>Ga0123352_10006232_pt1 | contig 18208 bp, 10 predicted proteins | sample TergutLab28metaG_FD_89700 | JGI IMG/M metagenome (GOLD analysis project Ga0123352, IMG submission 89700) | Labiotermes labralis P1 segment gut microbial communities from Petit-Saut dam, French Guiana - Lab288 P1 | ecosystem: Host-associated > Arthropoda: Insects > Digestive system > Gut ... | reverse complement strand
AGGTGGCGGAAGCTTGTGAGTGCGGTAATGAACCTTCGGGTTCCGTGAAATGCGGGGAATTTCTTGACTAGCTGCAAACCAGTTAGCTTCTCAAGAAGGACTCTGCACCATGGAGTAAGTAAGAGTAATGTAACCTATTTTCAAAGAAAAATCCAATTATCCGGATTTTCTGCATATCCGGATGTCTCGCCGTCCCAGTTATTCCGGATAAGAGAAGTAAACGTATTTGAGGACCCTACGCAGCAAGAACCTTGTGTTACGCGGTACAAGCCTCTGAAAATTAGAAATTAACCGACTAAACCAATAAAAATCCGACTTTAAAGTGTCCCATTAGGCAGAATTGATTATTCTTGATAAGAGGTGGCTAATGCAGTCAGTCAACTATTATCCCTATGCGCAGGTATGAAGTAGTCACTCCACTCTTAATAACCATGTATAAAAAAAAGATGTCTTCCTAAAACTCACTTCATGTTTTCTGTGTTCCCATAGAACAAGCGGAACAGACCGATTGATCTGGAGGGAGAAGTGTATGATCCACCCCACCGCGTCGACCGGTGTGATATGATCCACCGTGACATGTTGGAAAATTCCATTCTATATCAGAAGTGGAGGGTACATTTGGACTGCAGTTTGCATGTAGGGGAAAGTTACAACATACGCGTTGCTCTTAATATTTTGTTTCCTGCAATGATGGACGAGACCTCTTCTTGTTGGACGCCATTTTTAGTGTTAGCACTCAATAATATATACCTTTTCCCTTATTCGTAAGTTTACAACTTCCGTTGAACGCAGTATTTTTCTTTTTGTTTCAGTGCACCTGATTTACGGCTTCCAGAAACAATAATACAAGGTTATTTCTCAACTTTATCGTTCAAAACACTTCACTACACATTACTGTCGTGAAATCTGTGGAGACGACAGATGTTATGCTGTCATAAATTAAAGAGCGAAAATAGGATCTTTGGACGGTACCAGTGATAAATGATAGCATTTAGCATGTCTCCTTAGAGAAAGTCAAATTGCCCTACTTTGTAGTTTTACTCCCTGATTTTTAAAGAAAGTTACATGGATTGCGCTGTGCAATAGATTAAGAATTTTTTAAATATGTAGTATGAAATGGGTGTGGCTTAGCATCGCTGGGGAACGGGGTAGAAAGCGAAATGTCTTGGATTATTTATAAACAAAAATATACTGCGTATGTAAGCATGTGTAACAAAAAAAATAGTGTGTGTGTGTGTGTGCGCATGACTTCTTTTGAACCTTTGAACCAGGGCTGATTTTTACCAGTCAGTAGGAAAGTTATGCTGTTGGAAACCACTCTGATTTTGTGTTGTGTCCTGCTGCTTGCAGTAACAACATGGCGAGTAATAAATAAGGTAATAAGATAAGTTATATTGAAATAATGTGAAATGCCAACTTGATGCAACAAGGTAATTTTATTGATGTATTCTTAGCTCTACATGTTTCGGGTACATACGCCCATCATCAGGAGCATTAGATGTTGAGTTTCAGCTTGTGGTTTTCTGCACCGAGTTTTTGGATGGTTGGTAGTCTTGAGAGCCGCTGCGTAGGTTGTGTGTACGGTGCGGATGGTGCCGTGCGACTCGCACGGCACCATTCAACCTACGCAGCGGCTCTCAAGACCACCACCCATCCAAAACTCGGTGCAGAAAACCATATGCTGCAACTCAACATCTAATGCTCCTGATGATGGGCGTATGCGCCCAAAACATGTAGGGCTAAGAATACATCAATAAAATTACCTTGTTGCATCAAGTTGGCATTTCACATTATTTCATGAGGAAGATGTACGGTCAAACAACCCCCATAAGTTATGTTGTTTCAAAACTAGGGTTTCTGTGAACGAAGTTCTGTGCTCACATGCGGAATGAATTGGCCAACTTCAGACTTGTACAACTGAGGATCTGCTCTTCAGCTACGTCGCTGACTGGTGGACAGAAATGTCTAAGACAGTACAATAATTTACGTACAAATTTTCGGTTGGATGGGTGTTGTCTGGATGATTATGATATAATCTTGAATAGGTAAATTTCCATATCTTGCTTACATTTATCGTGAATTTGAATAGGTTTTTCAAAGCCCGGTGTTTCAGTTAATTGACAGTTCGCTGGATTCCTCTAATGTAACCCATTGTAATGTTTAAAGTTCTCTGTGGTAACGCACAATAACATAGCATTAAAATAGTTTGTGTTTCGATCGATTTAAGTCAAATCAAGTGTACTTAATACTGAAATATCCTTAATTTTCTTAACGACACAGAGGCCTCAAAGACTACACATTGTATTACGAGAAGGGAAGATGTTGATGGGTTGGCGTGTAGATAAATGCGAATGTCGTGCTATTTTGAAAGTAATATTCTGAGGTTTATTTGAGGGGCTGAGGGAATGTTGAAAGACTTCAATAAGGATAGCCGATTTCCGATTCATTTATCTATTTTTATCGTTGTTTGTTTAAGGACGCTGCCATTGTTTTACTATACAGCGTCAAACGGCAGGATGGTGTGTGGTATAACAAAGAGAGATTGTGAAAGGATCGGCTGTGGCCTGTGTACAGGTAGCACCCCGGAATTTTTTTTTGGATAAACCGAGTAAAAGATGAAGGTCGAATTTGAAACCAGACGAGTTTGCCATACTAACTTCTGTGGTAGGGCCAAATTTCTCTTACCAATTATACAAGTAGAAGGCAAAGTTTGTTACCGAGTTGATGAAGGCGATAGCTTCGATTTTTGGTGTCCCATTCATGAACATTTGTATATATTTAAAGGAAAAATCTTGACATGTTTTTTATTGTTTGGAATTGGAAGTGTTAGGCCTAAATTCTTCTAAATACAATGACTGCAGCCTGTGCTTATGTTACACAAACAACTCCTTGTTGTTTTGTTTTTGTATACATAAATAATACAGAACTCATTCTAACAGACTTCGCCAAAATTTGAAGCTGAACGAGTATGGTCACAGCGACCGGCACTAAGCTGAGTGTGACTACCTCCTTCCGTCTTGTGGGGATCTGTATTGCACCTGATAGCACAGTCCCTGCGTCTGGGCCTTCGGATATAAACAGCCGTAGCATTACTTTTGACGGGGTCACGTGTTACTACTCAGCATTTCTTGAACTATGCGAAGTCGTTAAATGGCCAAAGAAAAAAGCAATAAGTAGTGCAACTGTGAAGTAAAAATAAGCAGATCCCCCCACCCCTCACCTCCATTGGCGCCCTAGCCCTTAGTGGGCCAGGGGTTTCTCATTATCAAGATTTTACTATCACACTCAATGAGACAACACAGTCGGCAGGTCTTCTGTGGACGAGTGATCAGCCCGGCGCAGAGACCTCTACCTGACAACACAACACTCACAAGAGGCAGATATCCATGCCCCGGCGGGATTCGAACCAGCAATCCCTGCAAACGGGCAGCCGCAGACCGACGCCCTAGACCGCGCGGTCACAGGGATCGGCAACAGGCAGTAGATTGCTTATCAGAGTTTTATTTAGCCAAGGCAGCAATGAACCACTAACCGCCGAACAGGTACTGGTGGTCTCAAACTTTCTGTCCACGACGCAAAATCTTACGTAGTATCTACTCAGTATCCAGTTTAAGCCACTGCGTTATTATTTTGGGAGTTCACGACGCATCAGAAATTCCCTTCTCGACTCTGGGCTCGGGAATCCATGTTCTGTACCAATATTCGGGAGAAATCCGGTTAATTTTTGTGCTTTATAACCTGCTACCATAAGACGCTCTGGTGGATTTTTCGGTCTTTCCAGATAATGCAAAGACCGTCCTTTCAGGAAAGTAAAGAGCCCTCATTTCAAATCCGTAGCTTCATAATCATTCACGACCTTCGCATACGCTCAAACAAATATTTTTTTCTAGCCGGTAGATTGAAGAAGTGTCCTTGTCTTTAGTGTGAGTCACGTGTCTGTCCCGTATTGTGTCAGCAGACTACGTTGTTAGCGTGGAGCGCTTCTTTCATATTCTGCCGCTTTACTTCACAAATTAAGTAGGACTGAAAAAACACTGAATTTGGGCATCGCCTCTGAAAAACACGTGATACATGGGGTTCCAAGTCTTGCAGTTTGTTTTGTGTCCGTCCCTACCTTGTCTGTCCGTCTTTCTTTCCAAGAATTCTGATATGTCCGCTTACTGGTTTTTTTTAAAAGTGAAATTTTTGAAAATAAGAAGATTCTAAATAAAACGAGATTCCTAATATACACATATGGAGTAATCATAGTTTATAATTTTGTTGAGTACAAAATGTATTGCAGTAAATTATGAAATTATATGTTAGGTCTGTAGAAGGGCTTCATATTTTGACCTGAATGGTAGAACACATTCCCCGAATTTATTTGCTCTCAAATTTTGTGAATATAATTTTAACACGTTACCTCCTTTTCCAGATATCTTATATTTGCCAGCTTTCTGGAAACTTTTATTACGTAAAAATCTTTGTATTTTACCTAAAATTATAAAGCAGCTACTTTTTAAATTTAAATCATAACACAATAATCCAACTCTAAACAACAACAGACTACATGAACACTTATTTTTCCATATTCTGCATCTGCCAATTTAGAGGTGAGGTCAGATGATGATAACAGAATTGAGTGATTGATAACAATTTATGTTTATTTCTTGATGGAAAGGAAATTAAAATGCATGGAGCCGGTAATTGATTTTTTACTCAATTTTAATCTATATAAATAACTTGTTTACCTTAAAGTAACACCTTATCACTTCGGAGTGAATTTATTTATGGTGAAATTGAAAACAAATTACTTTTGTATAAATTCTGAATTATCAAACATTAATTTACGTTATTCCAGGAACTTGGCCAGTGCTTTTTATATAAATATGAGTTCTTAAGGCACTTTTATAACATAAATTTTAATACGGGCCCTAAAGTAAGTGTTCTTAATTTTTTAATACTATAAGCAGAACCGGGATGTGTCAAAATATTAACCGGAATATACCGGTACGTGCAGTGGTTAGGCTATTAGTTAAATAACCGAGCAATTGGGGTTAATGTCTCGGTAGAAGCGACGGAGGGTCCAGACGGGCTCTGATGCCCAAAGTGCTTCCTAGTCTGTGGGTTCATTATTTCTTTTCCCGGGATTATGACAGACGGGGCGTAATACTGACCACTCACCTCCATCTAATGGCGAGGTTAAGAAGGTGTGGAGCCATTATATTCACTGCATGTCTTCTTGATGTGGTGTTCAACTAATCATACGGACAACGTCGGGTTGGCCGTTTGCCTTTTTAGTTAAATACCCGGAATGTAAGCTATGAAATTTGAAGTTAAGGCAAGTTGAAACACGTTGGCCTATGGGGTGTTTCTGTACTCAGTGTTGGAATTTAAAGAAGCTCAGGTTCATTCTGTTGGAAGAATGTGTGTTTTTTTTTTAAATACGAATACAAAATACTTGGTGACGTGGAATTTGTCTTTCAAACAGCTGTTCATTTTATTACGCCACAGCTTGAAGTCACGCGTTTCCTGACAAAATGAGTAATTCCTGAGAATTCGCCATTGGTGTCAGTGAGTGTACAGAAATGATTTATTGATGCATTGGTAATGGCATTCGCCATATGAGTTACACGGATCAGTTACTGACATTCATTACTACGTTGAAAGTTTCTGCTATGGTTTATTCTCATGGGCTTGCAATTCGTAATCACGTAACTGCTGAAACAACGGATAGAATGGAATGTGAAATTAAAATTGTTTAATTTTAATCAATCATAATTGCAAACTTAATAGGCAATATACGTCCTCACATTGCCAATCTGTTGTACTTTGTTTTCATCTGATAGTTTATTACTTAAAACCCATTATATGTGTGTGTGGCTTTGATGTCATAAACGTTTTACTGGTAGTATTATTTCCAACATTAAATGAAGAGTAATATATTTATTATGACACTGAAACTGGTTAAGGACGCATTAAATTTGGTTCTGTCTGATTTACAATTACGATTGTGGTTGATTACAGAACCGGATATTTGGAGCCCAATACAACGGGAGACATATAGGGGATATGCACAGTTCAAGGTTTAGTTCCTCCAGTGACTGAATAAAGACGCTTTGACCTACAAGAAAAGTCGTGCAGACCGTCAACTCTTTGAAAACTGACATCATCTAAGTCAAGTGTACACATTCAGTTTGTAACTCAAGAGAACACAGTACGTTATGTATCACAAATAGTGTATATGGAACATTTCTCTGTGTTCAGTATTACAAACAGTGGTTTTCCGTAACGCAACAAATTTCGTCAAGCCTCGAATTTATATTTTGAGATATGAAATACAAAATTAACTATACCTGTATGAATGCTCTCATGCTGGCGTGTTCGTGGGAACTGACCGTTCTTGCCTTTTTTGATGGCTATGTAACCGGCCAGGGTCATTAGTTCAAGTCTCGGAATAAGCATCAAGTAAATGAGACGAGATACCGGTTGTCCGGCCATTAGTTTAAATTAAATCCAGAACTGCAGTTAAAAGTATGGAATGCGGGGAGATGTTTAGCAGTTCATACTTCTAACTGATGTCCGCGTTTAAGCATTGTAGGTCATTAGGCTGGAACAGACCATGAAGGTCCAGAGGGGGAGTAGATGTATAGCTCTACTGTTTCTTTATCTTCGGCAATAAATGGGGTGGGTGGTCATCATCACGCCCCGGCCGCTTTACCCCCGAAAAAGAAAGCCGGTTCCCATTGTATAGGAGGCTGGGTGGGCCCCAGGGTGGGTCTGGATGGGTGCTGAAAATCTCTCCCCCACCGGGATTCGATCCCTGGACCGTCCAACCTGTAGCATTCCAAGCGATGTACGAACCTAAAAACGTAGGGACCAACTCTGGTAATTTGTCTCTCTGCGTAAAACTGACACCGTTATTTACAAATAAGGTAACATTATATATCTGGTGCTTTGGGATATTTTCTCCAAATGGCAAGCACTGTTTCTGTTATTTTGTGTTAAAGAATGGTGACAAGTCGGCAGTTGGCAACGCTGTATGGCATACATTAGATTGGCAAGACTGGCTCATCATCAAACATAGAAATAAATTGGGTGTCAGATACATTCGATACGAGTGGACGCCCTTTTTATTTTAATCATCCGTAGGTGGACGTAGCGACGCAACCTATTCTGTATAAATCATTACCTCTTGTGAACATAATTTGTTACTGGCCACTGTGCAGTGGCGCCATGTCAGAGACTGATTTTAGTTAGTCCGTACGAGGACTTACAAGAACCGTTTAAAAGCAATAATTTTCTACCTTTTCATCCCCTGTCATTACTCTTTCATTTATTTGCATTTTTACGTTGGTAGCTATTGAAAGGGAGATAACTCATGTGCAATTTTACATGGTCGGAAACAGAATTAAAAAAAATGGATTGCCTTGCCGTATTGAATTTTCTGTGACTCTATAATTTTTTATACAGTCACTGAAAAATAGTTTGAACATAAATATTTTAAGCCGTAAATGTGAGTCTGCTAAAAGGGTCTGAAAGAGCAGCGTTGGCTTGTTTTAGCCGGTTGTAATATCTGCTCGGAGTGTGTTAAGATCCATCCTATAGTCACGGCGAGCAAAGTGTAATACAGAGACTGTAAAGAGTGGCCAACCTCAGCGTTGTAGTCGGGTATAATACACAACAGTGACGTACGTTAAGAACAGTTTAAATTCTCTGTTCATAATGGAGGTGTATGTACATTACGCTGTGCGTGGAGGACTAATTTTTATGCACTTTCGCAATATTGCAAATGGGACCATTAGCTTTGTTATGTCGGTCTGTCAGTCCTTCCGTCTGTCCGCATGGGATATCTTGGCTCCAACTTTACGGATTTTCACGAAGTTTGGTATTTGAGTATTTTTCGATAAAATATAAGTTTCATTAAAATCTGATAAGAATAACGGGTACTGTACGTGAGGACCAGTATTCACTTATGACAATATCTCGCTCAGTTCTTCCTAGAATAAGAATTTTTTTCAGACAGAAGTTGTACAGAAAATCAAAGCACACTTTTTATGTTCAAGTTTTTTTCCCCCGTAAATCATCCCGTTTATGAGGTAATGTGGAAATATGGTAGAGCCAGACAGGCCGCAGATGAAAATCTAAGATGTCTCATGAGCATTGCATGCTGGATAAATAAGGCTACAAACAAACCCAGATTCTAATAATTATTGTTTCCACATTAACAGTGTTTATGCGAACGCACCTTAGTGTTACGTTTATGCGTACATTGCGTATCTTATTGTGTTTCAACCTGATTGATAGAGTAAATTTGCAGATCAGTTACTTTCTGCTGCTGTACCTGTGTGCTGAATGTAGTTGAATTGCATCTAACGTGGATAGTAAGAGGTAAATTCAAAGTTTGGCAGGGACCCAAATCGCCATGTTATGTCCAGTGGAAGCCTCTTGTTCGACGAAGCTTGATAGGGTAGTTATTGGCGCAGTGAGGAACGGTTATAGGTCTCTGTGCATTGACCGACCGGTTTGGGAAGGAGTTCACCCGTTTCATCCCACAGAGAGATATTTTTTAGTCTTCCTTGAGGGGTTTCTAATGCGGTGTTGGTGTGTGGTCTCAGAGGTTGGCTTTTTTTTTATTACCCATGGTGTGAGAGAAGTGAGCCGGTCCATCCCCTCCCATAACCAGTCACTCCATTCCTTACACACCTAAAGAGCAGATTCGGCAATTTCGAAGACATATTACAGACCGTTTTAAGCCATCCGTCAGCCAATATTTCCCTTCTTACAAAACCGTACCTTGCAATCAGGTCTTGAATAGTGTCTGGAATATCCTCAGAACACAATTTGGTGTCGCCCGGAAACTCACGAAATATGCAAATTTGGGGGTATTTGAAAGACAAATTTAAAACATCTTAGTTTATTACTTGATTTCCAGGACCAAGTATGTTATCTTTTCATATATTTGATTACCAGCTATATTCGAATACATTTTGTCAGAAAATGTACTTTGGCGTATCCCACACATTTTAGGAGCAGAACCATAAAGTCTCTTCTTCTAAATACGAGCACGATTTTGGGAAACTAATTAATGGAATGCTGCAGACATGTTGGTAGTCGGAGGGGGTGGAACAGCGACAGAGAGCCATCTAGTGTCTTCGGATTAAACGAATTGTATCAGGACATTCGCTATTAATTGCTGTAATTCCCTCTCTCGTATAAAATTGGCAGCATCCTGCTTAGTTGATATGTCTCTGAATTTATAGACTATTATTAGGCCGCCGCTTTAATATTAACTTTCACTCTTTCTCCTCTGCTCAGCAAGACTTTATCGAGGAACCTCCACGTAGATTCAAGTGGCGATAAAGCGGCTTCTTCTTTCAAGTGACATTGTTTATCTTCAGACAAAAATTTGAGTGACCCTTCATAGGCGGACAATTGGATGACATGATCTGCGGCACTAAAAAAAAACTGCTGCGATTTTTAATGTGCTGAATTTCAGTGAGTTTTGCAAACTCTGTTGTCGCCAACCCACACATTTCACAGAATCGAAAAAAATACTTCGTGTAAAATTAATATACCTTACAATAATATAAACAGCCAATCAGTTCAACATGTTTCGGGCGATAATTTGCCCGTAACGTGTTGAACTAATTGAAATTGTTATAAAATTATTATTGTTGCATCTAGTTGGTTGTTTATATTATTGTATCAATGATGCACGGTCACACAAACATCAAATTAATATACCTTAGCTGAGTGAGTGTTCAACACTGCTGAGAATTATTTTAAAATAAACCGTGGGTCAGGTGAAGGTTGACACTCATTAGAACAAAGATTTAACCCTGCGGCAAATACTCCCATTGGAGAAAAAGTTGACAGCTGTGTAACATGCGAGGAAATGAAGTTGAACTGCATGGATGCCTAATTTTTTGGAGGCCTGTGAAACCCCGAGTGTGATGCCCAAAATAAAAATTGGACACCAAGGGTCCACAGAAAATCTCGAGTGTCACGTACGGGGGACTTTCGTCGTACGAGAGAGAGCCATCGCGCGGGGACCCACACATTACAATTCACAAACCAATTAGCTACACGAAAAATATTTTGGAGAAACGTTCTCGGAATTACACAGAAATTCCACAAATATCAGATACAGGAAGCCCAAAAACTTAATATGGAGCATCATGTTTGGCGTTACAGGTAAAGTTTACAAAATAAGCAAACACTAGTAAGAAACTGACCTTGGGCATCAGACTTGGTGAAAACTCTTCCCTTAGAAACAACATGTACGTTATAATTCACGAATTAGGCACAAGATGTCCATTCTGTCTAATCTGAGCGCAATACATAATAATTCATAACCAGTTTCCATCATCGGAATTTTCTCAGTATTTGTACAATTTGGAAGCATGGCATTCTGCCTAATATACAGTTGGTGGTCGTGAATGCAAATTTATTATACAGAGTTAAAATAAACTTCATTTCCACATCCTGGTGGTAATTAAATCATGTTACTAAACAGAAAATTAAGAATCTGGAAGTCTGGTCGCTCGGAGGAAAAGACTTTCGATTATAGCTCCATTGCTAGGGCACGGAAAAATAAGGTAATATTCAGTAGGCTTACAGATGTCGTTGCACGGACTTGTATGAGCAATTACGGTTACCAAGTTGTAGAGTTAGAAGAGGATTATTAAACTTTAATAGTGCAGTCTAAAGAAACGAACACTGTGACCAAATATGAAGATGAGAGGACGTTAAAATAGACTGATATAATAAAAATGCTTTACTAATTAAGAAATAAGAAGTGAAATCATAAGAAAAGAACTAGAGATCTCTGGAATGCAAGACGTGAGATCCAAATACAAACAAAACTGGATCAACCATCTTGAAAGGATGGACAACACCAGACTTCCGAAACACGCCCTCAGTTACAAACCTTGAGGAAGAAGAGATCGTGGACGCCCCAGGAAACGATGGCAACACGTCGATTCTGGACCAGGTCAAATGACGTGACCCATGGATGAAGATGATGATGATGATGATGATGATGATGACTAATTAACATACGGTCCAGAGCAATATGTTCTATTTCGTTAAGTTCTTGGCCACGATACACTGGACTAAATGACACAAACGTCATTAAGAGTTGAAGATTCAGGTCATCTGGATCACGTGTCCTTGTGTGATGAGTTTCAGACATTTTGAAGGAACTTGGTGTCTTTGAAAGGTCGGGAACCAACCTCCTAACGACCGGGCATTGTATTCCAGACGACCCAAGTCCTCAGGAACAGCGTTGTGAAAGCCGCATACCTCGCATTGTACGTTCCATATCAGATGTGCTGTAGGAAGCAGTAAACTGGCCACAGAAGAGTCACGTCTTGTGCCTATTAGATGTCCAGGTCCCTAGGCAGTCTGGAAATTGAACTGCTTATACTGAGAGTGTCGGAACGTGTAGCACACCCTTGGAAAAAATCGTTGTGTTCCACTTCCAGGACTCCTTAGACGCCTAGGAATGTAATGTGTAAGCAGGCAAATAGGGGCCTAGACTGAGATGGCATAAACTGTATTAAATACGGTTTGTGGTATGGAGTGTGGCGGCCATAGTGATTGTAGGACAACTGTGTTCCATACAGCAGACATTTATTCGAACTGCAGAGTGGCCAAGATACTGCTTCCCAGTATCCTGAACCAGTAAGTTTGTATGTTGGCCTATGCTGTAGGCAGAAAACAAGCATTCTCTCTCTGTTTGTTTCTGTCCCTGTCTCTATCTCTCCTCCTGTCTCCATTGTTCGGTTAACACCGACGGGTTCTCTTTCTGCTAAAGACTTGCCTTAGTACACTAAGTTTGTATAAGGAAGCGATTGTGCAACTATTTCTAAATAGAAATGTTAGACAAGAATTAGTTTACCAAACTCCATCTGCAGTTACGCACACACAGTGTAAGTGTAATGCAACTTCTTGTAGAAGCAAGTTTAATATACAAGCTACAAACTTAACTGATTAAAATTCACTTTTGCTTCGTGTTTGTTGAGTTTCTACTACGGAGGATTTCTTAAAGACGCAGTTTATTCGAGTATGAGGTTCTTTAGACATGCGGAAATTCAAATTAGGTGAACACTAAATTGTGCTGTACTTTTGATAGTCCGCATCGAAAATTATCTAGTTCATTAATTAAATTAATTAAATTTAATTTTTGTTCTCATGGATTAGGAAACTGGTGCTTGTCGTTGTCATAGTCTTCGGGGTAGGTTGGCTGGCGGGCTTCTACATTCTGAGAGGAAGTCTTCTTGCTGTTAACCTTAGCAACGACCCAAAATACTGTTGCCATATTTTTTTGGTCTAGCAATTATCCTTATGTCAGAAGGCTAATCCACATTTCCAACCATATCTGCAGCCTCCTGTCACCACGAATTCTATGCACCTAGTTTTCGTCTTTCCTTCTCTCTCTGTATGTGGCAACGTGTTGGTATGTAGGATTATTAGTCCCATAATTTCACTATTTCATTATCCATTTTTCATATATTAATGGGAATTTATTTAGGAACTTGGAAGTTATCATTTCTGTCGTTCTTAAACTTTATTCTCTTTTTTTACTTTCTATGTGTCTTTTCTGATGTATTTTACCTTGGACTAGCCAACAATTTTACACCTTCAATACTGTAATTTTGGACATTATTTAATATATCCACCTACTGTATTCTGTTTGTACATATAAACATTTGACTTTTATTTTTAAAATTTCCCTTGCAATTTTTAATTAACTAATTTATTTATTTATTACTCAGCTCCATGTGATTTCCTAGGCATACATTTTTGAAAGTTTTGTCTAGAAACAGTGTTTTTTGTTACGGCAGGTGATTCTGTCGTCATCACACGCTGCTTTGGTTCATAGGTTATTTAACGACTGTGCCTCATTTTAGTGATTATCGAGTGTCGAATGGATATTAGTACGGTAAGATAAAACAACTGAGAAGAAAGTGCCGTAATTTGCCCGGTTTGGGGCGAAGGGACTGAAAAAAATGACGTAAGGTCACACCAGCCGATGGCAATGAGTATGTGATTTCCATAAATGACATGGAATTACTTGACCAACCAAGAAACCGTCAGCTTGTCGAGGAGGACTCTAGTACTGTCGAAGTGCAAGTGATACGCATTATTGCTTGAGATAGCCTGCTAAATTGGACACTACTTATCAGGCACTAAGGTTATCTTGTAATTGTCTGAATACCGGTCGTGAACTAACACTGCCAGCAATTGCATTACGTTCCTACATATGTGTTCGTCTTTTTTGTCTCTGTCTTTGCGTCCATCCGCACATTTTAATGTGACTACTGGCGCATATATTTTTATACAATATGATATTAACGGTTGTTATGTAAGGTGCAAGACATTTTGATTTTCAAGATCGACATATATATTTTCATAAGCGAATAAATGGAAGAGCTAGGCTCATTCAGAATGTAAAGCTGACAAGAAGACACAAGGCAACTGTATGCACTCCGACAGGGATTGCATCTTCAGTCTCGTGTTTACATATTCTGTGCGATATAAAAATTGCAGGAGTGCACCAGGTGCCGCCTGGTGACACCATAGTCGTTACCAGCATAACACCACACAGCAAAGCTCCACCCGATCCATTTACCAAAAAACTGGGTGAGTGTTTTTGTCTTCAAGCAGCTAGTTCCACAGCGAAAGCACTCGTTGAGTAAAGTTTGTCGACTGTGAGTTGCATTGTAGGACGTGACCGGAGAGTCAACGTGAGCCTCGGGTAGGACGTGATATGGGACGATGATTATCCTGCCTGACTGTTGTGGCGATTTCACCCCAGGACATGACGTCGTGACCCGACTCACACAATAGACACTGAGTCGGTCCTCTTTGACATAATCTGCTCCATGTGTCTCGTCTACCTGGCCAGGTCCGTGGTGAAACGCTGGTTGTTCGATTGTTGGATTGCGTGCTTCTGTGTTGTTTAACTGCGCTCAGTCAGCTACATACGAAACTTCTGGACGACAAAGTGTGCAGGACGGAAAATAACTTTATCTATCACACGTTGTTGTCCCGGCGTTCGCCCCTAAGGATTTAAGTCACTAAAGCCGTACTTGCGAAGAGGCACAACATTTTGTCGTGAATAAGAATGTGCCTTAGATTCGTAATATACAGGCAACGTCTTAAAACGCGTTTAATTATTTTTTAATCATCCATTCCTATACTGTGGACTTGGGAAAGCAATGGCCAGAACACAAAATGTCTTTAGCTCGTGCGTGCTGTCATCACAATTATAGGAAAGCGGCTGGTTGAGAAGCATCAGAATTATAGGGAAAGAATTTACCTCAATTAGAAGTATCATGTGAATGGTATAAAAGTTATTATCTCCATAAAAAGCATAATCATACTTATAGAGACGAGATTAGCTTGATCATAAATATAATCGCGATTATACGAAGTCTATTAGCTCGACGAGAATTAGCTGAATTTTCGAAAGTCATTACTTCTATGAGAATTCTTACCCGAATTGTGGGAAAGATTTGTCTCATGAGAAATATTGTAATTATAAAAAGCCATGTGGCGAAAATGATCGGAATTACATGAAAGCTATTAAATTGTTGGGAAATGTCATTAGAATTATAGGATAGCCGTAGGTCATGTGTCAGACACAATCGAAATTATAAATGTCAGTTACCTCCAAGAGAAATATTTACGCAATCATAGGGAAGACAGTTATTAGTTCCATGACATCATGAAAATTGTAGAAAAGTGCTATTTCTGTGTTGAATATTATCCGCGAGAGATGTGATGGGATATATAAGGAAATTATGGGCTCAGCGAAAAATGAAATAATATACAAGTAATATGACGGATATATATATATATATATCACCGATCTCAGAAACCGCGCGGTCTAAAACGTGGGTCTGCGGCAGCGAACTTGCTGGGATTGCGGGTTCGAATCCCGCCAGGGTAATGGCTGTTTGTCTGTTGTGGGTGTTGTGGGTTGTCAGGTAGAAATATCTGGGTCGGGCTGATCATTCGTCTAGAAGAGTTCTCCGAGTGTGGTGTGTTTGAGTGTGATCGTGAAGCCTCGTTTATGAGGGGGACCTGGCCCACTACGGGCTCTTGCGCCATGGAAACACACACACACACACACACACAATTTTTTTTTTTTTTTTTTTTTTTTTTTTTGCTTTTGAAGTGATATTGTCAGACACTATGTCATGAAAGTTAGTTTGGTTGTGAGAACACCTTACTTATGAATAGGACGTAAGATTTACCGGGTCTTGTAACACTGTAGAACCCGTATCTCGATCCCATTTACTGAGTAATCAGATCGGGAACGCATTTAACTGTAGTTTCAAAAGCAAATTGTAAAAACAAAATCTTATACGACACATTAATTGGTTTATAACATTTCCCTATGTTTTATGTTCACAAATACTTGAGGCCTTCTAATTGAGTTTACTCATCAAACTGTGAACACCAGACGTGTTGCTGTGAGGTGTTAAGATTTAAACTGTTGAGATACCACGTTCCGGATTTCTGAGGCGAATTTTACTTTCCCTTTATTAGTGAATGGTGGCGTGTTCCCGTGCACGGGAGATTTGGTGAATTCTTATTTCGGTTCGATGGTCAAAAACGAACGTTCCGTAAACGAAGCTTTAAGTACAACGTGTCTTTAATTTTCTGCGTATGAATTATCAACTTGAAATTGCTGTTCATTTTATAATAATTTCTACTGCTCTCTGCTGGTTTTTTTTTCCGCAGGAGGTTCGGTCTACACATGTCATACTGAGTAGTTAATTGCGTATTTGAATCTATCAGTGATTCGTTATGGACGTATTGCTGAATTTTTGTCTTCACTACCTCTTTTTGAAAGCTTTTTACGACTAAGAATAGACTGCATTGCGAGGAGATATTTCAGCCCATTGTTTGGACTATTGCCATCTTTACGCGTGTCATCAAACATACTATGCAGCTCAGAACAACTCTTTCAGTCAGAAGTGAACCACTTTGTATGTCGAAGAACACATAATTTCAGGAATTCAGATACTAAGTGGTAGGCTTATTCGAAATGAAGACTGAATTATTTTCCTTTTATCTTTTTATGATTTATCCGGTCTCTTTATTTCCGCTTTTAGAAATGTCGGGACTATTATCATTTAGGAGCCTAAAAGTTGCTAGGGGAAGTACTCAGTGGTATATGAACAGGGTACGCCGGAATTCACTGGATAATATTGAGAGGAAATACAAAGAACTGCAGGGTTATATGTTGACCACAATGTAAGAATTGATTAAATCACAATACGAGCAGGACGTCAGTATGTCGTTGGAGGGACTTGAGAGATCGGCTTTGCCCAACTGTTGCTTTTAACCCCATCGACAGAACTTTCGGTTGTCTGTGGCTTACAGAAATATTTCGTTAGATATGGTACTTACTTACATACGCACTTACAATTACTCCTTGGCTCTACGGTCCCCAGAGAGTATTGGCTTCCTTAATTACGGAAGCACATTCTTCCCTATCGACTGCACCCTGTCGCCGCTACGTAACTTTCATCTCCAGCACATCCTTCTCTACATCTTCCAGCCACCTCACTCTAGGCCTTCCCCTTCTTCTACTGCCCTCCGTTTTGCTCTAAAATATTTTCTTAACTGTCCTTCCCTGATCCATTCTTACTACATGTCTAATCCATTCCGACCTTTCCTTTTTAATATCTACTATTTTATCTAGATCGTTATGTAGCTCCCTCATTTCCTGATTAGTTCTTATTCTCCATATTCCTTGCTCTGCCACTGGTCCGTGTATACGTATTAATATTCTCCTGTCCCACATACCCACTCAGTTCATATCCACCTCAGCCGTAGCCCATGTTTCACTCCCACACGCTACAACTTTTTTTTTCACCATCGTCTGTATATTAATTTTGACTGCTCATTAGATAAGATGGGGAAGATAATTATAATGGATATTATGCCGGCGTTATACAGCGAAATTTTTGATATTTTATCGGTCTTCTCGTTGTAAATTATCTTTGTATATTGTCGGGAATTTGACGGGCAGTGGTCAGTATATTGTCTAGCGCCTCACGATAAAATTTTTCAATATTTTGCCGGGTGTCCCGTGAAAAATTTCCTCGATATTTATCGATGTCTCATGGAGAATATTCGCGATTTTTGTCGGGCTTACAAGGTGAATAACCTCGATACTCTGTCGACCGTCTCACGGCCAGTTATGTCGATATTTCTGGGGCGAGCCACGGTATAGACGTTTTGGCGGGAGTCGTGCGGTGAATTGCATCAACATTTTGTCGGATGCTTCACTCGGAATTGTCTCGACATTTTTCGGGCCTCTCGTGTAGAATTTTCTCAGTATTTTGTCTGTCGTGTTACGGTGAATATTCTCTATATTTTGTCGACCGTTTTCAACAGGAGTGACAAGAATGCGAATCTCGTAATAGGCGGAGAAATTCTTGTCTAGATGGATAGCTACTGCTCTTTGCACATCGAAAGCCCTATTGTTTTTGTCCTGTGTTTCTTTTCTCCGAAACGTCCAGTCCGGCCCTGCGGTCCACACAGACTTCTGTTCCGTGTGAACCGGGGTTCTTCTTACGGTCTAAAGTGGCCAGGTCTTGATGGTGACCACTGCCTCAGTCTAAAGCTGATTTTAAGACTGAGTGGTGCTACGCGTGTTTTCTCGCTCTACGCCTTCGTGGCGTGGAGAGTGACGACTTTATCTCTTTAGCTGTTGGAGACTCAACGTCCACTGTACTCTATGAATTTGATGATGATATTGCTACTAGAATGAAATTCGAAGAAACCTCGAATTACCTCCAGCCTGTGTTATCTGTCGCTTTAACCTTTAAAAGACGAAAAGTAATCTGCTTAATATAAGGAATGAGTTCATACCGCGCAGTAAACACGGTTCACCACGGTTATAAAAACCAATCAGTTAATGATGTAAAAAGCAAAGGTCGCTGTCTGTTCTGAGATCCGTACAAACCATTCAACGCCAAGCGAGCACCATGTAGAATTTCATCATCATCATCATGTTTCGGAAGGGTTAGGTGTGTTTCCTGTTCCTTGATCCTCAAGATGAAGCTGGTCCCTCCAACTCTTCCTCGGTCGTCCTATGTTCCTTCGTCCTTTTGGTTTATATTGTAGTGCTTGTTTTGGTAGTCTGTTTGTGTCCATCCTCTTTACGTGTTGTAGCCACTTTTTCTGGTACTGTTTTATT
>Ga0123352_10006227_pt1 | contig 18214 bp, 10 predicted proteins | sample TergutLab28metaG_FD_89700 | JGI IMG/M metagenome (GOLD analysis project Ga0123352, IMG submission 89700) | Labiotermes labralis P1 segment gut microbial communities from Petit-Saut dam, French Guiana - Lab288 P1 | ecosystem: Host-associated > Arthropoda: Insects > Digestive system > Gut ... | reverse complement strand
CAACGTCTATTAACATACATGTTCCCTTTTCATTATCACGGATTATAATGTCTGGTTTGTTGTTGGGGGACAGTTCTGTCAGTTTGTATTTGTTGATTCCACAATATGGTTGCCTTGCCTCCTTGATTTGTTTCTACTGATTTTGGCACATGTTCATACCAGTGTTTTTGTCCAGTTGTAACCCTGTTTTCTTGCATATGTTGTAGTGTAGTTGTGCACACACTCTGTCATGTCTTTTTAAGTCCTGTTCTTTTGCCATTGTTGGGAATGCTGATATTATGTGGTCTATTGCCTCGTAAAATTGTTGGCAAAGTCTGCTTTTGCCATCTGTCTCTGTGTTCAATATTTTTGTCGCATAATATTTTGTTTGTAGCGCCTGGTCTTGTGCTGCCACTATTTCACTTTCAGTTTCTGCTTTTAGGTCTCTCTTCGATAGCCAGAGGAACGTGTCTTCTTCAGTAATAAGCTGTCTATCTGTATTTCTAACGTACTTCCCACACATGACTTTGCTTTTCCATTTTTTTTAGGAACTCTCCCAATCTTGCCTTTGTGTGTTGCATTCCATCCTGTTTTGCGTCGCTCTTCTCATTTGGTTGACTGAATTCTTCTTTGGCATTTGTTGCTATCTTAATTATTGAGTTCATATTTGGTTGAGTGCTTTCATGGCTTTTAACAATATTTACCAACTGGTCTTCTTTATAATTTGTGTTAAGTTATTCTGCAATATTAATTATTTCTGCTTTATATGCAGCTTCGATTATTATTATTATTGGTCGTAACCTTTAAGCATGGTATTTAGATTTAAGTGCCTGAAACAAACCGTGTTTTTAGGATATATTGGGATGCTGATAAGTCCTTAGCTCGACCAGGAAGGAAACAAGTTCGGAAGCATATCAGTGACGCACGCGATTTAAATAACATCGCGATGCGAGCTGTCATCGAGTTTTTCCTGCAAGGCAAGGCGCCGAAGGAAATTCACGCCATTCTGACAGAAACATTAGCTTGTTTTCTTCCTGGTCGGGCTAAGAACTTATCAGCACCCCTGTAAATTGTTGCAGGTATTCTGTAGTTAAAATTTATGATACATAGAGTTAATCGCTTTTAGCGGTAACCTGGTCGTGTAGAACGAAGTAGGTTTTGAGTTCTGTTGCGAACCGCAGCTATGCAAATGGAAGAGTTGTCAGGATGTACACAGGAATGTGCAGCACACTATAGTGTGTAGTATGATCATGGGAGTCTTATTTTGGTTTGTTTCAGGATTCGATCCTCAGTTTTCCTTGACTTCCATTACATTGTAAATACACAGCCTCCTGTTCCATGAGTGCAGGGCTCTTTCCCAGAGAGTAGACCGGCCGGAGCATGAAGTTAATTACTTCAATTTAGCACCTAGGTTAACAACGAAGCGAGGTTCACCTATGCTGTCCCTCCACGTCTTCGTGTCTTGGGCAAAGGGAGGACTTTCCATTCTTGTTCTCCCCTCCGTATGTAAAAAAGGCAACATTGTACAGTGCGTATCGCGGTTCGCCTGTAGCCCGTTCTGTGGCCTGTAGGATGCTGCAACGTGTTCTTTCGTGCTGGACAGGCAGTATTATTACAAGCGTGCATGCAGTGCCCTTTTGGATCATCTTCGCTATCGCTGGGCGAAGAGAGCAGCATTTTAATTTGTCTTTTCGTCTTGCTATTCTGACATAAAAAGTGTGGCCGGAGTCTATGTAATGCATCAGGGATTGTATGTGGTTGGGATACGCGCACCAAGAACGCGTCATTTTTACTCTAGGGCCAAACCAAACAGTAGCAATGGAATGATACCAAGTACGTATTTTTTATAATGGCGCAACAACCCATTGGGCCATAGCATAACTCGTGACGGTCGATAAGAAGACAGCACTCCGTGGAGTTATTCTCTATTGGCGGTAAGCCGATGATATAAGCAAAACCAAGCACTGATTTCTGCTGGGAACAGCTGCGCTGCGAAAGGAACATGTAAGAAAGGATTCGCACGGGACTGTCCATCACACTGAAGTGTTAATATGAGAATGAGTATGTTTCAGAATCGATTCTCAATTTGCTTCCTCTTCTATTGCATTTTCAATATACAGCATCCTATTCAATGGGCACTGGAGCTCTTACTCCGAGTGGCAGCGGCCGGAGCATGAAGTTAATCACTCAAGTCAATGGAGTGCCGAAGTTAACTCGTCCCCCCCCCCTCCCTTGCGTGCCTACATGTCGTCGGCAAGACAACTACATTTTTAAAAAAGGCAGCATCTTCTAGAGCCTATCGGAGTCCGCCTGTAGGATAGATACTTACCGCGTTGCTGTTGTGTTGGATGGACCGTATTGTTACAGGCCTTCTTCGCGTGTATTGTCTTGCGAAAGCTGTTTCCTGTCATCGGCCGAAGAAACCAATATTTTCGTTTGTTGTCATGACCTGCAATATTGGACGAATTTGCCTAACCACCCCATAATGCATCAAGGATTATTTATGACTGGTTGTGATGCTATCACCTAGAACGCGCCATTGTTAATGTTGGAGTAAATGAAACAATGTGAATGTGATGAGATCAGCTGCGTACCTACGGTATGGGACGTCAATATGCTTGGATTATAAATGCTTCAAAATTAATGGTACAACAAAAATGCATAGTAAATATTACTACAACTCAGATAGGTGGAAATAATTTTAAACGAACTGCGGCAGTCGATCTAATCGAACTGTTTATGTAATTACTTTTTATGGTTGAAATCAAATTTGTACGGACTTTTTGAGATGTATAGTTATTGTGTTGACTTAAGTAGTGCGACGCCATGTTGTCACCGAAGATTAAACACGAAAGAAGATTGCGTTGTAAAAATAATGTAAGACGTAAGCCATTGATATACTTTCCGTCACATGTATGAGAACATAAATTGGCACCACAGATTATCTGATTACCACTATCGCAGTGTGCACAGATCATCTAGTGTAGTAGTAGGAGATAATCCGTGGTAATAGATAAGCGCGTGGAAGGTAGGAGGGTTAGGTTGTGGTTGTGTGTAAAGTTAGTAATAAATATTTACTTCTTGAACACGGAATGCTGTGTTTTTATTACATATAAAAAAGAAACTTGAACAACAGTGTGCATTGCATGAGTAAAAGAGTGCATGGGACTGAAGACGTAAAACTTGGTCTCTTATATCGAGGGAAAAGTTAGTGAAAGTAAAAGTCCCAGAGCTTTGTCACGGAAGCTAGAAGGCAAATCATATCGGTTAGATATAGTGTAGATAGTGTTAAGTGAAATGGGACGGTGGTTATGAGTGATTATTAGGTGAGGTAGGAAACGGTCGTGCCCTCTCTTAGCGGACGGACTGAGGAAAACCACAGAAAACCAGTCAGTACGTTTTATAACGTAGCCGAGATAAGAACAGTACATCTCATGTTACCAGTGGAGACGAGTTTCTCGGCGTGTAGCACTCGATAAGATGTTTTTGATTTGGGTAATCAAAGAAAATAATGCAGTAGCATTACTTCTGCTTTACTGTTTTTTTTTGTGTGTATATAGGAAGAATGTTTTTACCCCATAAATGGATAAGGGCATTGTCAACTAGAAACTGAAGTGTCCCTTTGAGTCTCAGGCCCTCATTGTTTTCTTAAACGTTAGTAGTGAAATATACTGAAGCGAAGTTGCTCGTGTTCCAATTAATTTTGAATGTGGAATGTATCCTACATTTTTATGTAGTCAGGCATTTTACTTAGTATCAGTTTCTTTTTGTGCATATACATAATTGTTATAAATTAGACCAACTTTAATGTTTTAGTTTACAAAACTAGTATGTGTTTTAGGCCTCACTGGCCCTTCATCAGGGAGTGCGGCAGTTCAAAACAGTCACTAGGTATTAGTTTTATACAACCTTTTTTGATATTTTTCAACTGGTACAATTTGTTTTGCCCATTGGGCATTAACGAATTTTGTATTTTTCATTCCGTCACAATGCATGGAGTAAAAAATGGGGGGGGGGAATGAGTGTATCTAACTCATAATGATGAACAGAACTGTACTGAAAAAGAAAACTCATCAGCTTTCAGGAAGTCTAGAGATTGCTGAGGTAGCATCACATTATAGTTCCATTTGTTCTGAGGTATGTGATAATGCAGAATGGCATATCACTTGTTGATTGGTTACATGAATATCCATGCAGATGATCCTGAATATGTAACTTGTATATCAGTGTTTCAAAGTCCCACATTTTATGAGATTTAAGGCTTCTTCCTTTCCTCTGCTTGGATGTTTCACTGGCTACACTGATAGTTGGTTGCTAGTGTTCCAGTGCAACATTCTGGGTCCATCTTGAAGATCAAGCACTCCAGTATGAATGCTTGTGTTTGGAGTGCATGAGCTTTGAAAGTGGGAGTGGTATGTTGTCCTGAAATGTCAGTATCGACTATTAATCTGTGCTGCATATTATTTCAGTGGAGTGAACACCTTTCACAGTTTTTTTTTGGGAGGCTGTCACTCTTGCACACGGCATGTTCACTGAGATGATTAACGAAGTGCTAATACATAATTGAATTTACTGAAACTTCCTTTAAAAAGAGGGTGGACTGCTGCAATGAATATGGATTATGCCTGAAATAATGGCAGCTGTTCGTGATATTGTGTGGTAGTTATATCTGTGCAGGCTACTGATGATACTGGGAATACGTGACATAACACGAGTGGGTTCTATCTCATGATTGCTGAAACCAGATGATGCCAACATTGACCATATATTACTAGCTAACAAAATATCCCTATGGACAAAAGAGGTGGTAGGATGCTTCTCTCCTGTACAGCCAGTGTGACATTAGTACAGGGACGTTAAGCAGCCATCATGAAGTGAGTGCCACATCCTCAGCTTGTGGACAGTTACAGATCATACCTATCTCAGTGCGTAAGGCAAGAACTGATGGACAGATTAAAGCAAGTTATTGTTGACTGCATGCGGATCACTGAAGGACACGTGAGGAGATGTGAATAGTAACACAAAACTGAACACAGTGATGCAGTTTGTGTGTTTGTTTTTGTCATTCTTAAAAGTGTCATGGAAAAGGATGGGAAGGAAGAAACTGCTAAGTTTCAGTGGATATTTTGGGTCACCTTACCATGTGCCTACTCTCCTGTCTTCAGCATTTATCTTATGCTGTGGGAGTTGTTCTGATTTCTGTTTTCATTCATAAATTGTGGACATGCTTTCATCTTCACATTCAGAATACTTCCCAAGATGTCAGTAAATGAAACTTTTGAAGGTGTGGGATAATGGCAGCATAAGAAAGATACAGACAGTAAATAAATATAATAATGATGATGATTGATGTGAATGAAGTATTTATTTAGCAGTGGTGTTGTTGGTTGCTGAAATTGTGGTACCAGTGATTGATGGATGAGTGAATGGGCATGGAACACTTGCAGCATGATACAGATGGGCAGACCATTGTACTCTGAGAAAAACTTGTCCCATTGCCAGTTTGTGCACTACAAATCCTGCATGGACTGGTTTGGAAATTGATTCATGGCTTCTGTGGTGAAAGTTTTGAATTTTTTGTGCCAGGGCATGGCCAGGATGTGAGTGAAAAGTGTTGCCATAAGTGTGTGATATAAATAATGCTAAAAGTGAAATATGTATGAAGTTGGCAACTTCTAGCATGTGATGCCTTGTAGTTGTGAATACAACTAGTAACATTTCTGAAGAACTCCCTTATTTAGTGCAGTGTTATATGAACAGTTGATACCTGTTTACCAAAACTACATGGGCCTACATTACAGCAGATTATAGTGTTGATGCATAATGTAGTTGTCATGGCTGTTGAAGCATTTACCTCAAGAATCTGAAACAAAAAAGAAATGTTAGAATGACTGGTGTCTTGTCAGCAATTCAAGGTGGGCTCCATCTATTGTACCTAGTGGGATGTATGTGCACTCTGGGGAGGTGAGAGGTGCATTCAGGGTTTTGGTGGGGAAACCAGGGGGAAAGAGACCATAGGCATAGACGGTAGGATAAAATTAAGATGGATCTTAAGGAAGTGGGTTGTGGGGGCATGGACTGCGTCGATGTGGCTCAGGATAGGGACAGGTGGCAGGCGCTTGTGAAGATGGTAGTGAACCATCTGATTCCATAAAATGTGGGGAATTTCTTGACTAGTTGAGAACTGGTTGGCTTCTCAAGAAGGACTCTGCTCTGTGGAGTAAGTATGAATATGCAGTGTTATACAAGCTGGTTGATCCTGCAGAAAGGAGGTTTGTGGAATAGTGGTGCTTTATAGATATATGTCCATGCAAAAGAGAAAGACTGATAGATATATGTCCATGCAAAAGGGAAAGACTGATATATATATATTTTTTTCAGTTATTCTGACAAAATGTGTATGTTTGCCAGTCTAGCAAAGTAAGTCAAATTAATTCATGCACTTTAAGAAATGGATTAATTATGGTGCTTAGTAAGTGTGTTGGAATATAACAAGATTAACAAAATAAACATGTTGAGAAAATGTGTGTAATTTGGATCTGTTCCTAAATTGGACTTCTTTATCCATATTGAATTCTGTAGTATGGCATTGCCACCATCTTGCACATCTGTGGAATGTTACTAACAGTAACTTCTGGGAGTGATATTGAAGCGCAGTTGTTGGAAGTGTGTCATTGTAGAGAGTCCAAAGTTAGATGGATGGTTGTCAGATGTAAAGTTTGTGATGCTTGACAACACTGCCTTGGAATTTATCCTGTTAATGCTTTTGAGAAATATGTGAATACATTTCTTCATTAAATGTGTGTTTATCAGTATGTATAATCATTTTTATTTTCAGGACCTAGGCAGATATTTGTGCGAAACTTTATGATTATTATTTTTGTGAGGAATGTGCTTACACAACCCCAAACCTATATGTGTGATAAACAGTTTCCAGCTTTACAAAGCACTTTGCAGTCATTTGCAAGAAGAATGCCTCAGATTATAATAAGACAAGTAGAGGAAATATTTCTGGTGGTAAGGAAGGCTTGGTGAGTGTTTTTTGCAGAAATATTTTTATCATGTCCTCTCATAATTGCTATTGCTAGTGTGTAGGTTGTAAGTTATGGACAGAATTGGGTAATGTACGGATCTTTTTTATCACTGTTACTGTACTTGTGTGTATAAAACTTATTTACAGAACCATCATTGCAGTTACCAGAGTTTCATGCAGCATCCAGAAAGTTATATTTAGTAAACAGATACTGAGTATAAATATCAGTAACTGAGACTAGTATTATAATACCTGCTTATGTTCAGGTTAGTTAATTTTGTGACTGTCAAAGGGTGTTTTTGTTTTGTAGTGCATTCAGATTTTTTTGATGTTTTTCCTTTGAGGTTAACTCCATACATAGGTAGACATTGGTGTGGAATGCAACATAATACGTTACCAACTGATCAGTTGTTTTGAATTTGTCAGGTGCTAAAAACGAAGTGGAATATAAGGGGACAGTATATCAGCCATTATGTAAATGTTGAAGAGCTTATGAGAAACATACTGTGCAGTAATCTTATGGGTCATTATACCCATGAAACTAGTTGGGATAATGCAGGATGTACAAACCCTAGGTGACTACATTTTTAATGATGGTGCCTAATATTTGTGGGTCTTCAGTAGGATCCTGTTTCATGTCACTGTTTTGGCACCTAGAATAATGTGGTTCCTAGATTTTTGTAATATTTGTTGACCATGAGAGAATGCAAGACTTGAAAATGTGAAGGTGCCTGAAAGTAATAAAACTCTATCCATTAACTACCTCATGGACTCCTGCTAAGCTGAGTGGCATCTCCACTCACCAGCCTGGGGTAGGGGGGGGGGGGGGCAGGGGAGAGCAAACAGCATTTATTTGGGGTGGGGTTGGATAGATCTGTAGCTAAGTAAAGCTACAGACATTTGACAGGTGCAGGAGCTACATTGCTATCATGTGGAATCTTGCTCTTGTGTATGCAGTACTTGAGTTACCTGCCATGTCTTTAATGATGTTAGTACAGTACCTCCCTTAAGTGTTGGGATTCTGTACTGAATTCATGTGGCTGTTTGAGGTGATTTTATATTTGACACATGTTATGTTGTAATGAAACCAGCAGTAAATTTGTGTTGTACATTTTCTGTTCAGAATTGCTTTAAACATTAAGACGTCTTGTCGCCATGGCTTCAGAGTATAGAACTTGAAAGGTTCAAGATGAAATGTCAGAAATGCGAGTTGAACAGTACACACATCCGTCATCTGTTCGGTACAGCTGATGCTGATGTGTTGGGTGAAAATGTGAACTTGGTAAATCAAAATTGAAGGGTGTATCAGAGTATAGTAAGGGGTGTGATCTACAAATAAAAGCATAAAGAGATATATTGTCTATATGTAGTAATGTCTCATCGCCAAACTGCATGAAAATCTTACACTGTAATATTCAGTCAACTAATACGTTCCTTTGAAGTGATGTAGAGACCAAATACAGAGTATTCTCAAGTATCCAGGAAATGGGGGGTAATTGAGAAATGCAGATAGTCTAAAGCATATCCTTTTTTGATCCATGAACGTAAGACTTACTTGGGATTTATTATGCATGTAATATATAGTATATAAGTAGATGCTTTTGTTTATATAAATAGTCCGTGATTTTTGTATTGAGTATTTTGTTTGAGCCATCACATTATGTAATGCTATTTCCCACCTTTGTGACTAGTCATTAGCAACTTAAATTTGTGCAGTTTCATGACTAGTCATTAGCAGTGATAAGCCACAGACTGGGTAATCGGTGCAACTTATATTAGTGCAGTGATAATCCAAAGACTGGATTGTCTGCGCATGGATAATCAAGAATGCACCGTGTTTGGGAACGGTGCTAAGTAATATGGATTGTGTCATTGAGACGTTAAGAGCACTTTAATTTGGAGTAATGCTTAGTACTGCTAAATTCATAGTGCTTTCACTTCCTGCCTGTTACCTGAAAATGCGAAAATTAAAAAATAAAAATATGTATATTTATGTATTGGTTTAACGGCATTAAAGTCTCTCTCTCACTTGTTGAAGTGAGTATATTAGCAAAGTAGGTAGAAGTAACCAGCATTTGGTGACAACTGTGTACTGAGTAGCATCATACTTTTACTCTTTACAAAAACTCTTATGATGGTGAAACCAAGGAAGTTGCTATGAATGGGTTTATGCAGCAAGTGACATGACATGTGGATACAAAATTTTGTTGAGGAGACTGTAGAGGAAAGAACACCTGCAGGACCTATTGATGGGTGTATTAGAGAAATTGTGTGTGTAGGGGGGGGGTAAAGACTGGATATGTGACAGGCTGTAGCGAACACAGTAATGGACCGTCATGTTAAGATGAAAGTGAGGGAATTTTGTGACTAGCTAACCCAATTGTTGGCTTCTTAGGAAGCACTGTGCTCCATGGAGTTAGCTGTTAATAGTGGTTTTGAAAACTGAAATGGAGACTCTACAAACCAACTACAATATTATCAGGTTTTAGGAAAATTACATTTTTTGTTAATAGCTGAGATCACAATAACGGGGAATTGTATGTTGATTTTACAGAGCTGCACTAATTCACCGAAAATTCTAGTAGGCTTGTGTAGTGAAAGAAGTGGAACAATGTGTGATGATGTGCATGAAAGTGTCATTATAAAAGTTGAAGTCGCAGATATGGATATAAAGGTCGAGGAGATGTCTGTGGTAAAAGTCGAAGAAGACACAGGTGTGAATATTAAAGAAGAGGAGATTCCTGTTGTAAGATGTAAGGAGGAGACACTTGTAGATACAAAAAAAGAAGATATTCATTGGGATGTAACCTCTCCTACAATAAAGGCTGAACAGTATCAGGTTAGTTATATGTATGTTTGTCCATTATAAGATACATTTTATGAATATCCCATTATGTGTACCATCTTTTGTCATCTCCAACTCTGTCTGTCTCTCTGACCACACAAAACTGCTGAACTGCTGTGAATGGAAATGCTTTTGTTTCTGTTATTGTTTTGTGTGTAACTAGTAAATAGGTTTCTGTGCAAGGAAGTGCAGAGAACAGTAAGTAGAAGTTGATTATTACATCACGAGGCAGTACCAGAAAATTCTCTCCTAAATATAACCAATAAATTCTTTCCAAAATTGTGTAGTTAAGTAACTTTGATCCTCTTGACACCAGTGAAAGCAGTAATCAAAAAGCAAATGAATTTTGAATTGCCTAATTGTATGGTAGTAGAAGCATATAAGAGGACCAAAAGGGAATTCAGTGTTTAATAATTTGGTGCTCATGAAAACATATGGCACTAAGAGGGAGGAAGAAGCAGGTGACGTTTGGGCAGTGTAAGTGATTACCTTTGTTTTGGGACAGGGCTCTCTGTACAAGATGGAATGATATCAGTATTTTGGTGGGTAACAGTGAGAGATTGATATTATTATGCCCCTTGATTATTGAGCATATTTCCTAAGGATTATCAGGGACAAAGAACAATGTCAAGCTGCATATTGACATTCTTCCTTTGTTAGAATATAATGTATGTCATAAAAATTAATTTATTGTAATTCAGTCTTCTAAGCACTCAGCAAAAAATAAATTGTCCCTGGAACATAAGATTTATACCTTGAAGAAGAGAATGTACTATGCTAATTACATTACTGCGGCATGAAATTTTGCTAAGAGGTTTTGACATGGAAATAAGAATGGAAGATTTCTGGTAATGGACAATTTGGACAGACTAGGAATATTTGAAAGACAAAATGACTGTACAGACTAGTCTTGTTTTATGCTAGGTATTCATTCCTGAAAGACATCACCCGAATGGAACACAGAATTCCCACTTAAAACAGTGTATTACCTGGAGTTAGGGATTGGCAACCTCATCCTATATAGTGTGTGACTACACCAATAATGGACATGCATCTGTAAATTATACACACACACACACACACTGTATGTACTGTATACGTACATTTCTATAAGTAATATTTATTTATTTTAATGCAATAAAATTTATAGGAGACACACATCCATATTTTTTGTTTCGGTTCATTCCTCTAGGACTGTGATAGACTTCCTATACAGATTTTAGGTCCAGACTTCACTCTGTCTGTAAATCTGTCACCATTTTTAGGTAGCATTATCATGTAGTGTACATATGCTGTTATGAGCGAATTGAACATTATGCCATCTGTCAACAATTTGTTCACGTTTTGCAAGTTGACTTAGGTCTAATTTCTCTTCATTACTGATTTTCATTTGCTGTTGCTTGAACTGGATTGCACTAGGTAATGTACATTTACGTTTCTCACTCGTGTTGGTAAGAAAAGTACATGCTGTAGAAGAGGGAACTAGATTAGCCACTTGAATATATCACTAACATAATCCATAGCAGCAAAAATGAAAAATGATTTACAGCATAGGGTTGCATTTTATATTGTACGTACACCTGTATATCTGTGTATGCATGCGCTTGCGCTCTGACTCATTTTTAAGATTGAACCTATATCTGTGTTTTCCATCTTTACCAGAGCACCTTGGATGAACATCAGCATGAACCTGGTGTGGCTTGTCCAGGTCCCTGCGATGTATGTAATTCAAAATCCTGTCAGCCGAGTATTGTGAATAGAGAGCAAAGTTTGGGTGCAGGACACCTTCATAACTCAGATGTTAATAAATCATGCAGTGACCAGGGTACTCTCAAGAGAAAGCAACACATACATAGTGCAGAACGTCTGTATACCTGTGATGTTTGTAACAAATCATTCGCTGAACAGTGTGGTCTGAAGAGACATCAATGCATACATACTGAAGAACGTTCCTATACATGTGATTTTTGTAATAAATCATTCAGTGTGCAGGGTAGCCTGAAGGTACATAAACGCATACATAGTGGAGAACGTCCATATTCCTGTGATATGTGTAATCAGTCATTCAAAGTGCAGGGACATCTGAAGGTTCACCGACTCATACATAGTGGAGAACGTCCGTATACATGTGATGTTTGTAATAAATCATTCAGGGTGCAGTACATACTGAAAATACATCAACGTAAACATAGTGGAGAACGTCCCTATAGATGTAATGTTTGTAATAAATCATTCAGTTCACAGGGTAGTCTGAAGGTACATCAACGCATACATATTGGAGAACGTCCATATACATGTGATGTTTGTAATAAATCATTCACTGAGCAGAGCGGTCTGAAGAGACATCAACGCATACATAGTGGAGAACGTCCATATTCCTGTGATATTTGTAATAAATCATATTCTTTACAGAGTAGTCTGAAGATACATAAACGCATACATAGTGGAGAACGTCCATATTCCTGTGATGTTTGTAATAAGTCATTTTCTGTGCAGAGTAACCTAAAGGCACATCAACGCATCCATAGTGGAAAACGTCCATATTCTTGTGATGTTTGTAATAAATCATTCTCTGAACGGGGTGCCCTGAAGGTTCATCAACGCATGCATAGTGGAGAACGTCCATATTCCTGTGATTTTTGTAATAAATCATTCTCTGTAAAGGGTAGTCTGAAGATACATCAACGCATACATAGACAAGAACGTCCATATTCCTGTGACGTTTGTAATGAATCGTTCACTGAACAGTGTGGTCTGAAGGTGCACCAACGCAGACATATAGGAGAACGTGCATATACCTGTTGTGTTTGTAATAAGTCGTTCAAGGAGCAGGATTCTATGAACTTGCATAAACGCATACACTGGAGAAAGTCCACATACCTGTGATGTATGTAGTAAGTCATTGAGGGTGCTGCATCATCTGGAAACACACCAGTGCATACACAGTGTAGTACGTCTGTATACGTGAGATATTTGTAATAAATCATGCAGGGTGCAGTGTCTTCTGAAGAAACATCTACACATACATAGCTAAGAACATTCATATGTGTTTGATGTTTGTAAGAAATTGTTTGCTTAACAGGGTAATCTGTGGTGCACCAATGCCTACTTGGAAAACATCCTTATGTGTATGATGTTTATAATAAATCGTTCAAGGTGAAGAGTGATCTGAATGTACATCAATGCATGCGTTCTTTAGAACATCTACATATGTGTGTGATATTGTAATAAAAGATTGAGGGTTCTGCATCATCTGAAGGGAATTAAAAAATGGTGTAGAACACCCATATATATATATGTGTGTGTGTGTGTGTGTGATGTTTGTAAGAAATCATTCGCTGAACTGGGTAATCTGAAGGTGCACCAATTGCATACTTCGTGAATATCATCTGTATAGGAGTGGTGTGTATAATAAATCCTTCAGAAAGCAGGAAGATATGAATGGACATCATTGCCTACATAGCCGAAAGTGTCCATACACGGGAATTGTATGTAACAAGTCATTCAGGGAGCAGGGTTTTCTGAATGTACATCAATGCATACATTGTGTAGAACATCTATACAAGTAATGTTTTTGTAATAATTTGTTCAATGAGTAGAGTGGTATGAATGATCATTTGCAGTACACAGTGCAGAATGTCCATATGTCTGTGATATGTGTAATAAATCGTTCAATTTTAGTATAGCACTTATTGGTTTTATTCTCAAAGTGAAGATCTGGGAATTTATGAATTATATACTTTTTTGAAATTTTGTAAGGCCTGTCAGTTTTTTTTTTATCTGCAGCAACATTTCACTACAAGCCACTTAATTTTTTAAGAGGTTTTAGTTTGGCTTAGCACTACAAGTAGTTAGCAGCTGGAGACATTGTGTGATGTATTGAAGGTATCTGTAAGTGGACAGTGGATGCACGATTTTGTGTTTGCAAGAGTTGGGCCACCTTATAGTTCAGACAGCATGAAAAAATTTTCCTTTTTGGATAAAAGAAGTTTAGTAGTGTTGTGTGCTATTCCATAATTGGTGAGTATTGACATTGTTCAGGGAGTGTATAAAATGAAGTTAGACCAAAACATGGCAAGCAGTCTTTGAAAGGGTGCACTTGTACTAATTCATTCACTGAAGTGTTTGAGGTTACAGACCCCATCCTCAACCATGTTCCTACATGGGATGGACCTGATAATCATGTGGGGTACCTATTGAGTCTCAGGGCTTGTCTGGATGGGTACACACTGGGACTTGATCCCCAGACCATTCAGCTGTATGGACTGCCCTATCCTGGTCGCCTGATACAGTAGTATGTAAAAGGTAAAACAGTCCCATTACAGGCCCAGAGGGTTCCAGGAAGTAAGGTTCCCAGATTTTGTGACAATGGCACAGGATGGTGGTAGGTTGTCAGCCTTACGCACCGGCCGCCTTTACCCCCAGGAAATGCTCCTGGTACTCATTTCTGTTAGAGTCGACCCCAAGGCCGTAATGAAAAATCCACTGACACCAGCTGGGATCGAACCGGCGACCGTCCGATTTGTAGCACAGCACCTGAACCACTGTGCTACCGCGGTCCCCGATACCAAGGATAATGTATCCTTACGAACATTTTGCGAGTTTTGGAAACAAAAGCTTTATGTGACACATAGGCAGTCCCCGACTTTAATGCACAATTCGTTCCTGAAAACATGTACGAAAGTCGAGCAAGAGACTTAAATGATAACGGGGATCCCTTCCCGTACCTTAAAGAGTACATAAAAATCCAAATGTATGAGCAACAAACAAAACACTTGTAACAACAATTATTTATTCATGCATTAATTCAACCAAAGGATATTGTTCACGTCGAAACATCACACGACACAAATATCCTCTATTCTGAAGGCCAGCGTAACTCATGAGAGGTTAGTAACTTTGGCAACATTGTTCCAAGCATTCTCATTCTTCTGCTTCACGCTCCATTAGCCAAATTGTAAACGCAAATTACGTATTGCTTCCATCATGATGTAGGTCAGCTTTCTTCCACCATATTGTGAACCAAAGTAAGTGGCCAGGACAGCCAATAATAAAGAGAAAAATGCATCATAAAAATGAGTCAACATGAAAACTCAACCGTCCAAACCAACAGCAAAGTTGTCATTTGAGTTACTAAATATAAGCAGTACTTTCCAGAGTTATGTCCTGCCTCAAATTATGCTTATCTCACGTACCTCTTCTGGTATTTTTTTTTTCATGGTTCGAAAGCCTTAAGGGATCCAGGCAATCACATTTTAGAGGCCTCGTGATTACCCAAACTAGACGACCGGTTATTGCACTCAGGCGAGAATTAATGGGGGTTATTCTACACATTAGTCGAAGGTGAGTGTAAAAATTCCGAGCGCGTGAACTTAAAGTCTCTTCGTCTTTACTCGCTATTCGCTGGCTAGTATACAATCTCGCTTGTAAATTCTCGGTGTAATTGATATGGCCGGTAAGTACCTTGTGATAAAACACTGAAAGTGTTCAGTTCATCTCTTGAGATGTCGAATAATGAACTAAAGTGCTAGTTAGCTGACTGCCCAGCCTTTTCATTCCCACGTGTAATAAGCATGGCTAGTTTACTCGCTGCGCGCTCACTAGCTTGTAACTGAACCCGCAGTGTAGTAGCCATCCATGTCTACCGCTGGGGTCGAATCCGTAATATCAGGAAGCAAAGGACCGCATACGAACGCGTTAGTCTGCGTGGTAACTGTGTTCGGTCTGTCTTGCATTTAGTAACAACCTGTTGATTTGAGAGTTCTACATATTGGAGATGATAACTAGGTTAAATGATTGTTTTTTGAAACTACGCGCTCCCAGATTGATCAAGGCCAGAAATATGTTGGAGTTGTATTAAAACATTGCAATGCTGATGAACCTCGTGCATTTCTGCGCTTAAATTGTAACAAATTAACTGAACATTATTGTAAACCTGCTGTGTAATTAATTACTGTATTTGGTATAATGAAATATTTTATACGTTTAGAAGTTGAGTTATTGTGTTGTTTACGTAGCGGCAAATCCATGTTATAACCGAAGATTTAAAGCCAATGAGATGGCGCAATAGAGATATGGTAAAGGGTCAGCCAATGATGTAGTGTCTTCTTCGTATATTACGATTCCGAAATACGGCGTCGTTGTGTGTGTATAGTTCGTAATATACATTTATTTGTTGACCACCGAATGCTGTCTTTGCATAAAGTGTAAGTAAGAAATTTGAACCATGAAGAATATTATATGATTAAATGAGTGCATGCGACTGAACTAGGAACAGTAAATCTTGGGCTGTAAATGCGACAAAAACAAGTGAGGTTAGAAGCCTCCCACGAAAGCTGGAAGGCAAGTAAGATAAGTTAGGTGATATGTGGATAGTGTTGAGCCAGATGTGGCAGTAATTGTAATTATTAAAATGTCATCCGTATTTTTTGTGTGAAAGATTTTCTTGTTAGTTTCAAGAGGTATTCAGTAAACATTTTTATAATGTAAAAATATTTTGACGATTGTGCTTGAACTAGATAGTCCGTAACTGCATCTTTTTGTGTCTGATATGTGTCATTGAAGAGGTGAGAATAATTCTGAGATCACAGTTTCATAATTTGTAAAATTTCCAGCGTATGAAGATCCAGCACGATAAGCAGCTATTCTACAAAGAAATGTCAACATTTTAACTTTCTGACTCTTTTACACAGTGTCGGCTGTGTATAAAATGGCTAATTTGGTTTTATGGGGTTACTGCTTTGGTATTATACATTGATGCTTCCGTACGGGACGAAACATGTAGGAATATTCTGTGTGATATTATGATATAAATATTTAAGGACAATTTTGTGCATGTTGCTGTTTTCATCTCATCATTAATTATTGATAATGCATGGATTGAAAAGTACAATGGGACAAAACTCTATCCACTAACTACCACATGAAGTCATGCAGTGGATTCATGCTGTGCTGAGTGGTGTATCCACTCACCAGTATGTCACAGAAAGCCTTACTGTGCACAGAGGAGAGCAAACAGCATTCAGTTTATATATGGTTGGATTATGTCTGTAATTATACAGGCAACAGTTGGAGGAGGTTAATTGCTTCCATGTAGGGCATCACTATTTTATGTAGGTTATGTGACTTGAATATGTCGTATCATATCATCATAGAGATGCAGTACCTTCCTGAAATGTTGGGATTGTGTAAGAAATGCATTTGGCTCATCATCTAAGATGATTCTGAATTTAACACACATTGAAATGAAAAAAGTAAATCTGGTTGATGCATTTTATAATCAGAATTGCTACAAGCAGTGAGATGCCTTATAACGATTGCTTCAAAATATGGAGTTAGGTTCAAGAAGAAATGTCAGAAACAGCAACTAAATGAAACACATGTAAGTTTCTGTTTTGTGCAGCTGACACTGATGTGTTGGTTGAAAACATGATGAAGAATAGTTAATAGGTGTAACACATACTTGTAAGGGGTTTGATATGCAAGGAAGTTCAAAGAGAACTATCTGTAAAATAATATCTTATCATTAGAGTGCAGGGAGACATTATGATGTACAACCTGCCATTTGGTTTGTTGGAAGTGTGGTAAATATCAAATACAGTGTAGCTGCCATCATCCAGGGCAGTGGTGAGGAGAGTAGTGCATGGATAATTGAGAAACATGTATAGACCAAAACATATAATTTATCGAGTCACAGATAGAAAAGAAGACTATAATTTATCATGTGCGTAATACATACATAGCTTACAAGTAGACACTTATCGTTTATGTCAGTAGTCTGTGATTTTTTAATATATTGAGGGTTTAGTTGGAGCACCTAGCGCTGAATCCAGTTACCTTCTGCCTTGAAATTATTCATTGGCAATTTATGTTTGTGCATGGATAATCATCAAACTGGATGATCCACACATGCAAAATGAGGAAGAAGATGCCATACCTGGGAAAAGTACTAATAAACGTGGATTGCATCATGACCAAACTGAGTAGATTACTTTGGGGTAATTCTTACTTCGGCCCAATTCACAGTGCTTGCATATCCCATCTGCTACCTTAAAATGAGAGAGTAAAGCAGTCCCGTTACAGGCCTGGAGTGGCCCAGAAAGTTCCAGGAAGTTAAGGTTCCCTGATTTTATGACACTGGCACAGGATGGTGGTAAGGGGCCATAGTGCAATCAGAAGGATTTTATGTCAATGAAAAATTCCAATGACACCAGCTGGGATCGAACCAGCGACCTTCCGATTTGTAGCACACCACCTTAACCGCTGTGCTACTGCGGTCCCCCTAAAATGAGAGAGTGGTAGTATAAAAGTATGTGTATTTACTCACTATTTTTGTATGGTCATAAAACTCTGTCTTT
>Ga0123352_10006226_pt1 | contig 18215 bp, 10 predicted proteins | sample TergutLab28metaG_FD_89700 | JGI IMG/M metagenome (GOLD analysis project Ga0123352, IMG submission 89700) | Labiotermes labralis P1 segment gut microbial communities from Petit-Saut dam, French Guiana - Lab288 P1 | ecosystem: Host-associated > Arthropoda: Insects > Digestive system > Gut ... | reverse complement strand
TGCCGCGAAGGCGAAGTGACAGCAGACACAAGGACAGAATAAGAAGAACAAAATAAGGTGTACATTTATTATACATGTATTATACATGTATTATACATGTATTATACATGTATTATACATGTATTATACATGTATTCCTTTGTATTTGACCTCCATGAATATGGCATATAGGGGCCGAAACATATAGCAAGAGCATAAAAAATTTTTAAAAAATATTAATGATTACACGTTCAATTAGTCGGATCAAATATTGTGCCTTTATTTTAACGTTTCTAAATATGGGGACGCAGGTTTATTATCACTCGGACTAGTAAATAACAAATACCATAATAAAATGTCTTTTAAAGAGATACATCGTTTTTGGTATGTAAAGGTTAGAAGATAAACAAGAAATTGTTCTTGTGACTTTGTTTGAACGGACTGCCATTCTACTTGTCCAGTCTGCAGAAGCTGATGCGTCCGTTGCACTGTATTGGCCAGGAGAAGGACAGAGGATGGTTCATGAACTGGCTCCAGATGAGAAAAATGTGGTTCGTGCGTGATGATAATAAGTCGAGTGTTCTGTGAAATGGCAGGAATTTTAATCAGCCGGCTATTGGAAATTGGTCTTTACAAGTTCACGGTACTGACAGGATTCACTTTCAGTTTCAGCACGTGAAGTGCTGCAGACCGGGTGTGCAAGAACTTGATCCTCATCCAGGTGTTTTTGTAGATTCACTGCAAAGAGCACACTAAATTTCCAGTTTTGATTGGTTGAATACTGGCTTACACAAAGACGTTTTGCCGAATATATTTGTTATATAGCGCAATGTGTGAAACAGCATAACGAACATTAACGATTAGTTACAAAGATGAAGATGGTAATGACCGTAGCCTATTGTACAGTAGTATACCAGAATTCAACTGAACAGACCTATACCATACTTCTTTCAGTTGTATGAATGCATCTTGATTTCATTCAGAAATTTCAGGCTACCAGTTACACTGACTGGTGTGTTTTGTTGCTTTTCTTAGCTCTTCCAAGCAAATTTTGTGTTAAATTTTCGAAGTATGGCGCGACTATTTTCCTCCAAATCTATACCCGCTCATTATTCATCAATATGTCTACATTTCATCCGACGCTGTCAAACGTTACTTTTGAATCATCGCAGCTCAGAAAATTCAAGATTCATTCACTCCTTTTTTCGGACTTTTCTTGCACAGTTGGTTCAATAGCGTTTATTGTGTTATTTGGACAGTGACTGGCATTTAGCTGGCAAAACAGTGCTCAGAATACCATAATTCGTTTGTTAAAATCCCTGGTTCGTCGTAACCTCTCACGCCTGAAACCTTGCTTGTGCTTATGCTACTCTATAAGATTATCTGAACGTAAACCCGGCTCTGGCGAATAGATGCCCGTAGAGAACCTAGAGTTTCTTGTGGTCTGTCGGACAAGTATGTCACAACATGCCCAGCAAATCAAGACTACTGTTTCTTAAATTTGGAGTTTAATAACAAGAGATATAATCAGTATACAGAGCAAACACCGTATTTTCTTACGCAATATCTGTCTCGGTGGTCGGACACATTCGGAAACCCGTTTTTTCCGAAATCCCAACAAAGAAACAAGCAAAGAGTGCTCACAACTTATCAGAATCGTAAGTCCACTTTGAAATTTGATGTATTTTACCTCGAAATCCGCAAGTTAAACTAATAGTACAAACATGTATTACATATTATACATGTTGGTGGCTACAACTGTGTCCTGAGGCACAGCTCACTTGAACATACTTAAAAAATTGTTTCAAATTTCGAACTACGTGAAAATAAATCAACTTCTTTTGGTCATGCCATTACGCTGTCTCGAAACGTCGGGAAAAAAGTGTTCATGACATGGCGTAACATCCCACAATAACTTATGCCTCACATTATAGTTGTCTGACATATTTTCCATTTTTCAGGAATATCAGACACGTATCTAACTTCCTTGAATGTCAGAGATTCTTTTCCCCTAATAAAAACAAACATTTGAAGAACAAGGAAAAGTAGCATTACTAAACGACTTCCATCAATAAAGGATTCAGTATTCTGAGATCTAGTTGATGGAACACATTTGAAAAACATAAGATACAAGTTATTATTTCGTAAGAAGTGGAAAATGACCTAGGACCGTGAGAAAATAACAGCATGTGATGCTGTTAATCGATCATTGCAAGGACCTATGAAATTTGCATGGTTAAAGTGTTGTTAGTGATGTGCGCGTCGACTAGATTAGAGCTTATGAGTATTGGAATTTAGATTTATTTATCGTCTAGTGATTCAAAAGTTAAAAAAGTAAGTTATTTCGGGAACTATACGCATTCTTAGCCTCCGAACAGACGGCACTTCACTGTCACAACAGACGCGCCTAACAACAGGTCCTGTCCACAAGACAAAACACAAATAGGTACATGACAAATCGTGGAAATGCCCACAAAGACGTAAAGCCAAGACAGACAACGAGGTACAAATAACACCATCATAACAAGAATCAGGCCCACAAAACACAAATTATGAAGAACTGCGAGAGTGCCAAAATTTGCGAGTAGATCAGTCTCACCGACGGAATATTAATTTGAGAAAAAACACAGCAGTTATAGATATTTTACCTATGGACGGATATAGACCCAGCTCAAAAATATTTGTGTTTATATACGTGTTTTTCGAAAGCTAGTAGATTGGAAAAGTCCAAAAGTCAGGTAGGCATGAATGTAATATACAAAGGGTGGTCGGTTGGACGGGCTTCGGCAGCCGCACTTCAACAGATTCAGTTAGATACGAACCCCGCATTAGTAAAATAAAATATATTTTCTTTACTTTATAACTTACTGCTGTTCATCGAACTACAATAGTTTAATCTCAGTCAGTTCTAAGCCTCCCTTCTTCGGAAAAATGTTTTAAAACCCCGGTCACAGGCAGCATCGTGTGCACATTAATGACAATATTATTTTTACAAGCAAGTTACGCGAACCGTACCAGTGTCAGCGGTATTTTAGAACACTGTCATTTGAATTATGTAATTTGGTTTAAAATATGGACAGTCATTAGTCCCAAACGAATGGCGTCCAATGACTTAAACTGTCCAAGGACTGGATCAGAACTTCTCAACCCTGTACTCACCCGATATCCATGTACCCCCGAATCCGACGCTACTCAGCTCCCCGGAGATTACTTCCTCAAGTCCGAAGGCTCCTTGGGCTCTGTTCACTGGAGGCCTGGCGTCAATCCCCAGCCAGACTACGGCTAATACGCATAGCTTCAACAGTGTCTTCAGCTTGAGGAAATAAACAAAATTTTGATTCAAGTGTTTCATCCCGATATTTTCAGTAAAAGCAAATCCAGCAGTTCCTTGACAAACATGATTTTGCCAATCGCGGATTTCAGTGTAGAGAAACGCAATGTCTGCTTTTTGTATCCGCGCTTTTTTGTGTCTACTTATGAACTGCATCGGCGACTTCAGCCGTTTGCAGGATTGTGATGACACACAAACAAATTACAATCGCAGTCTTTTTGCTTCCAAATTACAATCGCAATGTCTTTTTGCTGCAGTTTTTACGTCTTTACGATTTATTTGTTCGTAAACACGTTGTTATCTCCGACATTTTTTGTAACCAATGAAGGAATAGTGGATTTAGACTCTGGTATTAATAACAGCAGCCGCATTTCCCGAAACCCCCCAGTTTCACATAAGGTTAGGATATTTCCAATCACGGTGCTCTAGGAAAGCAATCCCAGCAGCTGACGAAAGAATAATGTGTTTTATTTTGTGATATGATTCAATGTTCGGCAACAACTTATTTACAGATTTCGTAAGATTCCTCAAACGAGTGATTCTGAAATATAAAATTACAGCAGGCCTTAGGGATTGGCCACAAAAAAGAGACATATTTACGTTTTGCATATTGATACCGATATTAAAGAAATGGTAGCACACCACCGAATTTTTCCCACGTAGTCGTCACACTGTTAACGCTTCATCGAACAGTGCACAGTTCGTTGCCTTACCTTCGCTATTCTTGTGATCGCCATGGCAGCTTCTCGCGGCTGTTCCCCCATTCAAGCTTCACAATGCAATGGCGATTGACGACAGATTGCCCGGCTGTTAAGTATGTTTGTCTCGAACCGGCCCAAAATAATAGACGTACTTCGACACTGTGCAGGCGTAAGATAAGCAAGACCCTCCCAACATAAGACAGCAATGACGAATTGGTGTATAACCGTGGTGCAACATGGTATGGAATTACACTTATTGAGGGCTGCTATACGACTTGATTCCAAAAATTCTGCACACTGCAGTTTACATTTTTCTCGGAATCTTTTATTTTGTTTTCTTACTTGCTCCGATTCCTAACCGCTTTGCATGTTCTGATGCCAAGGCCGTGCTTTTCGTATTTCTGGTGTACAGTTCAAATTCAGGATCAGAGAGCGAAACTTGGTAATAACAATAAAACACTGCTCAGCTTATGTACAAAAATCCAGTCTTAGAATACTGACAAACGTAAACAGAAGACAACCAACTTGTATTCTGCGTAAAATAAATAGTTGGCTTTCTAGAAACAAACCACAGAATTTCACAGTCACGTATCTTTCTTCCATGAATACAAGGTGGTATTAAAATGGACGTTGTAATATGTATGTTAACTTCAGTAAAATTACTTCGTATTAATTACATTTCGTCTTCTTTTAATTGAAGCGTCTTCAGTATTATTGCTTAAACTCGGAGAATCTTACAAAACAGGAAAGATTTGAACTAGCTAGTCATTTGGATTAATGAATGCCACTGCACTCCCATATTACAAATGCAGCGCTTGAGCAACAGATAAAGCTTCAAGAATTGTGTATTGCGACAGAGTGGTCAGCTTCACGCTTCGGCTACCTTATCGTCTATTACCCCGTGTATCGACAAATTCAAACAGCAGGGATAGTAGCGAGTTCTACAGTGATCTCAGGCCGTGCGTACCTCAGGCAGTTCTACAGTGATCTCAGGCCGTGCGTACCTCAGGCAGTTGGTTGGTAGTTTGGCTGTCGCCGCGCGTGCTCGTGTTCGATACCAGACCAATACACGCGCCATTTACAGTGGACAGAGTAGCAATGGGACAGGTTTTCTCCTAGTACTTCGGTTCTCCCTGTCAGTATCACTGCAGCAGTGTTCACACTCATATTTCATTATCCTCCTACCGATGCTGTATAATCGTCAGCTGACACAAAATATTTCTCGCCCCCAATTATAATTTTCTCGAGAAATTGTGTGTGCGTCTCGTCAACATCAAATTTTTGACCGCTTGTTTTATAACTACCTTCAACTGCTTTTCAGAAGAGATAACTAGAGGGATGCTGTAGGCACGAACCTCTTCACAGTTCTTACGACCAGCCACTTCAGCAGGATACGATATAATTCGGGTTTACATCTCAGTACTCCTGACTGTTGCACCCTGTACGCGATAAATTAAAGGATATCGTTTTAATTCGTTTGGTCACGTAGAGAGAAGGTAAGAATAGAATTCCTACAAAGCGTAATCAAATAGCAATTACAAGAAAAACGGGGCTGATCAATGGGCCAAAAATGCATACATATGCCAGCGAAAGAAGAAAAATAATTACGTCTAATTTATGTTCATGTAATGGATGAGATGAAGGAGGTAAACAGCACTTTTTAAATGAGAAAACGTTTACTAATATTGATCGGGAAACCTCGCGGATATATGACACGTGTGAAAACTCCTCTAGGATGGCATGACATGACTCTTATGGCGTTAAAATAAGGAATCTGAATGAATGGTTCAACAAGATTCCATTCGCAAACTTACGGAAACAAGCTTTGCTTTTCGTAAAGTCGCGGAATTTTGTAATTGTTTTGAACAAATCAAATATTCACGAAAGGTCTCTTACACCATCACCAGTTCAGACCGTCCGGGCCTTTCGGCAAGAAGCTCCAGGTCCTACGAATTTCTTCTCTGGCTTACATGCAATACACCAATACCATATGCCTTATATACTTACATATAAACGTGTTACATAGGGCTCGTTGAGTAATAATGTGAACAAAACCTGCATATTGTAATAATATATAGTCTATAATTACCCGCAGAACTAAATGTCTGCGATCCAAATTCCGTCAATATTGACAAACAGCTGCTGTAATTACCTGCAAAATTAAAGACATGGTGGAGCGATGTGAACGTCACTGGATAACACTAAACAGCCTATAAACCTCTATCGAATTCCATTCTGTCAGAAATAACCCCATTCTTCTTCATCTCACGCTGTACCGAGAAGAATGCATATAAAAGTAACTTAATTTTAGATAAAACAGTTTATGAGCCTTACTATTACCTGCAAGAAGTTCCCGAAGTAACACCATGGAACATATTCCTTCAGAAGCCGATTACCGCTTAGCTATTCAAGAAATCATCCGTCCTTTAAATGAACCCCAAGTTTCATTACAGATTTCTTTTCGTTATCTGCACTCTCACACATTATTTACAACCCTTTTCAATATTATCCTCTTATCTATGTCTACATTCTAAGTTGTTCTTTCTTTACAGCTATCGACAACATTGCCGTATGAATTTCTCATGTTTCCCACGTGTTCTACGGATTAGCCAGTCCTTTTGCTTGAAGGCTCTGAACATTAGAATAACGTTACAGTATATGCCTCTGTAATGGTCCCCGACATCCGAAAGAGCAGTGCTTTGTTTGAAGAGTCCCAGGCTTCGCACGCTTGTCTTCTGATAACAGTAATATTAAGATGCAGATGAGTATGGCGCATTGGTGGAATGGCGAGAGAAGTAAACCAAAGTACTTGGAGGAAACCCTGTTCCAGTGCCGCTTTGTCCACGGCAAATCTCAATCGTACCGGCCCGGGATCGAACGCGGGTTTGAAGGTTGAAATTAATCCACATTACATTTACAGATCCAGTCCATACGTAACTCACAGGGCACAGGGCGCGCTTCCATCTGAAATAAGAATCGGCGAATGCCGCGTAAGTAAAAATGACGGCTGTTTATTGCAACAGCAAATAGACTCTGTGGGCGAAATGCAGAACTTTTTGTGGCGATTAAAAGGCAGACGGTCTGCATAAGACAAAGTTTTTAGTGTTAAACCAGGCGGTACATTGAGGCCCATTAACCACTAGTCTTTAAGAGGATAAATCTGTTTCTGGTAAATGGTGCTCGCAGTGTCATAACTGATAATTTAATATCAAACATTATCACGCGGGAATACGTCAGTAAGTCTGATGGTATAGATATAACTGTAGATAAAAGTATTTATACGGCGAAAATAGGAATCACTGATTGGATCATGATAAAACGGTAGGCAATAAATTATTTGGAAATATGTCACAAGTTAAACGCTTGGAGGCACACAGACGCTACGAGAATAACAACTAAACAATAGTTCCAAATGCGTCATCGATTCGTCTGAATCACGAAGCAAGAAAGATTAAGAGTAATCGCAAGATTTCTTGACCCAACTTGCGCAACTTGTACGAAACATGACTCAACTTTGAAGGAAGAACAAATGCAAGTGCATAAAAACGAAAGGGTAAAATGGTCCTGTGCTTATTTAAGCACCAAGCCAAGAAAGCATAGAAGGGAGTGAAGGTATAGCTCCGATTATTATTATTATCCTCGGCAAGATATGGCAAAAACAGAATCTTCTGGCAGATATCTTCAATTCACGCAGGTTAAGCAGACAATGTGGAATGTCATTATATGAGGAACTCGAGGATTAGGACGTCATTTAGTATTGGTTTGGCAGTGAAATGTAGGTTGGTACAGGTAATTAAGATGGGAGAGAACAGGAGAGGACATGCTATTTGGGGGGGGGGGGTGGAAAATTTGACGACCTTAACTCAAAGTGGAAGACGAAATATTGACTAAGATGGGCCCTGCCCAATATTATAAAGAAATTTTCTAAAACCCAGTCCACCATTAACGTGCTCTTTAAAAATGCAAATTTTCACCAACTTCATCATCAAAGTCCTCAATTCTCTTACAATCTAAATTAATTAAATGCATTCCATATTCACAAAACCTGATGTGTCAACCAACATTAGTGTCATCCATGTACACTTGCTCTCATTTTACAAGTGCTCACTCACGTAAGGACTTACGCGTCAAAATTTCCTGCGAATTTCTTGCCACATTATACTGAAACACTGCTGAAGGTGAAGGGGGCTGCTTTTCATTGAACTCCTTGCGTTAAAAGTTCTAAGAACCTTGGAACAAGTCTCACCGAAATTGTTTCATGCACACGATTCATGGAACTTGCAACTGGTCGTATTCAAAACAAAAGAAAACGCTGATTATTTTCAAAACATGCATCTGAATGTTATTACGTCAGTGGTGTTAAAAGAACTTTAAAACAGACTTGTTCTGTCTGACTACTTCAATCATGGCCAAAATCTACCTAGTAGTAACTTCCAATCCTGCTAACAATAGCTGCAAGCTGTACTCAAAGCTTACTGTCCTACTGCATAAATTTCTGGGTATTATGTATCTATTGGAACAAGAATTCAATTAGCGAACGAGTGCATTATTTAAATACTGATAATCACATTTTCACGGAAAAATACAATTCATACGTGTACTTCAACTTATGACAGTCATATCTTTCATCACTGCCTTTCTACCTTCATGCCACGAATACCGTCCATCTTTACATGTACTTCAAAATTACATACACCAGTAAGTTCAAAATTGTAAGTACCAGCAAAATCAGTTCAAAATTACATGCAAGCACAATAAAATATTTTATTGCACTTGTTTGTTGTTAAACGGAAGCGTATTTAGTGACCAAACGTCAGGAAACGAGCATCAGCTGGAAAAGTGAATATGAGTGCAAGATGGCGTGCATAGTGAAGACAGTGAAAGTAAGAAAATTATAAAAAAAATCAAGAACTGTTCATTGCTCTGACATTTAACAACTGATCATTAGGCTAGTCACATACGCGCTCGTGCGCCTTTCTGGGAAGATCCCACTCACTCCAAACTCAGAAAATTAAAACAAGAAAGAAATTAAATTATCTAAAATTAAATTAAGATTTTTAGCCAACCATACTTCATAATTTTAGATATTAACTTAAACGATATTCTGTTTTCGACAAACAGTTCATCTAAATGTAATGCCGGACGGATCTATCTCCAGAAAGTCTGTTGAATTATGACGCAAACATCTACACATATACCGAGATGGTTGTCTTTCAAGACACTACTGACAACTCAAGGAATAAAGATGGCAAGCGGCAGTCTCTTTGTTTAGACGCTAATAAACCTTCTGTCTCTACAAAATGTGGGTATAATTTGTTAATCAGGTGATCCTCAAAAGGGGCGTTGCTCCATGGTGTTAGTCAGTACAGATGTAAAATGCATGCGATTATATGTACACTTACCAGTGCCAAGCTGAGGGAAGCGATCACGCAGCAGCGGCTGTGATTTCAAGAAACAGGGGCGAATTATGTGAGGAAGGATTCCAGGAGTATCAAAATAACAGTGTCATACGAGGTATGTGAATGTGGTTGTTGCAATGCCTCGGGATGGCTCACGTTTCGCTTGAACTCTTTCCGTGTCTGTTCAAAGTAGTCGAGACTTGACAAAAACTCGCGTGTGGAATTCATACTGTTTGTTTTTCTGCCTCATCAACAACGGAAACTCGAACAAGAGTGGAAACGTGTCTATCAGTGTAGTACAAACATTTACCAAGCCCATTCTTTGTTCACTTTTCAGGACATTAATCTTCGTGTTCAATTATTACAGATAAAAATACATTATTGCAAAACCACGAGAGATACAGAAAATGTCATAAGGCAACAAATCATTTCAATCGTATTTCGTTAAAACTCGTCACCGAAATGTGTGTCAAAATTTGCAGCTACCAATCAAATTTCTATTTCACAAAATAAACTTAGTCTCATACATAATGTGCTATTTCTTGGGAACTGGTTAGAACTAAGTTCACGCTAATATTCATGCAAAGTAAGATCCGCATCCAAACTTAAATATGCCCTACATTTTCACGTGTATCAAAGTCAGTCTGAGCCCGTAAGCAAGCTTCGGAGATGTGGCATGACGTCAGCCACAGCCTCTTTGTTATGCACTCATTGAAATTACTTCAAATGAACAACACAGACACAATTGACTTAATGATTTCTTCGTAACTTCCTACGTATTAATATGTATGCAATTTCTCACAGTTTGGAAATATATGGACATAATATGTTACCTAATGTACCGTCCGTAACACACTGCGAAATGACAGTAGTGAATCACTAGTCATTTCCAAGGCATTACTAACGACTTTCTCGACGTAGACGTGGAATATTTTGGTGTAGCATCCCAAAAATAATGCAGCATCCTCCAATAATTCATGCTGTCGATATGTACGTTATATACCGACGATGGATCTCCTGCACAGATACTGTAGCTTCTCTTGTTTATGTGCTATTTATTGAACGTTTCTCGAAACATTGAGCTGAGCGGACTTGTGAGGTTGTTAAACAGAGAAGAATCCTTCGCGTGTTAACACAACCGTATTCAATTAACAACCCAACATTACAGGTACATGCCATCTATTGGGACTGTAATATCAGCTACTAAGGAAGTGCCAGAGTTACTGCCTGTCTCTAATACACAGTACATACAAGCGTGTGTGAAAAATTTTAAAGATTGCTGTACCCTTGGACATTACACTGTGGAATCTGGTAGAAATGTACTGACGTTGTAGAGGACCATCAGGGTACGTGAATGCATCATGCACGTTACCACAACATTTGGTTTCTACTATTTTGCTGTGAAGTACACAGTTTAATAAATTTATGTTCTGCACGTGTGTGACACACTACCTGCGCACCCGTTTCATTTTAGGCAAGTCCGCATAGTCGGGAAAAGTGTCGTCATGTACGTCCGTTTGTCCCCATGTACCAGCATGCCTCTCACTGGACGGATTGCGGTGGAGTTTCACACTGGGGACCTTAATGAAAACCGTCGAAACACTCCAAATTTGGTAAAAATCGGGCACTTTACATGACGACCTGAGTAAGTTTTATTGTTACTGGCGACATTGTCAGAAGAGCGCTCTCTTCGAGTGACACGGCATTAGGGTTAACGTCCGTCCGCCCACAGCGCGGCTCCCACTAGACGGATTTCCCTAAAATTTTATATTGGGGGCTTTCATGAAAATCTGTCCAGAAAATACAAATTTCGTTACAATCGGAAAAAAAATATCTGGCACTTTACACAAACACCTAAGTTGGTTTCATTGCTGCCAACGACATTTTGAATCGCTAATAAGGTGCTCTCTGCGAGCGGACAGGTAGGATAACGCAAGAGGTACAAATATTACGCGAAACGCCACAATGTTACAAGTCCACTGCCTCTCTTGTTTCCAATGAATATCTTTAAAACTACCACATCAATTTACTAGCATGTCTACATGATATTACTTATGGGAACAGACTATCTTCCAAGCACAGAAATTTTCTTGCATAGAGGCTGCTTCATGTTGTTGTACAGTACATTTGTTAATGTATAAGGTTTATCACTCTGAAGTAAGCTTTCCAGTAGGCCACTGAGGAATAACCTTTAACAAGTGCTTCTTACGTTTTAAATTATTACATTTTTTTAAATTTAATGATTTGCTCAGTGCCAGGATTATCAAGCCACGCCAACCATCAAGTATGTTTAGAGACCACATATATATGAAAAAGTGAGCTTCTAGTTAGTTGCAGGAAAGGTGGTTTGGTGTAATGAAAATATACCATGTGTAGTCAGGGTTCCCATCTTCTAATTTGTAATGATACATCAAAGATACTGTTTTTGTTAGTGAAATATGGTAATTTCTAGTGAAGATGAACTTATGCAAAAGTTTTACATGCCAAATACTAGGATGCATAGGCATGAAACCTTAGAAGCAAAGAAAAATATTTGAGGAGTAACAAACTGCCCTGTCAGTAATGTGCAACAACATTCCCCGTGCTATTTCTCCTATCAAAGTGAAGCATCGATCTTGTCTCCAGCCTGTCATAACACCCACCTGGATCACTTTCCACCCACAGATGACTAAATATCCCCTCTCATGTTTTCCAGTGACCTTAACCCACATAGTAAATCCCAAGAACTCTGTGAATTACCCTAAACAGATTGTGAGGTACGAAGGATATGCAGGGTAGGTTTCATCTACTTTCTAAGGCACTGAATAAGAGCAATTACCCATTGTCTGACTGGAGGGACATGTATACAAGACAGCAGCATATTTCGCATAACTGAAAATCAGTATATTAGGTTATTGCCAATCACAGACTTATGATGAAGAGATTGAACAGCAAGTTATATAATATGTGACAGGTAACACATTTCGCATCATGAAAGGCACCTGATCATGGTTTTATTGCAGATTGCTAATATAATGCATAAGATTAAATTCAAGTTCCAATTCTTTGCCCTAATATCACCACACATTTGTGAATGACATTACAATAGGAACAACATCCTGGTTTAAAAATGGGCTTGTCTGTTAAGAAATACCATATTCCAAAGTTGAAGAAATTTGTACCTTTATATTCAGGGTAATATTTGTTGGACTGGAGGTTACACATATTAAAATAGCAATGAAGAGAGAATTTTCCAACACCTTTTGCAGAAGCCAAACTCTGGTTATCCTGTCCACAGAATGACATTCCAACACTGACATGGCAACAGTGAGGTCAAAGAGGTACAGAACTGAATGATATCCTACAGTCTACCTCATATTCTAAAGGTTTCAAATATGTAATTACTTGGTCACATGTTAGTAACAAAACCATTTAATGGCTAAAAAACCATTATACATAATTAACTCCATCATACAGTCTTCCTTGAACAGCTGGTGGATATTTAGTTGCTCAAAAAGCTATTATGGAATATGCAGTTTCATTGCCATGTTCACATAACCCTATGCTTACAATACTTAAAAAAAGTCAACTTGTCTCATTTCACACCTCATATTTCAGATCTGTTCTAATAAAAGTATGATGGCATCTGATCTGTCCACAAAGCAGCCTACAGCCATGAAATCTGTCAATTATAAATCATGGCACTTCCTGTTTACCTCACACTTATTACATGTCTCACAAATGTAATCTTCATTCCAAAACTCCAACAAAAAAACAACAAACATTCCTCATGGCAGTTGCCTTCATTCTTCCGTTAATTCTCCATTCCTAGGCCAAGCACCTTCCTCAGCACTTACTTCCACAAAATCCTTACCTCAGTTCTTCCTGTCAGAATGAGAAGCAAGTGTCCTGTTCCAACGTACAATTCAACACAGAGGGTGGCTCAGTGCTAACTGTAATCAAGCAATTGAGCATTTCTTCTTACCTTCTCACGAGAATGAGTGGGGAAATGTCTCTTTAGATTGGAAGACTGATTGAACTCTTTCCCACACAGGTCACAAGCATAGGGTTTGACTCCACTGTGGGTGAGTGCATGTCTCCGGAGGTGCCATGCCAGCAGGAATCGCTTCTTGCATACCTCACAAGTAAATGGTCTTTCACCTGTATGTATCAGGGAGTGTGTCTTCAAGACTCCAGGCTGCATGAACCGCTTCCCACATACTTGGCACTGAAATGGTCTGCTTATCGGTTCACCAACTTGCAGCTCACTGTGGAGTGTTTCCCCATGCCTATATGGAGCCTCACATCCAGTTTTGAGGTAGTGTTGGCTTTCTTCCTCTTCAGAAAACCCTCTTCCTGAGGAATATGAACCGAGAGATACTGTGCCACACTTTGTGCAAGGTCCTCCATCGACAACTGTCGGACAACTATCAAGACCAGAGGCATGACAGTGAGTTTCTTGATGTCGGGCATGGAGACCTGACATGTGTTGTGTTGTATTTATACTGCTAGCAGCAGCAACAGACTGCTGACTGGGTAACTGCTGCAAACTGTCATACAGAAAAACCCATACTCAGTGTTACTCAATCTGTACAAACCTGTAATGGGAACAATTTGCATACCCAGCAAAAGATCAAATGACTGGCACCACTTCAACACAGCATGCAACATGCAGTTTAGAACCCAACATCCTGCAGTGTCATACAATGCTCACAGTGAAAACAAGCATAATACAATGGCTATAATTCCTCCTCTTCAGAGAAGAGTTCTGAGCTAGTTTCATTCACATCCCATCCTCACAATTTATTGCACTAAGATCCTCCACGACACCTCTTTTCAAGAAGCCTCCCAATCAAAATGCATTTGCATTACTTTTCTGCACTGTAAATGTCTCACATCCATAAAGTCACATAACTGAAGTAGTGAACAGATAAAAATTGTGAAAGTCAGGTTGTTCCTGTCCATGATGTGAAGGCATACAGGAGGAATACTGGCATTGCTCCATGAATTCTGAACACCAGCCTTGCACCACAATCACTTTACCCTCTTGGAAATAATCCCTGATACCCACTGAAAGGAGTCTGGGTGGGTCCCAGAGCTGGTGTAGTGATTTCTGAGAAGAGAAAAATCTCTTGTCCCTACCAGGAATTGAACCCCAGACATTTAAACACATTAAACTGTAAAATAAAGTAAAATGTTTGGAAAAACTTCCTTAGAAAGACCTGTGAGGCAGTCATATCTCACTACACTGCACAAGACTGTCACCTTTTTCAGCTGAAATGCAGTTGTGCATGAGTATTACAAATCAATAGTAGCCATTGTTTTCATTCTCACATTAATATTAATAGGTACAAAGAACAATCTGCAGAATGTGATGAAAGATGACAGTCACTACACTCCTTACAAAAGATCCACTCACCCCACACGAACTAAATCCTCCTAAACAATGCTGTAAAAACCTCATATCTTGTTAAGTATCTATGTTGTTACAAATGTTAAATTACAGGTTCCTATTCTAATTTCACAACAAGAAAACAATGCATGAGGTTGTATATTTTTCCTTGTCTTAGTTCCTTGTTCAAAATCTTCTCTGGGATTCGTCTTCATCAATCTGTCAAATGTATTCACACACAACATCTTTCCCTCCCTTGTTTTTCTGATCTTCCTATACTCAAAATCTCATTTAAACTGCTGCCAGTCTTTGGAACATCTGACTAGGTCCATGTCCATTTTACAGTTATTGCAACATTTAAACAAACATGGAGTCGCAGAATATATCCCTAATTAAATGAGACAGTTTTCCTGCATATTTTATGCCTTCTAAAACTTCTTCTTCCTTCCATTCATTGCTCTAGTATTTGAAAGTACATACTTCCAAGTCCTCCCCTTTATTTAATGATTACACTTTATCTTTTCCATGTCCCCTTTTCTCTAGCTTATTTTCACAGCCAAATATTTATCAAAATGTAATTTAATCTAAAACATTTCCACACTACAAAAACCCGTGGAATTCTGTTTCTAAATTACGATACTTCAATTCCCATGTAACTGTACTGCACTCCACTACCATCTCCTCCTTTTACTCGTACTAGCTCAACAATTACTATAATGTGAACATTCAATGGGATACCACATTTCTCTGTTGTAACACTTCTAAAAGTCTGAAAATGTTCAGATTTCTTGACATTTGCAATCATGCTGTTTTCCATACTTGTCATAAACATTCTTGCTTCTCTCCATTGCTCTGTTTAATGCTTTCCAGACATTCCAGCTATTTATATACTTTCAATAATAATAAAAGCCAAACATTTCTTTTTCTCCTACCTGTGGTCTGTATAAGAAACAAATAACCACAACACAGTTTATCTTATGAACCAGTGGAGTCACTTACATCAACATTCAAGACATATAACCTCTGTAACATAACACCCATAGTTTCACTACCCTAACAATCCTTAAGTTCCACAATGTAATACCTTCCATTTACCAAACAGTGCACCTCTCTCAGATCCAAAATATTTCCCCGTTTCATAGCATAAGAGTAAAACAAATTCTACAAGATGCACAAGCACGCAACTTATGAACAACATCAATGCACTAAGTCTCACCTGCCTCTGTCCATGTCCAGAAGATAAAACCCATGCTCAACAGGGACTTCATTTTGGTCTTCTACTTTTACTGCATCAACTGCCCCAGGGAAACCCTTATAGAATGAAACAAATGTTGTAATTCCTTTCATGACAAGTTTCTAGAACATTCTCTTAAAATTTCACACTAAATTAAGATGGCTCCATAAACCATTACCTTATTTAACAGCAACATTTCAACTCAATGTACTATGGTTTTCATTGCACATACCTCATTTACACTCTTCACCGCAATTAATGTCAATATATCTGTCAGTTCCAATGTGTCACTGCACAACATGGATACTGAATATGAGTCCAATTCAGGCTTAGTCTGTATTACTTCCATATTTCTGGGTGGTTATTCATTGCAGTAACAAGAAAACAATGAAGATGACTTCATTCTGAAACATAATTCATAGTGTGGAATAAAATAAATCTTATTTCAGCATTATATTCAATACTGTATAGCTCTGCATGCATATCACCACCAGATTTATTATACTGTATAACCACTTTTCAACTGTATTTAGTCTACAGTGGGGCAAAAGAAATAACTCACATGGCTCCATCTCCTCCAAACTGTCCTGCTTCCCTCTAACACAATTTCCTATGCCCCCTCCTACATCCTCTCATATCAGCCATTTTCCTCATATAAATGTCCACAATAAAAATCACTCCATATAGTTAAACAGCTGGAAGTACTTTGGGCAGGCAAGGAGGTGTAGAGAGTAATACAACAGTACTGATAGTGTGAAACCTTGAGCTCCATCATAACCATCCACCAGGACTTCCTTTCATGGCCTCACTATATTCCCATTACATGGATTTATTCATTACAGAATCATCAAGTAAATAAATATTATTAAAAAATGTATTGCACTCACAGAAGCTCGGACAGTTTGCTTGCTACATTAATTAACCTAATGGTGGGTTGACCGAGAAATTTCGATTGCTAGCAGGGACAGAATGGGTAGCAGGTCACTTCACCGGGGGTTAAGAGGCCGGGGCGTGGCGATGACCACCCCAACCCATCTAGCGCTGCGGTTAAAAAAGAGTAGAGCTATACCACTACTCCCCCATGGGCCTGTTCTAGGGTGAAATCTGCATTAGCCAACACAACCAGGCACGCTGTGGGGCCCACCCACTCCTACGCAAAAGGTACCGGGATCTCTTTCGCCGGTTATAAAGAGGTCGCGATGGAATGCTGACAACTTGTCTCATACAATGGTGCAGTAGACTACGAAGCGCTATACTTCCCTTTTCCCACATGCCTTCATAGTGTGGTTACAATGCACTAATAAATCTTTTGAATCGTGTAATAACTATCGACTGACAAGCCTTTTATAACCTCTCAATGATCCCACTGTAGAACTACACTTACAATTATTGTTAAGAAGCATGATTACCTATATACCTGTTTCCATACAACTGTATGTCACTGTACAAGTGAAATTTATTCTTGGTTGGACCTGCCAATCCGAACTACCCTAACCTTCCCCGCCGATTTCGCTTATTACACTATTTGACACCCAACACCCAACAAAGACCGTACTTAAAACCGCTACATGGCTCTACAACGACGTCCATATTTTCCAGGGATCAGAGATATTTAAACGCTTCCAGTCCTATCTTTCGCTTACTCTACTCGCATCCCAACACTCTACGTTACCATCGATCAGAGTACGTTTCTATGACTCCACGGCACACGTCACTAGATGATCTGTGATCTGGTGAGTATTTTTACTCAGTGATCTGGTATCTCCACGGACTGCTTATGCAGGAATTATTTTTGTCCCAGCTTGAGACTGGCGATATATCAACAATTCAGGCGGTTCATGTAGACAAGTTCTGTTCAACGATTTCGTTTCTCGCTGACCATTAACACCACCAAAAACGTCCAGACTACAACGTACCGGAAATATTAACACACAGTTTCTACTTTCGTAATTTACCTTTTTATAGTTTAGATAATCTGAGCAAGGTAAGGCGTGAAGTTAGCAGGCATTTCAGGAACAAAAAGAAGGCATATAGTAGAGCTAAAATTGAGGAACTTGAAACTAACAATAAGATCCAGAACATTAGGGACTTGTATAGGGGCATCAGTGACTTTAAGAAGGGGTACCAGCCTAGATGTAATATAGTAAAGGATGAGAAAGACGACTTGGTTGCAGACTCCCACGGTATTGTGGCTAGGTGG
>Ga0123352_10006225_pt1 | contig 18215 bp, 7 predicted proteins | sample TergutLab28metaG_FD_89700 | JGI IMG/M metagenome (GOLD analysis project Ga0123352, IMG submission 89700) | Labiotermes labralis P1 segment gut microbial communities from Petit-Saut dam, French Guiana - Lab288 P1 | ecosystem: Host-associated > Arthropoda: Insects > Digestive system > Gut ... | reverse complement strand
GGGGGGCGAGTCTTTATGGAAAAGGTTTATAGGAGTAGTAAGTGATGAGAAGTGAAGGACTGGGGTGAAAGCATGAGTGAATTAATGATTGGGGGGGGGGACAATTACAAGAAACTGTACACAGTACTGTCTTACTTGGGTGTTTTTACCTCCTGTACATGTTGTATTCTAATTTGTCTTTCATGTATTGTTGCTAGTTTTAAGTTGTCTTGTGTGTAATTATTGTTGGTTGGCCGTGTGTATTGTTGTAGTTGTCTTGTGTGTATTGTCATCTTATGTGTATTTGCTGTACTGTGTGTGCATTGCTGTTTTTTTTTGTACTTTAGATGCCGGACTGTTGGCTAGAAGACAGTACTTGGAAGGTCCTGCGATCGGCCATCTCGACACAGGTTTTTCTTGGTTTCCCTGTGTCTATAAACAAATGCTGAGATGGTTCCCAACATTCCAAGTTGCCACTATATGTTTCTCATGTAGTCCTCCCAACTTAAATCTAGTAGTAACCAATTTCATGATTTGTTTACATGTAAAATAACCACTGCCACCGGGTAACAACCCAATTTCAGTAAATAAATAAATACGTTTCGGGTGTCACAGCACCCATCATCAGGAGTACTAAAAACTGTAACCGCAGCCTCCGGTACAGGTCATAATATCGGTACAGCTACTCCCCTCCAACGTGGCCTGATCGGGACTGGTTTGTGTACAGCACAAACCAGTCCCGATCTGACACCCGAAACGTGTAGAGAGACTTTGCAGTAAATAAATATCTGCGTACTGTTGCATCATTTTTATTAATATTTTCTGCTGATTTGGAGAATACAGATATTAATCTTTTCAGTGGCGGAAGATCAATGCTCTGTGAGAGCGTAGCTTGGGAACTGTTCTTGTAGGGTTAAGCACTAAATTTTCGCTACAGTTTCTTCACTTTTGTTGCCTACATGCCTGTATTTATTTAAGTGTTAATACCAGTCTAAGACACATACTTATTTTCCACATGCATCTTAACTGCTTCTCGCGAACATGACATCGATTGCTATATACTACAGTACCAATTTACTGTGGTAATCTAATCTCATGGCTGGTTAGCTTCACTGATTACATTCTGAGGTAAAGGAAGACACAACCGTAATTAAACAAATAAACTACACGTCAGATTACATCTCGTAACTTCTTCGCCTGAAGAAAAAGTACCTCGAATAGGAGTTTACAGGCGTATATAAAGCATCTGCGTTAACAGGTTATGTCTCATGTCTTGTGTATATTGTTGTTATTTGTCTGATGTGTATTGTTGTAGTTGTCTTGTGTATATTGTTTTCATCTTATGTGTATTTGCTGTACTATGTGTGTATTGCTGTTTTTACTTTAGATGCCGGACTGCTGGCTAGAAGTTAGTATCCGGAAGGTCCTGTGACCGGTCACCTCGACACAGGTTTTTCTCGGTTTCCCTGTGTCTATAAGCAAATGCTGAGATGGTTCCCAACATTCCAAGTCGCCACTACATGCTGCTCATGTAGCCCTCCCGACTTAAATATATTAGTAACCAATTTCATATTTTGTATACATGTAAAATAACCACTGCCACCGGGTGACAACCCAATTGCGGTTAATAATAATAATAATAATAATAATAAGTATTATTATTATTATTATTATATAAAACTCACAGGTTTGGATAAAATCACTTGTGTTTTGTGAACCCAACTAAATACCTCGTGAAACTAAATTAACCAATAGTCTCTGGTCCCTAACCCTTCAACTCTCACAATTACTAATTGCCTGTACGTCACACTTTCCCCCCGTAACAAGATCATATTGAAGTAAGGCTAAAGAATTTTTTTTTTTAAATCGTAGGTTCATGTCTTCTGACATGTGACGTAGTGTTTCGACGTTTCAAAGCACCGTAATGACTTTATCTTCAAGGGTCAAGGGGGGGTCTTCTTGGACTGCTGTACCCTTGACGATGAAGACACTCTCGTCCTTTGAAACCTCGGAACCATTAACCGAGCGACACGGCGTCGCACACTAGAGGCCTTCAATCTTCTGTAACACCGCTGTGGTAACCTGAATGGTGTACTTTATGAGCACTGGAAAACAAAAGGAGAGGATTTCAGTAGCTTAACTGAACATTAAGACTACCTACGTGTGTTCTATTGAATTCCCCATAAATATCAGAGTCCCTGTTATGCTTGATTGACCTGGTAACTGCATATGCTGGCACTCCATACACTTTGGTGTAGATACGTTTCGCGTGTATCTATTTGTATCTCATTTTTATGCTACGCGAAAATAAAAAACGGATCCAATTTTGTAAATAACCTGCGATCTATCCGCTCATCCAAAATCAGTTTCCTCTCGTGGTAAACCTACTTTCCGCCTCTCTTCAAGTTCTGCTTTCTACACAAACCCACTTATTCACTTCACACGCCCTTTGATATTCTATTGAATGCAGGCCCGCGGTTCGTACAGGAATGCTGCCTCCCTTTCCATCAAACCTGAATGAATCAAAGATCCCCGATGATGTTACAATTCACCCGTATTTTTATACATATTGTCTTTCATGCTTTTTTGTAGTAGAGGCAAAAAAAAAACTTAAACACGTCATCCATCGATCGTGTGCTGCAACACAATTAATTTACGCTATTCAATCCCCCGTTCAGTGTGATGCTTCTTCACGCCAACCAAAAAAAAAAACGCCTCCATGTTTCTGTAACGCCCTTTCATTCACGCTATCAATATCGTTGATGGATGACGGTCTTGCCAACAGAAAGGAAGCTGTTAGACTGTAGGTATTGCGGAGTGCAGTCTAGAATTAATGGTTTTGCCCTGATAGCAATTTGTTGGCAATAAACAAAATACGACCTCGCAAGGCAATATAACGCAACATAATTTTTTGCTTGGTAAAATTCTGTAGGCTCAGTATTTGCATCAATTATTGATTATTAGTTTATATGACCGATAAATATCAGAGGCATAATTTAATAGCGTTGGTTACGATGGGAAATGTGTGTCAGAAATTTTTGGAAAAAAGCAGGTGTGATTTATTTAGATAATGGCATAGTCCCTGTGTTAGCAGGGGTAGAGTCAGCAGTAGGCGAAATGTAAAGCTGTCAGGACATTCGGTAACGATCCTAAGTTCGGGCTGGATTGGTGACGGATTAATTTCTGCAGTTCTTTCACTCAAGCAGCTGGGGAATATTTTATACTTAGAACGCAAGAGGAAACAAGAAATGAGGATAAGGGTAATATTAAAATAAGCCTTAAGGTGTGTTATAAAAATTGCAAATTTTTAACTTCATTATGTCTTGAAAGACAGTTGGATAAAAATATAACGTAACAATAATAATAATGATAATAATAATAGTAATAATAATAATAATACAGCCTAAAGATGTAATATACGTAATACAGACACAGAGGGGAGTAAAGTTATAGCTCTACTCATTCTTAACCTTTTTAATATCGTAGTTTACTTTTTTCTACAGAACTGACAAAACAGAAACTAACAAATATCAGGACAAACAATGTCCTACTTAGATCACTTCTGTGTGGGTGTTTATGTTCCATTCCGAATTCCATAGCAATAATTTGTTTGTGAAGATTGCACTGTGTTCATTTTTCTTCAAAAATTTTTCATGTATTTTCGTCGTCCTTAGTGTTGGTATTATCATTGTTATTGCTAATGTAACGTTACAGATTCATATCCGACGAATGAACAGAAGGTACGTACACAGTTAGGTCTAGGGTAGGAAGGCCCATTGCCCATAGTATCCTAATCGTTCAAAATCGATAAAGTTTGCAGTACAATTAAGCATTTTTTGTTACTATATGTTTTTGTGTTGTATTGATGTTTACGTTCGGTTAGATTGGCTGCAGTTACAAACCTAACTACAGTAAAGATTTATCTCAGTATTTAACCAACTTGATGCACAAAATTTGTTTCACAATAAGTTTTATTTCATATCTCTACATGTTTCGAGCACATGTGCTTGAAACATGTAGAGGTATGAAATAAAAACTTATTTTAAAAAATAATTGTGCATCAAGTTGGTTAAATACTGAGATAAATATACTGAGATGCAAGGTCAGCAAAACGTCAAGACACAGTGAAGATGTCATACTAAGATTCAGGTACTTGTATCAAGAGAGAGAAAGATGTTTCATAATGGTCCGGTAAATCTTACTGAAACAAATGTTTTCTACCACCCACTAATTTTTATGGGATGAAATTTTTTTTTTTTGGTAAATTTTATAGTGTTACTGTCTGGCCCGAAATCCAAATCTGAACAAAATCAGCTGAGTAGACTGGAAGGTGAAAATGAGGCAGAAACAACCTGCCAGTTGTACGTAAGTTGCATTCACTTTGTGCAGCTCAGCGCCCTGTAAGACAGCAATGTGGTTTCAAAGTGCGCACCGTTCTCACAGCTCGACCAAGAGCCGACGAAGTTTCAGTAATCCTCTTACACGGCGCTCATTGTCTACCCGTTCTGCCTCGAAAGGAACTCCGCTGATACAACATAAGCTATAAGAACAGCTACATTAAATAAGCAGAATTTTAGAAAAATTCCCTGTTTTGAACAATTATTCTTAAAATTTATTTTCTCTTTTCCAAAAAAAAAAATTGATCACAGAACATATCGCTCATTTGCGACAAGAGTATTACAATTCAAAATTTGTCATTTTTGAGTTATTGGTGTAGAAAGAAACGTTTGCAGACGCACTTTAACAGGTATAGTGTCATAATACAGTTTGCAAAACTCGCCGCTGGAGAGCAGTTGTGTCGTCGTTGCACCCACAGAAAATTATAGTACTTCAAAACCTTTTAAAAGCTTCTCCTGAAAAATCACACATTTTGAGTTGTGACATTTTTTGTCGCAATTGAGCGATATGGATCGTAACATATTAAGTGCATAACAAACCGAACTGCAGAACCTCGCAACGTATCGGTCCTGCTATGTACAGTTACACACAGGAATTAAACGGAGGGAAGTAACCTGACAGATTCCGATCAAATTTGGTATTGTGGTAATAAAATAAACTTCATGGAACCGCTTTAATTTAGGCTATGTTTGGAACGTTCTAATTCGGTATTTGCAGTGATCGAAAATTTTGGTTAAAATTTACAAATCTATACACTGAATTTACATTCGTGGAGACTGAAAAACGACTGCTGATTGGTGATGAACGCTCTACATATGCATACATAGTGCAGTATTTTCAGTGCGTTATTCCTATTTTGTAATTATATCTAAAACCGTAAATCTTGCAGAAGATTATATTATACATAAAAGCAGGTTGCACAGATTTTTTCCAATGTCCAAAAGCCGCCTCAACATTTCGGGTACCGAACGGGTGACTTGAAGCAGGTATCGTATTGAGGGCTCACAGATATTAGGTGCCACCGCACAAAATTTATAGGGCATGGCAAGCTGATGCATCGGATTTGTGCACCTCTGCATAAAAGTCTGTTTATTTCCTTCACAACCCTGTTTCTATACACTTTTCGCCGTCGTAAGTATTCAGAAAATTATTTTCGAAATTCTTCCTGAAACAACTGTAGAACTGCGAAAGAAATATGTCGACGTATATTCGTGAGAGTTCCATTCGTCACATTTTACAGAAATCCTTTCAGCAGCTGTGTAGCTGTTACTGCCTGCAGACAGATGTGCAAATAAATGGACCAACATGTCAAAACTAATAGGAATAATTTTGCAACTAACATTTGCGAACGTGACGTGTACACACGGCATTCCTCACACACACACACACACACACACACACACTCATATACACACAGAGTAACCTTCAGCTCTTAAACTATCTGCCTCATTTCAACATGATTTATGAAGTACTTCCATCTCGAACGTCTGAAGAGAAAGAAAAAACCGCTTGCATTATAGAGTTGAGTGGAGGTGTGTTTGTACGCTTTATACGGTACCCAGGAGCGAAAAGTCATCTTCCTTACCAGAGACGTAGAAATGATGACTAGATTTTCCCTACAAGGTTTACAAGTAAAATTTAAGTCATTCGAAGGAACGTATGCAGGGACGGAGTCTCTGTCACAAGTTAATACAGAAACACATGTGACGTGATCTTCTGGAGTCAGACCTGGCAAATCTGTAGGAAATACTCAAAAACGCCACTGCTTTGTCTACAGTACCGTGTGAATATATTACCACTTACAGCCCAGTGGCAGCTCTATATAGTGACTGTTCCACAACGAATATACTACATTTTCTGACAAGAAACAGGTATTATTCGTTCGTAGAGAATTCAACCGCTGGTCTTTAAGCAGAAAGTAAGTTGTGTTTTCTGTGAGGTAAGAGCGAATTTTTTAAATATAATTTAAATGAATGTCAGTTTTCAAAGGGGGTATATTTCATTGTACTTGTCACCATGCAAATTTGAGGATAACAAAATTCTTCAAAAGACCATACCGCTACACACATTACATGCAGTGACTCAATAATAAGGATCACATCATTAAGCATCCCCATGAATTTGTATATATGTGTATGTTCGAAATTTTTGGTAACACAAATTAGAGTTCTTATAAGCCAGAATTGATAATTTAGGCTAATATTTTAAATACTTCTTCTTCTGCTTCCTCTTCTTCTTCTTCTTCTTATAAAGCACTACAACCTATATAAGGTTCTGGCTTGCTCAACCACTTTCTTGCAACTATCTCCATTCTGTGCTACTTTCTTCCAATTGCTTATGTTTATGCTCTTTATATCTTCCAAAAGTCATCTTCCCAACGTGTTTTAGGTCTTCCAATTAGTCATTTAGACACGGATTTCCATCTCTTAATCTTCTGCACAATATTATCCTCAACCATGCGTTCAAAATGGCCTAACCAGTTTAATCTTTGTTTTTTTAATAAACACAATTATATTTTGTCCTTTTAATGTATCATTTATTTCTTGATTAGTTTTAAATATTTTAAATACTACAAGAAGTAATAATCTTCCGCACTTAGTAATATAATCAGTATTTTACAACAAAACGCACTTCTTCAAACATATCTTGAAGTTTGCTTGTCCGATGTATAGCCACGTATCAAAAAATAAAATACCTAAAATCTCTCTTAGAAAACTGAAGAACATTTTGCAATAATACCATCAGCTTTCACAAATATAAATTTGAGCGTTGTCTTAAACTATGGACGCCTAGTTATAATTTTTGTCCTTGCACCGTGCATTTTTGAAATCTGCGCAGTTCACTCACCAACAAATGCACTATTCATTAACTTGGCTAAAAGCTTTAAATTTACATTACAATTCACAATAACATTGCTCCTACATGTTTCGGTCTTCAATGACCATCATCATGGAGCTTTATCCGTAGCTAACTAAAGTCATATTTATGTTAAAACACTCGGTACTATTACGTTGTTATATAAATTAGGTGATGTGGCAGCATGTCGTAGAGCGACATCACCTAATTTATATAATGACGTAATTTTACCCAGTGTTTTAACAATAACATAACTTTATTTAGGTACAGATAAAGTTCCCTGATGATGGTCATTAAAGACCGAAACATGTAGGAGCGATATTATTGTGTATTGTAATGTAAATTTAAAGTTTTAACCAAGTTAATGAATAGTGCATTTGTTGGTGAGTGAACTGCATATGGACGCTCAGGTTTACTGTAGTTGGCACAAGACTTATTTGCAGATGCAAAGTTACTCGAACGTGGTGTAAAGATGTTTCAACACTAAGGTAAGAAAGTGCAAAAGTAAGAACCACGCAATGCGATTAAATACGTGTCATGTTTTTAGTAATATTCCTCAGTTGTTACACTTAAAATATTTCAGTTTATCCTACAACGATAGGTAGAACTTACTCACTGCCGTGCACCATCCCGCACCGTACACACGACCCACGCAGCGGCTCTCAAGACCACCACCCATCAACAAACTCGGTGCAGAAAACCATATGCTGCAACTCAACATCTAATGCTCCTGATGATGGGCGTGTGTACCCGAAACATCTGGAGCTAAGGACACATCAATAAAATTGCCTTATTGATTCAACTTGGCATTCCACTTTATTTCAAGCATTTAACTTTCTTCATAGACGCTCTACTACCTGTTTATACAACTACCTGTTTATTTACACGTAACTCTTACGTCATACCCTCTATTGTATGCATCATTACTGTACCTTAACGGCAATACAACATCCATTTTTCGCTCTAATTGTTCACAATTATTCATCCAATAACACATTTAAATTGCACCATTTCCTGAATAAAACTACCGTTTATTCGTTAACACGATACTGCTATCATGACACACAACTTCGCAAGTGCCGTGTTCTGCCCTTCATTTCTTCCAGCCAGCTTGTTTGTGTATTAAGTGAACGATATCGATTTGCATCAAGTTTGTCGGTGCACGTAATCCTACAAACTCAGGTCACGTATGACAAGATTTGTGAACACACCCTAATGCCACCGACTAAAGTCACGGTTGGCAACACGTTAAGCCTAGGCTTCGAATGTTCGTGTTACGATATGATATATTTATTTACTGCAACTGGGTTTACACCTGGTGGCAGAGGCCAACAGTTAGGCTTACAGGGGTTTCGTTGTAATGAAGCAAGACAAAATCAGTGCTTCCGAAATAATATGTACTTACTTGCTTACTTAATTATTTACTTAATTACTTACTTACTTACTCACTCACTCACTCACTCACTCACTCACTCACCCTCTCCATGGGGCAGAGTCCTTTTCAGAAGCTAACAGATTCTCAGCTAGTCAAAATGGCAAACTTTCTCACTCACAACTACATCCAGCATTAACTTAAAACGGAACACGCTGTGTCTAATCCTTTCCTCCGTTGAATCTGACTGCCCCTTCCTCGCAAACTGTATAAAATAATGTAACTTTAACCACTGCGACACTGCAGAAGTTGGCTGCATTGTTTATCCAAGACGGTGGTATCAACGTGCAAGATTACATGATGCCAGAACACAAAAGTCCACAATCCGAAACAGCACTGCGTTAAAAATCTGAAATTTGCGTTAAAATGGGCACTTTGTCGCCGATAGGAATCACGTCTGTAGAATTTATAGACACTTACCGAAAACAGTAGGGCCCTCAGTCACTCAGATTCGTATCCAAAGTATTACAGCCACTTTACATTCAACAACACTATTCAGTAAAATGCACAGAACACGTCCAGGTGTCTAATGAAAGTTAGTACAGTTCTGTTCACGTAAAATAGATTATATTGGTGACATCCGAATACAGCAAAAACTTCCCACTCACCACCAACCGAGACGTATCATAAGACCCGACAGAGGTCACCGTCTGTTTCGGTGTCACGTGTCAGTTACATGCGACGTAATTCTCTGCTTTGTAGCAGGCATCACAGAAGTAACTGCTTACTGCTCTTGATTCAGGTGTGAGTGTTAGAAGCAGTAAGCCTCACAAGCGAACGAAACTTGCAGGTGAGACATAACCGGTGTTTTGTATACAATTATACATATAAACAATATATAGACAAACACGACTCAATGTTTCATTAAGGTGTATTTCTTACATTGTTTCGTTGTTTCGGCTCTAGTTATGAGCCAGCGACAAAAATGTGCTGTCACAGAAGGCAAACAAACCTCCGATAACTTCCATAGACCTATGTTACATTGTCACAAAAAACCACTACATCAATGAAGAATCCATAACCGCAGTTAAATAGAATAATTTTTAGTACCCACACCACATTCCATGATTATAATACCACGTAATATTTGTATTCTATATAATTCACTTCCAACTGGCACAAGGAATCATGGTAGACCTTTGAAGATACTTCTGGATACGTGAGATCGGAACGGGTCAACAAGTGGCCCAACCCCATGAAAGATATATGATGATGATGATGATGATGATAAATTAACTTCCACTAAATTAATTTTAGTACTGCTATACAGTGGAATCAATGTTAAAATTGTTATGTTATACGAGATCTCGAAGGTAACAGTAACAATAAATGTAAAGTGATGCCGTTACAGGCCCGGTCTGGTCCAGAGGGTGGGTAGAGGTATAGCTCTACTCTTGCATGACCTCGGCACTAGAAGAGGGTGAGTGGTCAGCAGCATGCCCCGGCCGCACTTTACCCCCGGGAAAGACACGGTACCCATTGTACAGGAGGCTGCGTGGGCCCCAGGGTCTGTCTGGACGGGCGGAAAATCTCGTCCCCACCGGGATTCGATCCCGGACCGTACAGCCCGTAGTCAGTCGCTATACCGGCTGAGCTACCGGGCCCACAACAGTAACAATAGCATTGTTAATTGTATATTTTACCTTAGAAAAGTAATCAACATGAAGATGGCTCATAACTGGAGACGAAACATGACGTTGAACGAAACAATGTAAGAAATACACCTTCATAAAATCATTAACTGAGTTGTGTTTGACTACATATTGTTTATATTTATAAGCGAAATGAAAAATGTAAATAGTTTTCGTAATTTCTTATTTAGATTTACTTACTTTCATACTTGCGTACTTAGTACCGACTTGATTATTGCTTACTCACTTGCTGGTTTCATTCAGTGCTGACTTACTTACTCAAATCTGTTCTTTTGGAAGTACAAAGATTTGTACTGCATTTCTTGCACATTTTCCCACTTCGTGACACTACACGTTCCTTTATAAAAAAAAAACACGTGTTAGCACGTATCCACCCCAGAAACCGAGAAACTTGATCATACATAGGAAGTTTGCTACAAGAAAACGCTGTCCTGTAGTTCTATGTTTTGTTGACCGTGCATCCTGGTACGACTCTGGGTAAGTGACCAACTGGATGCACAATTACGTTATATAAAACGTTTATTATTATAATCCTGTACATGTTTCGAGCAGCTCTGTGCTCATCATCAGGAGGTGGAATTGTATTAATACAGCATCTGTTAGAGTATTCTCTGTAAGTGACCGTCAGGTATGCAGGTTGAGAAGTTCCTTCTCAACCTGCATAACGGACGGTCACTTACAGAGAATACTATAGCAGATGCTGTACTATTACAGGGTGTCCCACTCGCTACCGAACCCGGCATTTCTTTAATAATCTTACCACTAATGAGGATATTGCAACGAAATTTGAAGCGGACTACAGACACATTCCTCTTCATTTCTCACACAACGAACGTATTCCTGTTCAAATTTCATTGCGATATCTTCATTGGTGATACAATTATTAAAGAAATGTCGGGTTCTGTAGCGAGTGGGACAAACTGTAAAATTCGACCTCCTGATGATGAACACACAGTTGCTCGAAACATGTAGAGGATTATAATAAGAAACGTATTATATAACGTAATTGTGTATCAAGTTTGTCATTTACCCAGAGCTGTCCTTTAAGTACCTCTGAACCATCCAATATGCCGCATAAAGACAAATTAAAGAAGCCTTTTCACGAATTAACGAGTGTAGCTTGTGTCGCTTTCAAACCCTGAACAAAATAAAAAATTAGAGAAATACCTAAAAATGTTCAGAAGTATGTAATATGTATCTAAAGTTCTTGGACAAATTTCAGGAATGAGTTACCTAAACCAAAACAAGGGAAAAGTTCATATCAAAATATGTCCGTAAACACTTAGTTTTGCAGTTAACAGACCCGCAACTTGTTGACCTCAGTCCTTTAGATTTTTATTTGTGCGGACACTCAAGGAGCACAGGGCTTTCAGCTCCAATTCAAAATGAAGAAACCCTTCGTCAACCCTTTTTTGATGTCCGCCAGACAATTCGTAACAGCCCAGGTACTGTACCTCTGAAATAATTTGACAGTCCAAAGTCAGACGTGTCCGTACTTGCACTGATTCAGGTACAGAATTCTTTGAACATTTGTTGTGAATTACGACTTTATAAACAATAAGAACACGACAGATATTTAATTGGGAAAGTGTATTATAAATTCATTACATCAATTGCGAATAAAATGTTACGTATTTGATGTATTTACTGTTGAATGTAATATTTCAGTCAAACTGCAGTCCTTTCCGAAATATGTTTGTATGAATTTTCGTCTCTTTTGATGCGACGAACTCATTCTCTAAACTGGTCCAACATCTAAGATACATACAAATAAATACCACACTTCAGTCATCAATATATTTATTGTATATACAAAGGTATATATGTCAGGGCGACATGTTTCGACCTAGTAGGTCATCCTCAGGCCCTCCAAGAAAACAGATCCAACTCTTGGATCTGTTTTCTTGGAGGGCCTGAGGATGACCTACTAGGTCGAAACATGCCGCCCTAACATACATACCTTTGTATATAAAATAAATGTTGTGTTGATGACTGACGTGTGGTATTTATTTGTGTGTTATAACACTTCAAATCTAAGATAGGCTCTGCATAGATTACATTTTTTTTATTAAGTTTATTAGTCATCAATGGCTGGTTGTCTGGCAACAATTTGCACTTTTAAGTAAATTTTGCGTACATAAATTTGCTACCGGGCAGAAAAAAACTTAACTGATGACTGGGATATGATTAGATTCTAATACAATATATACATTATAATGACTCCACCGATAATTTTCCTGACTTGAACTCGTTCAGTGTTGAAGAACCATCCGCATCCTCTCTAGAGCAAGCGCCAACATCTCGAAGCGGAACACGAAACGTTTCGACTCCATATTCACCAGTTTATAATAACCGTATGACATTAAGTTCAATGATTACAATTCTGACCATAATTACATAAGGACGGCCCGATTAAACTAGCAAATTGACAGACGGTTTATTTACATACATACATACACATACATAGCTAATTTAACGCGGCTGTCAGGTTTTCAGGTTATGCAGCGATGAATTATGGGATATTTGGTGAAATGTGAATTACAAATAGTGGTTGTACCTTACCTTGATGTGTTATTCCAACACTTGCCTGTGTGCGCTAAGGGCATATATTGCAGTCACCATAATACCTGCTCTCTCTCGCTTTTGTTCTGAACTGACGACCTCCACATTCGATTTATACATGTTGCCGTTTGAACCAACGAGCTCTGTAGACATTAAGCTTATCGTCTGTTGCTGCGTTTATTCCACGTGCTAAACCACGTATATCCTTAATTTGTTCGAACTTAAACTTCGACAGTAAGACAAATTTAAGCCATACTGGAGCAATATTTGCTTATTTTTGGCACAAAAGCCCCCAGTGGACCAGGGACTCCTCATTCACGAGGTTTCTAGATCACACACAACGACGCACCACAGTCGGTAGGACTCCTCTAGACGAGTGATCAGCCCGTCGCATAGACCTAGACCTGACAACGCACAACATTCACAGCAGACGAATATCCATGTCCCCGGTGGGATTCGAACCCACAATTTCAGTAGGCGAGCGGCCTCTGACCTACGCCTTAGACCGAGGAGCCACTGGAACCGACCATACTGGAGCATACGGTTGGTAAATTTTAAGGCGGCTTAACAGGAACATGTTGCCAACTACGGTACAATTGTTAATAATTGTTGTGACGCACCACAGTTTGGAAAACACTAAGAACGAAGCAATAAATGCTTAATAATACAAATCCCAAATAACACAATTGAGCTGAACTTACAAGCTGTTCCGGTTTCAGAAGTTCTTTGCCCTGATATTTCTATTTATAGACCTCCCTTCTCTTTGTTCCTCTATTTATGTGTGTGTGTGTGTGTATATATATATATATACCTATATATATATATAATAATAATATAATAATATATTTATTTACTGCAATTGGGTTGTTACCCGGGGCAGTGGTTATTTTACATGTAAACAAAACATGAAATTGTTTACTACTAGATTTAAGTCGGGAGGGCTACATGAGAAGCATGTAGTGGCAACTTGGAATCTTGGGAACGTTCTCAGCATTTGCTTATAGACACAGGGAAACCAAGAAAAACCTGTGTCGATATATATATATATATATATACACGAAATCTCACAGGTTACTGGGATGTGAATGGGGCATGACAGGTCTGAAGATTGGTATAAAAGAGAGATATATTCCATAAAAGGTAAGATGTCAGACGCACCCTCGCAGAACACGTGCCGCCCTGCCCCGGACAACTTTCTCCGTAATCTATTATCATCCATACATTTTAAGATGGACCACGTTTAGCCGGCATGTCTGCGCGATAACATACAAAGCTACAATTCAACCCGATCATATGCCCGATAGCCCTGCATCTCCCCACGTCTGTAAGTATTGTCGAACCAATTTGTTAATCCGATTTGTTAATGAGAATGCTGTTCAATTTGCAAACGGAAGCCTACGTCAATGAACTGTGAGGCAGAATTATGTTAATTACTGCAGGGGCGTTACAAAATTAGAGAGGATGACCAAATTGTCAGTAGGGGTGTCGGCGATGAACGTAGTTAGTGTAACGTCATAAAATGTTATTATGAAGGGCTACCAGAGGATGTGAACACCCGCATGGTCAGGCTTCATTTGTTGTTACAAACAGTAATGAATTTCGTGAAAATCAAATTGGACGGAAAGTTTGTCTTCGCTGTAAATTTGTTGTTAGCTGTAAATTTGTTGTTAGTTGTAAATTTGTTGTTAGCTGTAAATTTGTTGTTAGCTGTAAATTTGTTGTTAGCTGTAAATTTGTTGTTAGCTGTAAATTTGTTGTTAGCTGTAAATTTGAGGGTTTTCTGCTCACAATGAATTCCGCGTAACTAGCCGCGACCTACACCGTATTAAATGGCTTGCTGTCATCTGGCGAACTTCACAGAGAGTAGATGTGAATATACTGAATATGTAGTGCGGACAGCGGAAGAAAGGTGGTCCTCCAGCTGGGTGGTGGGAGGGAATTTAAAAACCGGTCGCCACAGATTGAAAGGAACGGCATTTTTCAAAATGTGACGCAGGGCACCGGTCTTGGGTGAGTTCTGCTCCACGATATTCGGGACAGATGATAAATATGAGATTTGTAATTTGGTATACTCTGATTTTTAAATACGTTAGCAAGAGAATAAGCAAATAAATACAACATGGAAGTGTCTGGAATTCACTGGCACTAATGAACCATTTTTCTTATTAATTAGAATGCTAATCGCTACTTAATTACAGGCTCTTTCCTACATGACGGATCCATATCAAAATTAAGTGTTCAGAGCTTATCGGTCATAGGATGCTGCACATGATACTAGGAGGCCATTTGTGTGATACTGTTGTCCTGCCTGTACATGCCACAACGGAAGAACAGGTGATGACACAAGAACAGCTTTATGAGAAAAACCCTCAATTTCACGAAGAATCTTCGAAATGGCGAAAGGTAACCAAGCAGATTGAATAGCAAAATTCTGCATGGCCTAAGCAAAGAAAATGGAGATTTTCTGAGCAATGAGAGACGTAAAAATACGAAATAGTAACTTTAATGTGTGTTATCTCCGTTGTGTTTATGTATATGGTGCGCGTGCACCATATATAGAACGATCCTAAGTTATCTCAGAGGAAACCTGATGATGGACAAAAGTGCCGAAACATGTAGTTTCTAGTTTATAATCAATAAATATCTCACTTGATACAGTTGAGTTTGACTACTACACGCCTCCCTTATTTAATACGAAGTACTAAAGATGCCAGAAAATACATCAGGCTGATTGAAAGACAAATTTAATGGGCCAGAGAAAATAGTTTGGGAAAAAGTTACAGATTTTCACAGAAGCGTCTCGGCAGAATTCTATTTAGTTGCTAAGAGCGTATCATTGCAATATGTTCACGATTTAGGAGAAAATTCATGTTAGGAGGAAGATAGATAAAAAGAAAATCGAGACTGCAAGTGCGATTAAACTCATATCAGTGGCAGAAGTGTCTTGAGAAAACAAAGTACCGAATTAAGACGTCGGATATCTACTGCAGACTGAGAACACTGTAGAAGTGATTGCATACCAACTGAACAAAACACATGTAAATTTGTTGTTTGTTTGTTTGTTTTTGGCGTGACAGCCCCCAGTGGGCCAGGGTCTCCTCATTCACGAGGTTTCTAGATCACACACAACGACGCATCACAGCCAGTAGGACTCCTCTGGACTAGTGATCAGCTCGTCGCACAGACCTCTACCTGACAACACAAAACACTCACAACAGACAGACTTCCATGTCCCCGGTGGGATTCGAACCCACAATCTCAGCAGACGAGGGGCCGCAGAACCACGCCCTAGACCGCGCGGCCACCGGGACTGGTAAAAATATGTAACTAGGGTTAAAAATATGAGATTTGAAACTTCTCATATTTGAAGCAAAAACTGAAGTGGGGGAAACCAGAAACACATTGAGCGATCAGTATTGAAAACGTATGAAAATGGAGGCAGTCTCTGTCATGCAGTCCTTGACTTGGAAGAAAGAGAAAGATTTTGAAAATGCTGTCACGCCTTCCATATTTTAAGGATTGAGATAAGCACTTTAAATATTAAAATACGCAGAAAATTAAACTAAAATAAATAATTACTAAGTTCATACTAACCGTATGGTTCCTTATTAATTTTATAAATTTTTAAATGTAGGAAATTACAAAAACTTCAATTAAAATTTAATGGGGGTTCGGGAAGTCAGTTGTACAATTTTCTGTGTAAACATGAAAGACATGCATAAATTAAAAGGCAAAATGTAAAGTAGACCCATTACAGGCCTGGAGTGGCCCAGAGGGTTCCAGGAAGTTAAGGTTCCCAGATTACATGACAACGGCAAAGGATGGTGGTAAGGTTGTCAGCTTTATGCACCGACCGACTTTACCCCCAGAAAATACTCCTGGTACTCATTTCTGTTCCGCGGTAGCACAGTGGTTAAGGTGCTGTGCTATAATCCGGAAGGTCGCTGGTTCGATCCAGACTGGTGTCATTGGATTTTTCATTGACATAAAATCCTTCTGATCACACTATGGTCCTGGGGTCGACTCAGCCTCTAACAGAAATGAGTACCAGGAGCATTTCCTGGGGTAAACGCGGCCGGTGCGTAACGCAGACAACCTACCACCATCCTGTGCCGTTGTCATGTAATCTGGGAACCTTAACTTCCTGGAACCCTCTGGGCCTGTCCAGGCATGTAATGGGACTACTTTACCTTTTACTCATTTCTGTTAGAAGCTGAGTCGAACCCAGGGCCATGGTGCAATCGGAAGTATTATGTCAATAAAAAATTCCAATGACACCATCTGGAATCGAAACAGCGACCTTCTGTTTTGTAGCACAGCACCTTAACCACTGTCCCACCGCGGTCCCCTATGCACAAATTAAGCACAGGCTATTTCGTAAGCGATGTAATCACACCGTTCGTTTAGAAATCAGACTTTATGACGAGGATGACGTCATCTGTGATATAGAGAGGCCGTCTTCTGATATTATTGTTCTGACTGTACAGGATGATGAATAAGAGGACAAACTGCATAAGCAAATAGAACAGGTAGTTGTTAAACTACCCAAGTACCACTTGAAACTCATGTTAGCAGACTTCAGTTCAGAACACACAGAATATATTGTCAAAATAGTAATTGCAATCAAAGGCCTACATGAGACTAGTAATGGCGATCTTAGAATAGCAACTTGCAGCACATCCAAAATCGGGCCTATTTATAAGAAGGATAAAAATGCTGAATGTAGTAATTACACACACACACACACACACACACAGAACAGTACCATTATCTGCGTTCAAACAACTGTACGTGACATTCCTCTATGTAACAAACGTCGACGAAATAATTGGACATTGTCATCTTAGTAATTAACCAACTTAATGCATAAATTCTTGTTTTATAACAAGTTTATTATATGCCTCTACATGTTTCGAGTACTGTGTGCTCATCATCAGGAGGTCAAAATTGTATTATACAGCATCTGGTATCATCACACTCTGTAGGTGGCCGTCCGATGCACGGGACGGCCACCTACAGAGTGTCATGATACCAGATGCAGAATAATACAATTTTGACCTCCTGATGATGAGCACATAGTCCTCGAAACATGTAGAGGCATATACTTACTTACTTACTCCATGGTGTAGAGTCCTTCTTGAGCAGCTAACTGTTTTGCAGTTAGTTCAGAAATTTTCCGCATTTTATGGAGCCCGAAGGTTCATTACCGCACTCACAAGCGTCCGCCACCTGTCTCTATCCTGGGCCAGTCCAATCCAGTCCATATACCCACATCCCACCTTCTGGAGATCCATCCTAATATTATCCACCCATCTACGCCTAGGTCTCCCCAGTGG
>Ga0123352_10006224_pt1 | contig 18217 bp, 16 predicted proteins | sample TergutLab28metaG_FD_89700 | JGI IMG/M metagenome (GOLD analysis project Ga0123352, IMG submission 89700) | Labiotermes labralis P1 segment gut microbial communities from Petit-Saut dam, French Guiana - Lab288 P1 | ecosystem: Host-associated > Arthropoda: Insects > Digestive system > Gut ... | reverse complement strand
CCTCGGGTCGGCTAGTTTTATTTTGCGAGTCTGCGCCATAATAGTGATGTCATGAGGGACCGTGGGGTGAGGACATAGGGCGTGAGTACTCTCAAAGGCAGTGATAGGTACGGTGGTATTTTTCCATATGCTCTTTGCGCAGAAGCGCACAACTCTGCATGGGCCTGAGTCAGAGGACCGTGACTCGAATGCACTTAGCACCAAGTCCTGGCGATCAACCACCTCTAATTTCAAATTGTCAATTAAAGTCTTAGTGACGAAGCTTGACTGACTGCCGGCGTCCAAAACACAACGCGTGAGCTTGCTGAGTCCTGTGGGTCCCATAACCCATATACATGCTGTCTGTAAGTAGGTGAAGCCAGGAAAAGCGACGTCTATCTTGCCGACGGTAGTTGGTGCAGTCTCTTTAGTAGGTGTAGTATGATGCGCCCCTTTGCATCTCGTGCATAAGGCTCTACCCCTCTTGCTGCAAACTCTTGCGTTGTGGCCACAATTCAAGCAGAGAAAGCAGCGATGTGCTGATTTGAGCTTCCCTCTGCATTCGCTTACCCCCGTGACCTTCCTGCATTCTTGAGCCCAGTGACCCTGTGACTCACAAAACACATAGAAAGGGTCCCCAGTATGTCTGTCCTTTCTTCCTGATTTCGACTGTTTGGAGTTGACATGAAGTGCCGCTGCTGAGGGGATGTAGTTTGGATTATCAAGTGTCTCTCCACGTATATTCTGTGCGGTGAGTGCCTCGTCTACTTCTTCGCCGAGGAACTCCATAAGTTTTAGAATATCTCCTTCTGAAAGACCCTGCCATTTGACATGGACGATCCACCGCTGGCAAAATTCGGGCAGAAAGGCGTGTAGTATCTTAGGTATCAACACCCTACCGTAACCGTTAACATCTTCCCCCAGTGCCCGAAGTGCTTGGACAAGGCGATGACACTCGATGAAAGTGGTGTTCAATTCGTCTGGCGTGGCAGATTTTGCCAGAGGTAGGCCCTCGAGAAAATCCAGGTGGGCTTGAATGATGTGGTTCGTGTCTCCATATCTAGCGAGCAGAATTCTCTTGGTCTCTTCGTATGTATTTGCAGTCACAGCTATTCCGTCCACCAACATTTTTGGCTACCCCTCCAAGTATCCTCGGAGGAAAACATGCTTGTTGATAGTCGAAAGTGAAGCGTCTTTGTCAATGGAGGATCAGAACTGCTCCCAAAATCGAGACCAAGTCTCGACATTACCTGCAAAGGGCTCAAGTTTGATTGTGGGAAGCTTCACCGACTGTGTGACCGGACCAATAGGGACGGTTGCAGTTGGCTGAGTTGACCCGTGTATATTCAATCGTGCAGTGGAAGCGGACAGATCATTGGCCATACATCTACTAGCCTTCTGGATTGCCCATTTCGTCTTGTCAATATATTCTTCACAGGCCTTTATATCTTCCTCGTACTCATCGTCGGATAAAAGGTCGTGAATAGCATCATCCAGTGAGATAAGTCTATCTAAAGTCTCTTGCAAACGCCCGCGGTAGTGTTCAAAGTCATCAAGTGAAGTGGAGTCCTCAAACCCATCTAGCAACGTGGCAAAGCAGGTCGCATTTGCCCTCTCCCTGGCTCGCCTTCTCTTCAAATTGTGGATTTTAACAGTTGGTTCCTCTGTCATCATAGTACAGGTTACACTCGGCTGGTAGTGTGAGCAGGCAGTGTGTTCAATGCGCTCGTAGTAAGGTCTCCCGCCTGATAGATGGCGCTAGTAACCGTGAGAGTGCAAGCGACCTAGTGGTGTTTCACAGTTACAACAACAGATGGCATGCGTACAAGGTTTCGAATAATGCAACTCTCACTACGGTCTAGTAATTGACTTAGGTAATAAAAATAGCAATAGGCAAACGGGGTTTGAAGTTAGTAAGCCACTGAAATTAGTAAGTCGTAGTAAATCGATTCCTTTTACTTAGCTGCTTGTGACGGACGAATGTTGTGTTGAAGTGATGTGTAATGGCGACTTGATCTCGCGGCGTTCTGGCTGGCATGTCGTATCCCTTCCTTTTCTTTTAAACTGTTTCCTCTTTCCAGAGTGCCAAGAGACGAAATTACTCCGTACTCACTTTCGCAATAAATGCACTGTACCACTGCTTCTAAACCCCTGTATTCCTGGGTTTCAGCACCAAATGTTGGGAGTAGCTACTAGCGGGTTCACGAAAGGTACGCCATCTTGATTCACACATATATTATTGGCAAAGATCTTACATAAAGATATGCTACTACTTGTAGCTGTACATTGACACAGTATTAGGAAGAAAGAAGTTCCTCCACATATATTAACCCTGCAAAGCACTGTGCTTTCTATATGTATCATCTGCCCACACAAGTGTATGATTCTCACAACAAACAGCACTAACCAGTTAGTCTATCTATGGGAAACAAAAGGAGGAGTTTTGTGAGCAAACTGAATTCTCACACATTATGTGGGGAGTTTCAGCTCAGGATTCTTATATACGAAGCAGAACTAATGTCTACAGCGCAAAGCTCTCTTCCCCCATTCTACGAACTAAAATTCAGTCTCAGGACTCTCAAATTGGGTTGGGGGGGGGAATCAATTTTTATACAGCAATGCTGTTTCCCCATTTTCTGTGAGTTATGTGTTTGGAAGGTATAAAGATGTATGCACCTCTCCAGTCAGATCCATCATGACAAAAAGCAGAGCAGTCAGGAATAGAAAGAGATGTTCATAAACCCATCGCATTGCCATGCGCTCAACCAGGAACTTGATGGCAATACAACCACCCAGCTTGGCATACCAGGCTCGTTCATAGCACAGCGAACACATGCGTTCTGCCAGGTACTCCATTAGGGGCAGCTGGCAAGCCTGTAAGAGCAATAAATAGTTTTAACAAACAACATGCTTTTGTACACACATATGAGCTCTGCATCACTTTTAGGATATTGAGGGGAAATGGAGAAGACGAAGAGACGGTGAAGAAATGTCTGGGGTAAGAGCAGAAACAAACAAGACAGGAAAAGTACGTATAACTTAACATCGAGGTGGGTTTGTGCACCTGTTGTTCCAGTGGAAAAGCAGTATTACATATTCTGAATGTGTGTTTGTAGTCTTACGTATCCAGTATGCAATGCCCATGTACCATATTGTCATCCGTGTGGCCTGTCCAGCTCTACCATATTTTTCCACATTATCTCATAAATGGCATGATATTTTAAAAAAGTTACTGAATATAAAATGTGTTTTCAGTTTCCCTACAGCTTCTGTCTGAAACATTTCTCATTCTATAAAGAACTGAGCAATAAATGTACACAGGTCTTCATGTGAAGTGCCCGTTATTTTTGTCAGGTTATTAAACCTTGAATTTGCTCGACAGATTTTTGGTAAAGTACTTGAATATAAAACTTCAAGAAAATCCATGTGGGTAGCAGAGTTGTTCCATGCAGATCGATGGATTGACAGACAGACAAGACAAAGCTAATAGTCACTTTTCACAATTTTGCAAGTGCGACTAAAATTGGAGCAGGTGAAGTAAACGAGGAGGAGGAGGGGACAGGAAAGAAAGAAAAGGAAGATGTACAATATATACAATAAGGAGAACTAGAAGATGAAGCACGAGAAGGCACTATTTATACAGCATTAACCACGGTTACATAAATTTTCCAAAAATCTAGAAACAGGATAAAAAATTCTAGGAAGAAGGGCACATGAAGCAATCTCCATACTGATTCCCACAAATGCTGGGTGCTACCATAGAAAATTAATCACCCAGGCCACCTGGCACCCAGAACTTGTGTACAGCCAGATACGTACATCATGCAGTGATCCTATTTGGCCAGATAATTTTAAACATAAAAAAAAAAATTCTCTGTATGTTTTTCCTTAATAGATTTTGTGGTAGTTTATTACAATTAGCTGCAACAGTCAGCCAAGAGAAGGCTTAAGTTTGGCTTTTTAATGTTTGTTCATATGATTCCTAGGACAGAAACAACAAAACATTTTAAAACATCACATGATAAATCAGAGTAATTCTACCATGACCTGTCAACACAAACATCATGTGTTAAATGGTACTTTCGTCAGCTGTATTTCTCCAACAAACTGTTCAGGCAGTACTGTACAAAGACAGCTCACCTTCTGTTTGGAGCCAAGTATGTTGATAGCAGTCTCCAGGATCAAAACAAGGGCCAAGTGACCGGGCTTACACAACTCCTTCTCCTCGTGACCCATTATAACTGCAAGTGAGTCTATAAGTACCAGTGGGTCCATGCCCTTTAGGTTTGCCTGTTTTGATGTCATGGAGAATGGACCTGAATGACAGATAGAGAGGCAGCAAATCACCATACCACAGCTGATGCTTTGAAGAATTTACAGCTGTCACTTAGATCAACAAGTGCAAGGAATGACAGAAATGACCAGATTTACTTTCTGAATACAGCACTGTGACTTCATTCACTGCTGAGCAACATCATTCCTGTGACATGGTTGGCCACTCTATCAAAAGAGTTGTGCCAAATCTTCAAGAAGTCTGTGCTTACACTCTGCTAGTATTTATTTTTGTTATAAATATATGCCAGCCTAAATCTTTTGTGGTCCTTTTTTAAATAAAGAATGCATTTTACATTGATAGGCACAAAAAACAATCTGAAATTATGATAACATTCAATAGCAGAGACTTGGAACCATTTACATGCAGCTACAAGGGCCAGCAGGAAACCATTAAAGGTCTTGTAAATGGTTTAAATGATCCGTGGAAGAAGAGATAAAATATTACAACCAGCAAATGTAATAAGCAGTGAAATACTACACTGACAAGCATGGGAATACCCACATGTGAAGCAATGGATTACAACACTAATTAAGAGAACATTAAATACAGAAAATTTACGATAGAGTTTACTGCCATGGGAACATGAAAATGAACATTCCATGAGGGAAAACCTTGTTTCAAGGAACATTAAACTGGGTTCTTCTTCACACTGTTCCCACTCTGAAAAATTCTATACAATCTATAAAATATCTATAAAAGTGAATGCAAATAAAAATGTGACATTTCATACACACAGGGTACTGCTGGTGTCATTCATATTTTCTGAGAAATGAAAGACAAGGATCACATGGTCTTCTATTTCCACACGTGTAATGGAATCACCTGCCTGCTGCAATATTGCCACAACTGTGTACCACAATAACTGGTCTGCTGTGATATTGCCGCTACTGTGTAACAGACTGACCTGCTTGCTGTGATATTGCCACCATTGTGTAGTGACTAACAAGAAACACCATAGTTGGCAACACACACTGTCGCAACTCCTTTATGGCTGCAGCAACAAACATTCCTGCAAACAAAAACAAGATTCCTCTACCAATTTCCTGGTTATATCTGTACCTATACTGATCATCACTTAAAGTTTGAACCATTTCTCATACTGGACACTGTTAACATGTCATAAAGAAATATGTTATTTAAACTGCAAAACAGTTCTGGACTGGCAGCCACACTGTAACTTGGAGGTAATGGTATGGCACTGAAACATGGAACGAAGTACAATGAATCAACTACCTGCATGTTCCAACCTATCAAGCCATTACACTTCCCCATCCAGCATATTTCCCTATATTCCCCTCAAATCATCAAGACATTCTATTCATATAATGCTGACAGATATAACCTTCGCATATGACAAGTGCTGTACACTGGTTACTATAGGCCAAAGGGGGTTTGAAAGGTGTACAACACGCAGAGCGGGTAGCATCAAGAGTAATCAAACACACAATCTTTAAGTGGCCACAGTACAGTACTGAAAACACAACACTCAACCAGATGAACCGTGCACATGAAATTTGAAAAGTGCAGCACATGAATCATAAAGGTACAACATAACGATGAGCTTCAGAAAAAGTTATGCCTGTGCCTAAGCATCAAGAGACTCTGGGTAAATGAAGGAAAGTTCCATGTGTTCTTAATCATGCTTCCAAATGGACAGCCACCTTACAGTGTACCGACTGCATGTGCTGGGAGAGATGTCAGTGTATCGGCTCCTTTGTAGCCTAATACTCATAGCATCAAAATAACAGGCTTACTGTCTACAGTTAATCACACAGTCTTAATCATCACCAAGAACATCTCGCAGTTGGTTCAGCGACTAGGCTGTGGACTAGATGAAAAGAGAAGTATGGTGTAATTCCCAGCAGTGGCAAATATTTTCATGTCCTTTACCCTACCCAGCCTGGCTCTGGGGGCCAACCCAGTCTCCTATCAAATGGGTATTGGTGACTCTTTCCCCATGAGCAGCCAGGGAATGAAGGTTACCACTCATCTCCATCTAGTATCCAGTATTTAAAATGTGTGGAGCTACAAAGTCACTCCCTCCATACACCTTCATGGTAGAGTGCTTCATTAAGCAAAGTGACGACTTCATCCCTTAATGAATGAGCTTACCAAATAATCAGTCAGTTTACCAATTAATTGGTTAATTAATTTACTAAATGCTAAATTGTCAATTTTAGGTTTACAATCATTTGGTTCATAACACTGCATAATAGGTAAAGCTGCTCACACTACAGAACAACCCAATGTTTCCATCTTCAGGGACGAGTTTCTTTACTGGTCATCTACAAATTAGGTTGTTCTGTCAAAGGCCAAAGACTTATTCTGTAACACCTTACCACCTTCCCTTACATCTGACATATGTATATCTTGTAAATGTGATGCACATGAAGCCGGTCTTGGTTCAGAACACACACACACACGATATACTAAGCATAAGTCTTCACAATAATCAAAATTTAAGCAACAGGTTCCTCAAAATGTTGGAACCATCTTCCAATGATACACAGCATTACAATTTGTAACATTCTACATATTATACTTTTTATTATGTGGTTCATTACATGAGATTTTGGGTTATCATGAGTATCAATATGCAGATTACAGTTTCCTTGGGCGTAACGCCATACAGTTCAATAGACTGTTACCAACAGTTTTAACTCTCCTACCCTACAAGGGGAAGCAGCACATTCCTTCAGAATGCTGGTACCCATCTACCATTCTGGATGGCAGTACATCCCCAAGACTGTGAACTTCATGGTTCATTACTTGATTAATGGTAGTGAATAAAAAATATTAACAGCCTCAATGTGTTTGTGATTATCAACAAAAGCTACTAACACCACATTAATCAATTCTACTTGCCTGTGACTGCCATTTGATGAGTAGCCCTGGCCTGCTTGTCTGGTGACTTGTAGGGAATGCCCTGAATTGGGGAGATCTTAACATGTGGATCATCAAAACTGAAACAGTCAAATTTCAGTAGTAATAATAATTATACAAACACTGCAATATGAACAATGAAAACAAATTCAGTCAAGGACTGTAGAGCCTGACAATGGCTTGGACATAGTCAAAACAAGTACCAGTGCATTTTCATAAAAAATAAAATACATCTTTGTTGCACTCAAGTGAATTTGTTGTCGCTGTTCAAGAGTAAAAAATGCAATGGCCTGAATAATATGAAGATATAAAACTGTAACCTTAACAAGTAACAATGTTCTTTAAAAGAGGGGCCAAATCACTACTTCCTGTACGGCGTAACACCACAATCTTCACGTGTAGCCTCAGAACAAGGCCATGGACTCTCATCCGGAGGGACCTGACTGCAATATTCAGCCAGAACTCAATTAAATGTTCCTGTTCACAGACATCATCACGAAAGCTGAGATGGGCACGTACTGTTGCACACATGGGTCATAACAGAAGTGCACAAAGCGTCTTGGGGTGAAAAACCTCAAGAAAACAACACTCTAAAGACCCAGGTGTTGAGGCAAGAATAATATTAAAATGAATTTTAAGGAAACAGAATGTGATGTTGTGACTTAATTCATCTGAGGATAAGAATAAGTGCCAGGCCTTGGGGGTATGAATAAAATCCTTCAAGTTAAATAGAACGAAGGGAATTTCTTGAATATTCACAAAAATATTAGCTTCTCCATAAGGGCTGTGCTTCATGTACTTAGTTACACCAAACAGCTCAATCAAAGATAAAACTTCAGGAATGTGAAGAAACTTAGGTCCCCTCTGTGGTTCAGTGTTATGCTGCACATCCCCCCTGGGGCAGTGCAATACCTATGGGTTTCCCGATCTCAATTATAAATTCTATACACTTGTCCATGTACAGTGCAACCAGATTTGTTACGTGTTTCACCCAGTAGTCAGGAAAATATCTCAACCTGTGAAGAATGCAGTGAATGGCAGTTTGGGGGAAATGATAAGGAATGTCATTATTCATACAGATCACTATTTTACTTAACCAATTCCAGGGATGAGAACCATGTTCAAGAAGAAACGGTCATCCATTACTCAAGAAATTCCCTACCTTTCACGGACACAAGAGCTTACCATTGGCCAGACAAACCTAGTCCACATCCTCACAAAATTACATCCTTAATAACCATTTTACTATTATCTTCCCATTTATGCCCACATCTTGCAACAGCCCAGTACTGTAGTGATATACCTCGGGTAAGAGAACAGCTGTTGCATTGTGTTCTTATCATCATCAAGGTTTAGTGATGCTACCAAGAAACATCGGATAACTTCCCAGCACTGACGACGGTAGAATGGATCTGTTGTGCTTGTCTTCAGGGCTGTGAATGCTGTCTCAATGACCTGGAACATATGAATAATGGTATAATGCACGCACCATATACTTGTGACAGAAATCAAAAGCAGATGTTTTACTTGTAGCAACCTGTATACACCAACATGACCAGACTTCAAAGTATTTTATTTGCTTGAATATCACACAAACACATGGCCACATGCACACTCTCACGCACACGTGCATGCACAGACACACACACACACACACACACACACACACACACACACACACAGGATTTGTCGAGTTTGTACACAATCAATTACTAACATAGTGGTGAAGAAAAACTTTGATGATGTACCTGACAAATACAACATACACAGAATCTGCACTTAACTAATAAGATTTCATGACAACTGTGATAATACCAATGTCAGTGGCAGCAACAGCAACGATGAGGACTGTGGCAACAATGACCACAACAGCAGTAGCAGCACCCATACTCAGAACTATAAATCTATGCAACAAGAGAGGAGGCTCTGAGTTCCTCTCAGAATTCCTGTTTAAGTACCGGTAATCAGAATTTAAAACTGTGTTTTCCCACACGTAAGACTACCTCTGGTCCACACTGCCATGTGATAATGTGCGAATCACAGCTAGACACAAGTAAATCAACACTTTACCTTCTCCACAGGGAAGTCTATTGGTCTCGAATGTTCCTGGAAATACGCAATTGTTGCAGGACCAGGTGTCTCCTTGTCATTGTACTCCAGTTTCTGAGGCTCAATCATCATCTTGCGGTTACCTCCACCAAATTTCCCCAGAACCCTGAAATGAAGCAATGTCACAACTGTAGACTCCTTACATCATTCCACTATGTGACATTTGAGATTCTCACAACAATGTTGCTGGAGATACACACCTTCCACAATGTTATGCCATCACACTAAGTAATTAGTAGCAGTAAGAACTACTTGCCCAACAACAGAATGCAACATCCCAAAAGACCCAGAAGATTTGAATCTTTGCCATTCTGCTCAGCCAAGTCATGTAACTTCACTACTGTGTGCTAATGACAAGGTATTTTCTGAAATTCTGCTTTCATGGAAATGCTCCATTATTCATTATGTTGTTGATGATGACGTGCTGGAGGGCATGGTTCACAGATTCAAACCTTCCACTGTGTTGTTTAAGGCTACATATGAACTTTGCACAATGTACCACACTTTACAACCAGTGAAACATGGCTCTCTTTCTCTCGTCATGTAAACAAAAACTTGGTCTGTCGTATTCCCTGGTAGAGCCACTCTCCACCCACTGTCTGACAATACCTGTAAAATGAAATAAAATGGAGTCCTTCACACACTGTTAGGTTTCTGTGAATTTGGCAATCATATCTGCCGTAAAGGTGACAGTCTACTGGGATGTGATGTCATGATGACAGGTAAAAAAATGTTTGCAGGAATATGCACTTCCACTCTCAACCCAGAAGCCATAAGGCCCCTCCAAAACACAAGCACCCACCTTACCTAATTACATGGAACCAAACCCAGAAAACAGTGATCTTATTAGTCATAACAATGAGATTCTCAAATCTCAAATCTTTTCCATCACACAGAAATTTCAACAGGAAACCACGCAGCATGTCTCTGACTGCTCAAGATGGATGAGTATAACTATATACCTGAATGCCACATGTGCCACCTGGTCAGACGGATTGTGTACAGTGCGCCACAATGCCTGCATCAGATCTGCTCGAACAGGTTGAATGTGCTCGTACAGGAAATCAGGCTGCAGGTTATCAACACAGAGTTCAAGCGTGCGCAGGCCCTGTTACCAACATAACATGACAGACAATGCTGAGTTGGCAGAATGCATCAAGCCATTATATTTTGATTAGGGTGAGACACTGTCAGCAGTACCAAATGGAACTTAGAATTCAGCTGCAGACTAGCTGCTTTACCCTTAGTAAGTGTCCACAAATATAAGAACAACAATGTCACAGAAACATGTTGGTCACAATTTGTAATGTTACTGCATGTACAAACCTCTAGAAGTCACATAAATTGACCAAGATGTTATGCTTCACTTACTCTCTAGTATAAAACAAATTATATCTGTTACTGAGCACCCAAAATTCAAACTTGAATGACAAGGATTTCAGAAAACGTGGAGTACCAAGGAACATAAATGTAAGACTAAAACTATCGTACAGCACATGATGGCCCAAGATAATTCTTGCAACTTTATCTGCTGTAAAAGCTTCAAATCTTAACCAGGTCCTCATCTTTAAAGTCTACCGTCAACTGAACAAACAGAAGGTTTACCTGGCTGATAAGGGTTGGGGACCCATTTAAGGCTGATACCAATGGGTCCATCAGCATTGGCAGGTAGGGCAGCAGAGAGCTTAATCGAACAGGTACAGTGAGACACAGTTCTACAAACAGGTCCTTCATGTGTTGCTTGTGCAGGCCACTCTGGAGACTGTTCAAGCCTGAACAGATCACAATAGTGTTTAGTACTCTTAGGGAAAGCAAAGAAATGCTGTTAAGTATTCCAAATGACTATGCTATGCAAATTTTTTTTGCGTTATATGTACCTCACACCACAAGATTAACATTCATAATCCAGTACTTTCTTGGATACAACAAACTACTTTTCTGACAGATTATTATAAACTATCACCATACAATGTGGTAATAAAGTTAACAAGTTAGGGAATGTATGCAAAGTGTAATAACTATGGTGCATTCCTTCCACTTTCTTCAATTACTTCAAGAAATGCAAGACCTCTTGAACTGGACATAAAAAGAGTGTTTCATTTTTCTCTACAAATTTGTCTGAAATATTCTTCATTCTCACAAATATTTAGCAAGATACATTCAAGATGCATGCACAAAGGCCTGCAGGTTGTCACGGCCAGTGTCTAGAATTCTTGGTGAATTTTGATGAAAATTAAAGGGGCAACATATGTTACTTAAACTGCCAATACCAAATTTCATGAAAATCTGTTCAGTAGTTTTTGAGTTATTCATGCACACAGACAAGTGGGGAGTGACATAAACAGGTGATCCACAGTTATGCAAACACATTTAAAAGTAGCAATACAAGATGAAATGTTGATATAACACATGGAGAAAGACAGAAATATGATGTTCACACAAAGAAGGAAGCGTGTGTGTGTGTGTGTGTGCGTGCGTGTGTGTGTGTGTGTATCACCTTGCAGCAGGCTTGGCAACAATGGGAGAAACTCCTGGTACAGAAGGTCATGGCTACCCCCACCAATAGACCGGAACAATGCACGCAGCAGCAGGAAGTAATTGTATGGCTCCTTTGCACTCATTGCCAGTTCCATAGACCTGCAATGAAAGCAGTCAAGACACTCACCACAGGACTCTAGAGATCAGTTTCAACAGTTTAAAGTACAGTGCTTACTATGTGTATCACATGCTTGAAAATTTAAACTTTGCATTATTACCACAATGTATTAACGTTTTGTGTAATTCTCACAATAAGCAGCAATTATGTGCCTATACAGCATTAATTCACAAAAATCTGTTGAATGGGGCTGAATTGTTCCATGTGGGCAGACAGATAAATGTACATGACAAAGCTAATAGTTGCTTGTTGCAATGTTTTACCAACATGCCTAAAAACAGGTGGTAGGCATGCAGAGACAAGACAGTTACATAAATAAATAAACAGAGTGTTAACAAAAAATTCAACAAAGTTATGACAGCAGTCTTCAGGAACATGGCAAAATGCTACCTGGTTAGGTAGGCATTAATGTTCTGGAGGAATTTGCTGCCCTCATCTTCAACTTCTATCCTGAAGGTGGAAACAGTTACGTTCCTCCATGACAGTAGTACCTATCTACCACACTACATTGCATAACACTACAGAACCTCAAGTCCCTACAGTCTGTGTGTTACATAGTAAACATGGAAGGGACAAGTCATGAACCTGTTGACAATCTGGTGAAGGTGTGGGCGGAGCATATGTTCATTCTCAGCTGGGAATAAGCTGACACTCCCAAACACCAGTTTGAAAAGTTTCAGGTACAGGTTACTGCGTTCCACATTGCTTCCCATCTCTTCCATCCGTTCCAACAGGTACTCCACAAGCACTGTAGCAAAGATTGGTGATGTTGTTGGATTTGACAGGAACGAGTTGCCAACTATCTGCAGCGTAAAGTTGCGGTAGATACGATCCACCATGTAATCAATTGTGGTGGAGAATATCTCCTGGAAAGTCTGTGGGTTCATCATTGAGAACTGAAAAATACACAATTGAAAGAAATGATGGTAATAAAATTAATATTGAATTGAAGCGGTTTTATTCTGAAGGACTTTTTCTTACCTAACATATAATCAAGCAAGAAATGTCAAGCGCAGGACAGTATATGTGATGGATAACATTGTGTAAACATTCATCCCTCACTTCTTGTGGAGTTAAATTCCATTATCCCCTAAGGAAGTTAAAAATCCACAAATGACTGGCTGCCAACCCCCCCCTCCTCCCCCAAAGCACCGTTTTATTATTTTTAGAGTGTTTCCTTTTCTCTTCATAAACACTGTGAGGGAAAACCATTTCTTTTTTTATTCTGCCCCTTCAGCTCCCTGAACATCTTGAACATCATGCACTATTCCTTTAAGACCTGTTCAAGCCGTTGAACAGTTTTGATCCTCATATACAACAAAGGGTCCAAGCGATGCATTTTGTTCTTGGTGTGACCCCACAAATTTGCAAAACTGCGAATTACAAACCCACAAAGAGCAAAGGATGACTGAACAGCCAATGGCAATGGCAATGTGCACATAAAACACATTTCACACAAACACACCTGTCTTGTGAGCAAGTGATGTAAGACTGTATCTCTCCAACTCAATCCTCCAAAATGGGACAGATGTAGATAAATAAGGTGATGAAATGCCTAACTTACTCATTTACTGATCAACATTAAAACTCACTGGAGACTCTGACAAAATAAACTGCCTTCTCAGCTAACAAAGTGATGGACTATGTAATCACTGGCTCACTCAACGACTAACTCAGTCATCTTCTAACTAATTATCTGACCAGGATCACAAACTCATAAAATGCTAAATCATTCTCTGACTGACTAAAGTAACTCAGTTATTATCTGGGACATGAACTATCCTGTGAACTCAAAAAATACTAAAATGTGCCAAACCCATTCAATGTGATGCAAAAACAGCACCCATCATCACACTCTATCCTCACAGACCACAATTCTATCTCTTGTTCTTCCAGCCAGTCTCTTTCCAACACATTTTGGTACCGAAATTTTTAAATGTGTGCCATGTATCAATCCTTACAACTTTAAAGAAATTATTAATCATTTAAAGCATTACAGTAACTATAAGCACCATATGTTTTAAGGTAAACGGAGAAATGAGTGTACTTACAACTCCCGCAAAGTGTTCCAGCACCTCCTTCTCCTCCTTGGTCCGGACAGTTTGTGATGATTGTGTCCTCTGCCCACCTGGCAATATGGTGCCTGGAGTAACAGGAGTCACACTGAGTGTGTAGATGTCCAAAGCCTGCATAGCCCACTTTACAAGCCGGATAAACACAAGTGTCTCCTTGGGCTGAAATTGCTTGCTCTGGATTGGTGCATCACCAGTGCTGTTCTGCAAATAAATGTGAGCTTTGTACCAACTTGCCTGAATGACAAAAATCATGTGCCAGGAAAGAATAGTGGCAGTTACCTTGCAAGAAGCACAGCCCCATGTGATGGTCTTCACACCACATACCAAAGTCTTAACAAGGCCACGGCAGTCTGTCACGCTGTAGTTACTAGCTTGTGAAGTGGGGAAACCAAACCGGGACTTGTCTCTTTCTTCTTTCACTGGGGGTGAAACTCCTGCTCATAAATGATAAATTATGTTCCAACTACATTATTATGACACTCTAACATAATTGACAATGTGTCACATTACCGCAGTGGAAAATGTGCCAGGCACAACCAATCAGTTACTGTATGCCTTCTATACTACTACCATTAACAGATTTAATACACAGCTGCATCCGTATAACCCACAGATTTTAAAATATCCTATTCTTAGACAAGAAAGTTAAGGAACATAAACATATGAGAATCAGACATGGATGAAACCTGTGCTCAGGACACTGTGGCCTGTACCTAAAGTGTAACATTTTTACGGTTTAGCCACACAATGTGCCTGCAGCTCTGCAACAAACAACAGTGGACGATCATGCATAATCTGCAGGCAGTACATAGATTACATTCAAGCAACCCACATTTATTGATTACATATATGCCAAATACAATTGTTGTTGTTGCAAATTCAGAAAGTTTCCAGATATACCAGGTCCACACAAACAGGGAAAAAGTATAGAAATACAGGAAACAGTTTCAAAAAACAGATCCCATTTTAGACAGAAAGATAACATGCAGGACACACGGTGACTGAGGAAAGACTGCATGAAACTGGTGCAAGTTTTGTGACATCTCCAAAAACATCTCTGGCCCAACCTGCACAACATATAGATGTCTGCATCATCAGCATGAAATGCAACAAAACTGCTGCATCTGTATCAGAATAAGACACATGTGGTTCACAAACCTTAAAACAAAGACTGTGAAGCAATAACTATTATTTTTAATCTGGAAATTAATCAAACCTTTATTAACCAAAAGACTCCGTCTACCATAACGTTCACAAGAAATACCTGAAATGAAAATGTCTGAAATGGAGAAAAGTCAAGTTCTTCGTAATTTCATTACAACCAGCTTTTCTAGAGCAAAATGAAATTTTAATATAAAATTTATTTAATGGCAAAAAACTGAAAATCTTATCTCCACAACCAATGATATAATATGCAGTCAATCACAACTCCTATTCTGAACATGAGTATACAATGGCAACTCCATCTGCCTGCTGGAAGAATACATGATTGCGAATGGCTTATGATATTGTGCAGTCTGCTAGGTGGGTAGTAACATCTGAAACTGAACAACTGAGCCAACAACTGAAGAGCTTCCACACTCTGATAACATAAAAAGCCTACTACTATGCTTCACCTTCAATGAAATGAATTAAATTCATATTTTCATACTGTCATATAATCTCAGCTATTGAAAATGGTGTTACAAACATGATACACACACCTACATAAAATATGCTAACTCACCATCTGCCATGGCATGAGGCTGTGGTGTCTGTTTTGTGTCCTCAGTCTTCACTTGGTCCACTCCACTTTGGATAGGAGTTGTAGGGGTTGTTGGAGTGGCCACCAGAGGTGTGGCTGGAGTTGGAACAGTGCCAGCTGCTGCAGCTGCAGTTGCAGACAACTGCGGTTTGCTACAACAGACACTTTTTTTTACTGCTGCACTAACCTTCCTCTGAGCTTAGACAATTTTGTAAACAGCGCATATTTATATGACATCTGAGTTTTATGTTTATGGTTCCATGCATCGCTGATCTATATTAATAACTGTCCAACGAGATGCAACACAAAGCAGTCTATTTATTATTCTGCAAGTTCACGCTACATGTTTCGTGTGTCAACCACACCCATCATCAGGAGTACACAAAACTGTAACTGCAGCATCTGGTACTGGTCTTATATTTTGTGCAGCTACCTCCCTCCAATGTGGCCACGCTTGTGTGTGTGTCTAATGAAGTTCTAGGCGTGTTTTCCTATGTGTATTCATGCATATGAATGCAAGTTTTTAAAAGGTTACACACATATCATACATAAACATTGCTGTTTCCTGGGCATAAGAACAGAGGCACATGGGCACACTGGGAACACAGAGTTATATCCATGCTTCAAAGCCTTGACAGTAAACAAAGAGGAATGACAGGCTTGATTCTTTGGCTACCTGAACCTCTGGAAAAACAATGCCTAATACCCACAGATTAAGACTCCAGGAAAAACCTATAACCATTCTGCATAGTTCCCACATGCTACACCTACCATTCATTTTCACCAGTCAAAAGTTCATCCAGTTTGTTTTAGATCCTGTTTGTTCTACACCAAATTATTTTTTTGTCCACAAAAACTTCCCATGATTTGACACACATAACTACAGACAGGCTGCCGTGGATAGTGACCACAGTGAAAATAGTGAAAACATGAAACACAGTGTGTTCAGCAGATTCTTCTCTTCTCCAAAGCATCAAAGAGCAGAATGCAGTTCTGTGGCCTACCGAGTTTCCTGTTCAGTGGCTAAGGCAGGCAATTTCCCAGAGAATAAAGTGGCCAGGGTATGAAGATGACCACTCACTTCCATCTAGTACCTATGTTAAGGAAGAATGAACCTCCACTCCCCTGTAGGCCTTCATGATGTGCATTGGCAGGACTTTAAAAACAAATCCATTTCATTTTATCCCCAGTTCTTCTTTCCCTCACAGACATTGATGCACAATGAATTATTGTGGCAATTAAAGGAAAAACTCTTGGTTTTGATCATAATCAAACCCTGTCCATCCAGCATGTAGCCAGTAACTTTATCGAGCTATCTTGGACATACCACTTGCTCATGAGGACAGGAAGCTGCAGCTTGGCAATAGTCTTGAACTTCAGAACAAATACTTCCAACATTCTCATGAGCAGTTCGCGCCCCTGTCCCTTTTCTTCCTCACTGCGCGCCCTGATGCACTCCACCAGGTTGAGCAGCAGCTTGCACGACATGGTCTGGATACTGCAACATGTAATTTCATTAGTCCTCCCTCCTGGGTTCATACATTGTTCTTGGCACTCACTACTCAGATTCCATTCTCTTCAATTATAAAACCAAGTTTCATACACATACGAAACAAATATATTTATGTCTCTATATAATTTAATTTTTAGGTTTTTACATTGCAAATGGGAAGACAAAATATTATAAACTGAAATGTATGAAGCATTCCCCAAATTTTCTTTATTCGTAACTTCTTTATGGATGTAGACCTTACTCTGAATTATTTTGGCTGTTGCCAATTATTTGAACTGTACCATATTTATTCAAAGAGTTCATTAGCTGCCTACATGTTGTGGCTTAATCTTACACTCTGTTGATATAACATTAAAATATACCTCACTTCCTGTGCATTTACTTCTAGGCCAAGGTTCCTTACTAGTGTCTAGTGCAATTTGTGTGTTACTCTACAGCATTTACATTTCAGGGCAACAAAATGCTGTCATTATATCATAACATAACATTAAAACGGATCTTAGATATAACAAAATGTGTGTGAACCCTAACTCATCTGTGACAGGATAGGGCTCAGCATTTGTGAGCAAGGGGACAAACCCTGGGGATCTGTAGGATAGGAAACTTTTTGACTAGGTGAGTGCCCATCATATAAAAGAATAACTAGCTGCACAGCTATGTCAGTTAACATCAATTACAGAAGTCACATTCCAGTAATGACCTTCCCTCCCTGCATCCCTGTATGGTTTGTACATGGAAAACTTCACTGTACTCTACTTTGGACACAGTTATACAGACTATAAGGAGCATGCAAGAAAACAAGTACAGTAGAATACCAGTATAACGAAATTTTGGGGACCTCAGAAATTAATTTGTTATAGTGAAATTTTGTTATACTGAAATAAGTCAATTCTCAAGAACTCACCTGTTGTTATATCCGTTG
>Ga0123352_10006223_pt1 | contig 18217 bp, 9 predicted proteins | sample TergutLab28metaG_FD_89700 | JGI IMG/M metagenome (GOLD analysis project Ga0123352, IMG submission 89700) | Labiotermes labralis P1 segment gut microbial communities from Petit-Saut dam, French Guiana - Lab288 P1 | ecosystem: Host-associated > Arthropoda: Insects > Digestive system > Gut ... | reverse complement strand
TCTCGTGTAATGTTCTTGCAGTAAAACAGGAGCTCTGTGTGACGTCAGCTGTTGTGTTGAATGATGGCATTCAAGTGCTGCTGGGTGCTGCTTGCTACCCTGATGTGGGCTTCTGTCTTCCTGCTGAGGGCTGTGGCGTCTCATGGATTTGTTGTGTTAGATCACATTGTGTAACGGCTTCTAAAGACTTGAAATATGACATAAATTTGTCGTTTCCGTGTAACTCAGTAAACATGAAGGCGAATGGCAGAAAAAGCGACAAAAATATTAAGTTCCTTCAACCTTAATTGTGTCTGTATCTGGATTGCATCGTCGTAAACCTTGTGAGTAATAAAATGCTAAATGTGCAGTTACTCTCTAAAGAGCTGTGCTCCATACGTCACACCTAACGGTTACTCTGTGTCTCAGCGCTTGAAGCGGAGTGTAAATTCCTCAGTTTTACCTACGAGCGCTTTGGGCTGCACGACTTGGCATTTTCAACTCTTCCACCTACAATCTTTCATTCTGTACCGTTAGTGGGGCACTTTAACTTGTCTTTCATACTGTAAATCTTCAACTGTCTTTAACATTTTTCATTTTCCATACAGCTATATTATATTTACAAAGAATAAATAGCAAACGTTTTGGACTCTATTGTTTATTTGTTAGTTATTTCTCCAAAATATTTCGGCCCGACTTATAGGCCTTCTTGGCTATGACCTCTATAAATGTGCCGCATTTATTTAAACTACGGTTATTATAAGGAAACAAAACCTGCACACATAAATTTCTCCCTGAAATGGCCTATTAAGGCAGGTCGAAACTTACCGGCAAATAAATAAGAGAGTGCAACAAATTGTTATTGATTTTTAATAAATTCAACCATCTTGTATTCGTTGAAGTTCAAGTTATATGGTACTCATGATTTGAACGTTCGTAAGTGCACTTCATGCTTAAGGACACAGAAAGGTTTTTAACGTTTCAGAAGTTTTCTGTTTTGTCAAGTGTATTTTATAATTGATGAAAGTAATTCTAATTATATAACTTTGCGACATCTCTGTGTATTTCTTACTAACAGCAAAGCTGAATTGGAGAATTTCTTCCTGTGTGTCTGTAATATTTCCAGATGTAGCTTCATTTGTATTGCAATGCAGTATTACGTTTTTATTACTAGGTTCTGGGAAGCTTTGGCATTAAAACGGAATAGGATTGGGGATCTACTAGCTTGTGAAATTTGTGTACATGTAGGGCTGTCTTTTCTCTATCAGATGCATTAAGTAATGTTAATCCTTGAGATCTGCGGTTTTCTGAGATTTTACGCAGCGTGGAATGGTAGTTTTACCGACGTTTCTGAATACCAATCGCTCAAACATTCAATATTCAGGTAGTCTTAACTGCTGGACTACTGAAGAGAGGGGCGAGTGGTTGTCGCGAAACGTCGGTGAAAATTTACCATTCTACGCTGCATAAAATTCCAGAAGATCTCGGATCTCATTTGCACAGCGGCGGAAGCCTGAAATCACGCGAAGTTATTCTGTAACATCAGATGCTGAATTGCAACAAGAAGTATGGACAATAGAACTGAATGTCGTCTGTAACACCTAACATGCTAGAAGCAGTTGTACGGCGCTATACAAGCATATTCAGATGCAGCGTTATGTATGTGACCACGTTAAATCCTTATGGCACAGTCGAAAGTACAATTACAGGAGAATGAATAAAGTGCATTTAGGTACCTGCATGTGGAATGATTTATTATAGTAGGGTTGTAAAAATAGATAATGCAAGCAAATATCTTCTATCTTAAACAAAGAAATGAATATTTGTGCTAACAAAAATCATGTAAGGACCGGCTAGAAAGCAGTTCATCGGTGTTTGCAATCAGAAACAGAAACTATAACCTTCAGAAATATGGATATATTTCTTATGTCAACACCAGTAAATGTTCTGGGATGAAAACTGGAAAAGTAGGTAAAAACGAAATATTATATATGTGGGTTGAAATTAATAATTCATGAGAAGAACAGTGCATGTTGTTGACTTTTAACAATACGGACGATGTTCAACAAAGCATAGGAAATTCTTTAGGTAGCTAATTATAACAGATGTTAAAAATGTGCAGTGTTGGCAGCATTGTTTCCAACGACCATCACGTTTCGATGCTGTCTGTCGCCACTTCTGATTTACCCCCACTCACAGATCGTTTCCTCATTGTAAGGCTTTCAGTTTTGACTCCGGTTACAGTTACCGACATGTGCGGTTCTGCTTCTAAATTTATGTTTTTGTCAGGGTTTTTGAGAAAGTGCCGGGCCGAGTCTTCGCTGGATTGCTCGAATCGGGGGTTTGTGTTTTGTGACTGAGTTCACGCAACGATATGCGTGTTTGTGTCAATTAAGTTTGGAGCATCCATATAATTATGTAAGTAAACACTGTTACGGTGTGTTGGTTGTACTGTGTTTGATTCTACAGATCAGAAGTGTTACGTTCATGTTTCTTTGAATTATTAACAATTTACATTGTTCGTATTAATTAATGGTTCCTTCTTATCGGGCGTCTGTAGTGCTTCCTCTTCTCCAGCGTGTGTGTTTCTATGTTGGGTTTTTGCCGCTGGCCTTGCGTTGAGTTCGGGTAGTGGGGTATGGTGGTGGTCGGAAAGAAAGTGTGACAAGCGCTGTGCAGATATTGCTGCATGCATTCCGTACGAAACTGAATAAACTGGTTTAATTTACTGATTTTGTTTCATGGAGTTTCTGTGTGCGTCAGTATCGTCTTTTCTGTTAAGTTTAGATTGAAGTTCCCTGTAGTATGAACGTTTAGCGCGTGATTCAGTTCAGAACGCACACTGTGTTCAGTACTGTGTACCGTATGTTCAGTACTGTGTGCCGCATGTTCAGCGTCCTTTCATTACGATAAAACCCTGATTACACCATTTTGATGTGTGATTCAGCAGATTAGAGGGCGACATGCATGCGGTACACTAGTATCGGTCGGAGCCGTTTTATAAGGATATCCGCAGCGTCATAAATTGAAAAGTTTGTTTTTTGTTTGCTGTGGCGTAACAACCAAAATCGGTTTTAGATCTCCCCTTTTGAGGTTTATACTCGTAGACCATACAGTTAAACACACACACTCGCGCGGTAAGGCTCCTCTGAAGGAGTGATCAGCTCGTCGCACAAGGCACAAAAAACACAAGACACGAATATCCATGCCTTTAGTAGAATTCAAACCCATGGATACCGGCAAGCAGACGGCTGCAGACCTGCACCCAAAGAGACGTGGCCAAGAAGGGGTCGGCTACTTTGTCGTTTATTCAACAACGTTTTCGTTAGCTCAGGATAGTATCGAATGATTTGATGATAATTAGTGACGAAATATAAAGCATGTGGTAGAAAGCGTTAGTGTCTTCATTTAAGGTCTATGCCTTTATTAGCCTGTAAGGACTGAGATGTGTTATATTGTGCAGTTCAATAGTACGAACAGGAAATGACTGATTGTTACGGCATAGTTTTAAGTTTACTATGTGTCTTTTGTTGCCAGCCTGTGTGCTCTTTGATGGCTTACAGTTCGTAACCTAATGTATTGAAATTGTAGTGGCTTCGGCGGTTGTGATCCCACTGAGGTCACTAGTTTGAAGTGCCTCCAGGGGTAAGGGTTCTGATTACAACTTGGTCCCTACCCCAAAGAGGCAATGCTTGTTAAAGTAATTTTGCAAACTCGCGTTAGCGTCTTCTTAGTCCCATCAATTTCTGTAATGCTGCCACCAGTCAGTTTTGGGTTTCCTAAGCAGATCACTGACAACTTCTTCGTACGGAATTAGCGTAATTCGTAGTGGCTAAGGGGTTAGTGATCGCACCGACGCCATCAACTTTTAATGGGTAGCGGAGGTTGGTAATTCCGCTCCTGTCGGTCATTCTATAGTGGCTGGCCTTGTAACTTCGCCGAGGCCACGTAACTTTTCAGTTGAGCGGACTCGAACCGCTATACTAACTTAGCATTCGCCAAGACACGCTAACTGAACATAACTGAGAGTTCAAATTGTACGTAAAGGGAACTGAGCATACAAACACAATGCTCATTCTTTACTGGTGGAGTACTGAGCGTGTATCCAATTGTGAGATTATCTTTCACCTGACCGATCTGCTGGAGAAACGTTGTACACTTAGCGCAATCCCTTCCTTCTTTCATTGTAAAAACAAATAAACTTCTCTGTATTTTCTATCACCATCTTTGGAAATGTTAAATCTAGCATAACTTTCTCACATTCACGTATTAACCTTCTCAGTACACAATTTACTTGTCTCTAGCCGTACTAAGCTCGGATGCAATGTATTAACATGATTCCCTCAAAATAACGGCCCTAGTCCTTATCAAAATTCCGTACGCATTAAACAATCTCCTACTCATTCGGCGCGTCAAATTCTCATCAAAATTTACCAATAATCTTTAACAAAACAACCCACACAAGGAAGTACTTGATTGGATTACAGTGATACCTCGGCTAACGAAGATAATTCGTTCCGGAATCACATTGGTTGGCCGAAATCTTCGTTAGCCGAAACTTGATTTCCCGTAGGTTTCTATAGAATCAAATCCGAAGCAGCTTATGTTATCAGGCGTCTAACTTCTCTCTATCTCGAACGTAAACAACCCAGTCGGGTTGGTGGGTCTCCTCTATGTGATGAGGTCAGCTCATTTCTTTGTCGCACACATACAGGCGGAAAAGATAAGCTCCTGAAATGGCCCGACCGTTCATGTTTGCTGCTTTATGTTAGCGCGCGCATCCACTAAAACATTCGTTAGCCGAATCCATATTCGTTAGCCGAGTCCGAAAAACAGCAAAAAAAATCTTCGTTAGCCGAAAAATTCGTTAGCAGGGTCACTCGTTAGCCGAGGTATCACCGTATACCTAACACTTCACCACAGCTTACGTCCCAGCGTAACGGACAGAATACAGGTTACAACATTCTTAGTAAAACATAGAAATGTGTATTCACAACAAGTCTACACTACCACACCTTAAAAAACCTTGCATCTACATAACATAAATCTTTTCTACCCCACTCTGGCCTTGCAACATGAAGGCGGATCGTCTAGGTCATTTCAATTCCGTCATTTTACCTAAATTTGAGAAATACAAAAAAGAAAAGAACTCTTCTAGTGATTTTTCTTTTAGTCTGGAGTTACGGATGTACTGCACACCGCTCACCTGGTATGAACAGGAAAATCTGGGGCACAAGGCTTATTTAAGGCCTTCCCCCAGATCACTATGGTTTTTGCGTCTCTCCTCTTTCAAAGATAGATCACAAAGACACTGCACGTCGGTCCTACAGGCCGACACACGAATTCACAAACCCATAACTCAGCGCTTTTAAGTTCGCTTGGCAACGGCCTATGCAGACATAAAGGGACTGTGCTGTTTGTTACTAAGGAATGTTGCAGGGTACAGTTTTACTGCTGTTAGCGCGTGCAGCTTGTTCAGCCAAACTTATATCTTAATTACCAATTTAAACTTTCCACCATGCCAACACAAAAATACAAGTTACACGAAAAAATCACCATAATTCACTACAGATTTCAAAATTCTAAACAAAAACCAAATGTCAACTAATTTCTGTCTTTCCATGCTTTACCAAATGTAGACTTAGAATTGAAGCATGTTTTGAGATGGAATGTGTTGGTCTGTGTTAGAAATGCACGAGTGGGACTGAATGTAAATATGATCCTGTTGGTTGTTTGGATAAGCAGCAGTAGGCATCGTAAAACATCGAATGTATAGATGTAGCGTTCTTCTGCAGTGATTTGATATAGGGCATACATCATATGCTATTTTACGTGATCTCAGTTTCATCTGAGAAATAGACATGCACACTAGAATCACTAATTTGATCCGAACGAAAGGCACTAAGTTGCATTAGAACACGTACACTCAAGGAAAATTGAAATAAACGCGTATCTGTAGCTGCGCGTTTCACAGCGTATCCGAAGTATCTTCATGAACCATAATTTCTTCTGTTTGGTGGACGCCAGACACCTTTCACTTGAAGCGTGCTAATGACCGCGTCCCTACGTCTACAGCCAATATCTAGAAAATGTAGAATGCTAAATCGCAAATTTCCCCTCCCCCCACGCCCCATTTCGTAATGTTTCGGTCGTTCGGCTCACTGGCAATTATACTTGGGTTCCAGGTTTTGTCATCATGCTGGTTGGTGTACCGTTAGAGCTGTAGGCTTGTAAATGGAATTTGTCGCTTAAAAGTACTGTATATATTTGAAATTACGGGCTCAAACAAATTTCCAGTCCACCTATAAACATGTTGAAATTCTGCGAATATGTGATACGATCTTTACTGTTTCAATGCACGGATCATGGACTGAAATATTTCAAATTGTCGCCTGAAAAATTCTGCAGAATTGGTCTAATGAATTTTTTTTGTGCCTGGAACAGAAATATGGGGCCGATGTGTGCTAGCGATGTTAAAAATCATTTAATTAATTAATTAATTAATCCATTAAAAATTTTAGATTTATGAAGCATTATTGTTTTATAAAGTTTTTATGTGTAGAAAATTAATATCTTCTGTTTTGGTTGTTATCAGGTTCCTTGAAGTTTTTAAGTGTCAGTAAACCGCATCTGTTTTATTAGTTTTAAATGGTCGTTTGTATGGAAGCTTTTTGGTCACTTGTAATCAGGTTGCTTGTGGTGTTGTAATATTTGATAATGCAACAGTTCTGGACTCTCTCGCACCTGACTTTGTTACATTTTAGTGCAATGATGTTAGTCTATACTGTCACCTCGTGTTACCAGTTAAAGTACTGTTGTTGGTGACAGTGTGTAAGTGCGTGTTGTCTACATTAAATTAAAAGTAAATTATGTTGTGTGTAGATACATGTTATGTTGAGAATCTAACTGCATGTGTATCAGCTTGAAGCTGTCCGAACTGAAGTAAATTTCACTGCCATAGCTCTAAGTTCTGCTTGATTTTTTATGACATTTTCGGAAGACATTTCAACATCTGTGAAGCCGGAGGGATAATCAAGCCTCGTGATGTTTATCCATAGACTGCCTTCGTACTTATGTGCAGTTTAGATATCTGTTAAAAACAATGATTTAGTTCACAATATATTTTCTTTCGGAAATCAGGAATATTAACCGTTTACTGTTCTCATATTAATCAGAAAATTTACTATTCCTCGACTTTCTAGTTACAGTTCTTGCAGAATTTGGTACGGATTTCAGTTGACATAACCTGCAGTGTAGAACTAGTGTCAATTCTTTAAACACATGTAACCCATAAATTTATGTTGTAATATCGAGTGTATCATATTTGGTGTACAGCGGTAGTCTGCAAACTTCATATGGCATTTGGGGCAGAATTACTTTTGGACACTGGCTTTTATTTACTGAATATCCCAATGTAAATTATTTTTGTGGAATGACTGAACAGAGTAAGAGGAAGGACATGAGCAGTTTTAGTTTGGGATTGATATTCCAGCAGCAAATTAGATGTGACTCTATTATCATAATATTAAAGTCAGGAACGTACAACCAGATGCTCTACTGAATAAAAGAACAGGACATAAAGACCACAGCCATCGCTGTGTTAACGTGTATTGTTGTGTTGTCCTCGTTATTGCACCTGTTTCGTTTCTTTATTCTTGTCTTTCACTTGAAGCAGAAACATGAAGAAAGACAGAGTCTCCTGCATTATCTGCAACAGACAAATACTGCGTTAGCGACAGATACACACACACACACACACACACACACGCACACGCACACGCACACACAAACACACACACACACACACACATATATATATATGTGTGTGTGTGTGTGTGTGTGTGTGTAGTAAATCAAGAAACTGGTGGAAATGGAATTAAATGTCGAAAATTCTGATTTGTCACTGAAGATATCGGATTGTGTGTAATGTGTGAATCGCCAGGGTCAGTAAATTTGTGACTGGTCTGCAAAATCTTTTTAATTATGGGTATTCTTTAAGCCATGGTATTATTGACATTACTTGTTCTTTTCCTAGATTTAGATTGCGAAGCATTAGGAATATTTAAATACTACAATATCTGCTTTTTGTTGAATTAATCGGTTGTCGATATTTGCTCTTGAGAGATTTAGAACCATTTAATTTATTTTACAATGTCGAAAAATACGCTTAAAATCCTGATCTCAGGTTAGAAAGAAAGCTGCCTTTATTGTGTTCTCATATCCATCCTGTATTTGTGTGTGGTGTCCCCTCGTAATTGCAAAATGAAAGTCGTGAAACTAGGTATTTTGTTCCAGTCACACTAGATATTGATTGTGAATAGCAATGTTCAGTACCTTATCTTGCCAGTTCTACTGCCAGATTACGTTGATGAATTTACGTATAATTGTAATTCTTTTAAATCATGGGTTATGATGGGCAGAGCCATATGCACCACTTTAAATAGAAACATCCATATCAAAATATTTCAAGCTTTCATCGAAACTGAGAATATTTTAGAATCGAAAACCGTGACATTCTTCAGTAGTTTTATAGTTATAATAATATTGGATCTGGTACTGATAGTTAAAATAATTTTAAAGTGTAATTACCATGCAGTCGTTTAAAACACGGTCTAAGTTACTTGACCACTTTTCGAGTATGTTTTCGCTTGCGTGCAGTGGGTGAGAATGACACGACTGTTAAACAATCATGTACGGACATCGCGCTTTTAGCGGTCTGTATTTGCGTTCTGCGTGTCGGAATTGCCGAGATTGATTCATAATTCCGCAAGTGACCGGTTAACGTATTTCGTTATTCGTGCATTCTTTGCACACTGATGTTAATGTAGTACCCTAATCCAGGCCGTTTGTTTCCATCCACAGATTCAGAATTCTTCTTTTATTTTCCAAATCGATTCTGCAAAAGGGACCGTCTGGGAAAAAAATTTTCTCTTCTCCATAACTGTAAGGTACATCCATGGGCTCACACAGCTTCCTGTACAAGACACAAGCGTTCTTTTCAGGGAGAATGGAAGAAGGATTATGGCCTTGACCACCCAACTGCATCAAGCGCCAAGGCCAAGAAAGGGTACTTCTGTACCTCCATTACCGCTCTGCGCGTATATCACATATTATTACATGCTTTTTAACATTAGTGTTATTATTATTATGAATATTACAATAATACCATAGTAAGTGTACGCGGTAACCATGCATGATTCTGAAATAAGATGTATACTGCCATCATGTACTAAACGTTGCAAAATACTGCGCCGTAAATGGTCTTGGCCGAAAGATCCGTTGTAAAAATATACGGTGCCTGAGCAAAATAATTGCGTGCTTCTGATAATTCATACAAACGCTTTGGAACATTCGTTTTCCAGAAACAGAAATGTAGAGTCCGGAACTTGCTGTCGATCCGACGGTGATTTGTGACCCTTCGGGATTTTGACCAAAAGCTTCTTACTTATTTAGCTATCACACCTGAACGGGATTGCAGTAGTGACTGAACAACTGCCAGTCAATTTGATATTACTGTTAAAGTATACATATTATTAATTGTTGGCTTTATCCTATATTTGTAATTACATTTTGGGTAATACACAGTTTTGACAACAGTATTCAGGGTGTCATAACGATTTTTATTGATACAGTGTTTCGTCTAATTGTACAGTCTCGTCAGCTAATAAATAATTAAAAGGGGAAGTACAGCATGTATAATAAGATAACTTTTCTGGGTAAAATGAAGACTGAACTCACTTTGTTGAATAACAATAGTAATATTAAATTGTGTGGTTTAATGTAGCCTTGTGGTTGATAATTTCCTAGTTAGAATGTATTGAAATGAAACTGTAAACACTTTTAGATATAATGTAGTCATTAACTTATGCGCGTAAACCTTTGATTTTATTAGTAATGAAGTGTAGTTGTGACGTAAATTGCTTTGTTTATTATTGAGCTGTATATCGGCATTTTGGGATTTTATGTAATCTGTAATGTAACTCTTAATGCTTTATGGATTGTATAGTGGATATTTAAAATTGCTACTGGGGAATATTTGGTCCTGATAAATAAATGAAACTTAGTTTTACATGGTTTTTACCTTTACATAGAAAATGTTCACTTTCACTTTCACCGTTGTGTGGTTTTCTGATTTCCGTATATGAGCTTTGTCCTTCTTGTTTGTTCGCATAAAGCTTTCTATATTTCATATTAGTTTGTAAATTAGAGGGGCGGGTGGTGGCGTATTTGTTTGAAGCAGTGCGCTACAAGTCGGAAGGTTGCAGGTTCGTATCCTGATGTGGTCAGTGAATTGACCTAATCCTTCCGGCCGCATTGTGGCCCTGGGCTCGACTGAGAATTTAACAGAAATGAGTACCAGGAGTTCCTCCTGGGACGTGCAGGCATCCAGTGCGTTGAGGTGACAATCTTAACACATTCATATGCCGATTGTCTAGAAATCTTGGGAGACCCAAACACCTGTAAACCTAGGGGCTTGTCCAGGCCTGAACAGGCATTGGTTTACCTGATTATTAAAATCTAAGGCGCTATGGAACATATATATCTGAAGAATAAAGTGGGCCATGTGGACAGTATCGAAGAGTTTTACATGTATAAAGGAACTACCGGTCACAACCAGTTTTGTAATTTTACTTCTGATTGAATGCCACCATCTCTACAGAAAGCTAATATTGATCATACTGAAGATACCTCGTATTTCAAGAGAAACTTCACCACCACAACTTAGTAAGAAATTGTATGGTTGATATGTCTTCTTTAAAAAAAAATTCACCACCATATTTTATTTAGAAAGAATCCGAAACATTGTATACCCACATAACCACTTCGTAAATTTTAATTTATCTGTTTTTAATGATTTTTAACGTTAATCCCATAAAACACTGTGGGCCGGATAGCTCAGTCGGTATAGCGACGGACAACCGGCTTGACTGTCAGGGTCGAATCCCAGTGGGGACGAGATTTTTCGCACGTCCAGACCGGTCCTGGGGCCCACCCATCCTTCCGTACAATGGGTACCGAGTCTTTCCTGGGGAGTAAAGTGCGGCCGGGTACTGCTGCTGACTACTCACCCCCTTCTAGTGCCGCGTTCATGGAAGAGTAGAGCTATACCTCTACCCACCCTCTGGGCCACACCGGAACTGTAACGGCATCACTTTACCTCTCTTATTGTATAAAACACCACATTTGAATTTTAAAGTTAAATTTTTTGTACGTATAACACACCACAATTATTTTAACCAATTCGTGTAATACGAGATCTTGAAAGCATTATCAATTGTACACTCCATTTACTCGAAGATCAGCCTGAAGATGGCCTTACAGTTGGATCGAAACATGCAGATAGAATTATAACCTAACATAATAAAATATCAAGTTGCGTGTGACTGTGTTATGTATATAATGTTTTATTTTATATTTTTTGTATTATATTTTCGTTTATTTTAACAAGTTTTGTAACAAATTGAAAGAGCTTTTACATTTGTAATCTTGGTTTATCATTACGGATGGATCATGCATAGTGACTTTAATGGATGAACTGATAACTTTTGGATTTTTTTTCGTCATTAAACGCGATATTTTATTTCAATATGCCGCCAGCTTAACTCTTGTGTTTAGGAATTAGTGTTTTTGTAATTATTGAATAGAATGACGTTAAACACAATTATGAATAAGCAGCAATGCAAGTAGTCTTGGTTGGTGGGTGAAACCACAGATTGTGCGAAACGACACATTAGGCGCATAAAACACTTTTTATATGAATGGGAAAGTGAAGAATCAGACATACTGAGAAACCACATAAGAAAATGTGAAGAAAAATTTTAGTTTATGCTAAGCAATTAGAACACCGCCTAATAAAAGAGAACACATATAAAAAAGTCTTACTGTGTTGTTGAAGTTAGAGATCACTTATATTTCCTTGGTTGCTGGTGATAACTATGTAAAACTTGAAACCTTACTCCATGTCCTAAGAACACTCTTTTCAAATGCCTGTCAGATGCATTAACAGAATATTTCATTATATTAAGAAACGAGACGCTGTAACGTATGCCAGTAACTCTGTGTGAATATTAACGTATATTTTATATTTTTTTAAATTTAATTTTAAACTCTTAAAGTTTACTTTGTTTATTTGAATATCATTTTCTCCCAAACAACAATGTCCCTTCCAGATTTAATTGTATTTAGTATGAATTTAAAAATGTTAAATTGTGACTATTCAAAACAATCGTTATGTTATTTTAGTCAAAGCAGCCTTGGTCAGTGAAAGGAAGCCCGTTCTCTTTTGTAACGAACCAAACATTTTGGAATCTCCTTATTTCATGTTTGATCCAACAGAGGTTTTCACTTTGGACAGGACTTGTGCAACTCCTTTCTGACAAATGATATAGTTGTTTTTCAACCGTAACTTGTTTAAATTATTGTTGACAATTAGAGCACCTTGGATAGTCATATAAGTTGCTGCATTTCTGTTTTTGCAAAAATAATGAAATTTATTTTTTGGTGCTTCTCAGTATTCTGATAATTTCCTTAATTTTTACTGGCGCATTTCACATAATAAATTCCACCATTAGAGGATGAAATATTCCCATAATTTTTACATTGCATCACCTTCTGATATTGTGGTTCCTTTCTCCGAATTTGACATATTCACTTTGGATGCTCCAGACCACCACACACACAGACAAGCCTTAATTACTGTTACTTTACACACTATTGCCAGTTTTTATATCCCATTTTATTCGCATTTTTTTTGCGACCGTGAGTGTAATTTTCAGCCTCTTTTTGGGTTCCTCCTTTTCTAATCGGTTAATCTGTAACGATGAGAAGTACATATGTTCTGTCTGCATTGTATTAGAACGTCAATAAATGGATGCAATGTTATTACAAATTCCCTTTGGTTTTTGGTTATGTATACAATATTGAATATTAATGTTAATTATACAATCATTTCTAATAATAATCAAAAAGCGTACTTAAATATTGTGGCATGTTTTTTTGTCCTAGTCAATATGGAGGAATGTAAGAAGTTAATGCGGTATTGTGGATGACTTTTTAATATTCAAAATTACTTTGGCGTCTTTGATGGAAAACTTGTTCTCATTCGTTGCCCTAAACGAGTTGTTTAGACTTTTATAAACGTCAAGATGGCCAGAGTATGATTTTATTAGCAACTGTGCATAGGGGCCGAATTTCCGTACATTGATTCTGGAAAAAATGGAAGACCGATTGACCTAGTGGTATTTTAAAATTACTCATTCAAAGAAGAACCGTAAAAGAATATTCTTAATTTGCCTGCTGCAGGGATTGTGTGGATCATGTTGCTGTCCTTCTCAGATGTAATATTTTGAAACTGTATTTTCGGAAGGGACCGTTGACAAAACATTTATTTGAATGTATTTATTGACTGTCGAGTGCGAGGCGTGTGACGGAAAGAGCGTTTGGGGTAATTATGTTAAAAGTTGGAGTGTAATAAGAGTTGATTGCTTTGCAGACTAAACAGTTGTTCAAGTGGCAAAAACCATTCTTATCCTACACAAGCACCTCAGGCAAAATTCCACTGCCGGGCTCCGTTACGTCATAGACGGAATAGCCAATATTGAAGTGTGGGAAGAAGGAAAACCAGATCTGGCAGTTGGCTGCTATACGTTGTGAACGCAACAGAAGGAATGATAAACATCGTGTTTATTGACAGTTTTAACAACAGAAAATCTCCACGTTCCGTATGTATTCAGTACGCAGAAAAGTTCTTTCCTCAGACCTGGTCATATGGCAGTGATAATGATTTGAATATATACTGTAGTTACAGTGAGAACATAAATGTAGTTAGTTTAAAGGAAATTGTCTTCTGATCATAAAACATAAAATTATTTTAAAATAGTTGTCAGACACGTAACACTACCTGCATAATAATATGTTATTTTGCAAACACACATACATATAATGTACATGTTACTGTAATAAAAAATGTAAATTAGTACGTCTTTTTACCTTTGTTGGCTATGAGGGTCGTGAAATATAAACTCCGTGCACGAATAAAAGTCCTTGTTTCGACCAAAAGAAAATTCAGGACATAACTGTCGCCTGAACTTGCAACATCTCTTTCTGATTTTATTAGCACTGCAGAATTCCTAGTACGATTTTTTTGTATTTTCAATTTTTGTTTTCTCTGCGGTGAGTCCGGGAAATTTCTTCTCCAGCGCAATTTTCTATAGTAAAATTTAAATAGCCATATTGTTGTCTTTGTGTTCAAATGTTATGTTTCAAAAACGTACTAGATATTTTGTAACATATATGACAAAAGGAAATTATCTTCTGATCATACAACAGAGAATTATATTAAAATATTTTACAGGTACGTAGCGTCTACAATTGCAATTATTTTTTGCCAACACACACATAGCTATAATGCACATGTCCCGTTAAAGAAAAATTTGAAATTTTTATGTCTGTTTACCTGAGCTCACACTGAGGATAATGAAATATAAACTCCACGCAGGAATGAAAGGGCTTGTTGCAACCAAACGAAATTCAGCTCATGAATCGTCACGCATGATTGTACCATTTCTTGCCGAGTTAATTATCTCAGAAGATTGCCTAGTACGAACTGTTTATATTTTCAATTTTTCTTTCTCTGCGGTTAGTTCCGGAAAATTCCGCTCCTGTACAATTTTCTGTCGCACATTTTCGTGATCATTTCGTTTTTTGGCGTTCAGATTTCATGTTTCACAAGAACATGCCATATTTCATGTTTCACAAGAACATGCCACATTTCACAATATCTGTCACCAAAAGCGTGTGTTTGTCCTTGCATTTGAACGCATAGGATATTTTTCTCATACAGAAAAATAAAAAAGAACCCTTACAGCCCATAGAAGGGCCGCTTGTTCACTGCGGAGCAACACGCAGTGACGTGACTGTTTCGGTTTATCACTTTCGACGGTTTATACAAATTGAACCAAAGTTTGTCGCTGACATTATTTTTATCTTTCATCTCCTATGATAACTTTTGGTGAAATGACTCTTTACATTTTTCACGTTTATTGATTCATCCCAAAGGATCATCAAAAGTGAAAAATACAAAGGCTACTTCCAATCAGAGAAACCACGAAAACCTTATACAAGTCAGTCTCATTTGTTCAACGGGGCCAACCTTGTCCAAATTATTGTTCAACTACCGACACACAGTCCATACTAATCAACATTTATATTACAGTGTGGATACAGTCTGAAGTACCGATATTCAGTATAATACACAACGAAGCCACTTACATAAGAACTAGACTCCAATAAGTAGTAATGCCTTACTGATCATACTTTTAAGCGCACAACGTAATTACTACGTTGCATCTAAAAATATTTAAATTTTTATTTCATTACATTGTACAAAGAAACTAACAGAGGGAATCACGGCTACATTAAACGACCAGACTTATAATATTTGCTCTCCTTACACAACAATTTGATATACATCTTGATTTTCCCAGGTAATGTTATTTTATTATACATGTTCTATATTCCATTTTAATTACTTACAGTCGTAGGATGTGGCATTATGGTATTAATAAATGAAATAATTCCCATAGACTGAATAGTGTTGTCAAAATTGGACTGTTTAACCATTTTCCTCAATGATTTATCTGATAGTTATGTCAAACGTTCAAGGCCGAACGCAATTTGCAGACATTCTTCTGTAGCCTGTGACAGAACTGACGTAGCTAACTACCCAAACTGCTACTCCGAACGCAACTGTTGAGCTGCTTGCCTGGCAGTAAATTTACAAATTAACAAAGAAATTCATTTGTGTCCTCGAACCTCAATCAACGTAAGTTGTGTCTACTATACATTTGGTGTGTTACAAATCCCGTAAAATCCATTCAAGTTTTTGTCTTCGCGAGCCCCAAGTTCCGATAGTTACATGTCATTTTGCAGTCGGTGTTATGTGAATCTTAGAACTTGATCTCGATATACAGCAGATGAAAACCTATGGATTAATTCTGCCAACGCTGTAGTTTTGACACAATAAGCATGTAGGTACTTCGCGTTATGAAAACAGGATTCTAGTATGGAAGGACTGTATTTTGAAAGCAGAATGTGAGGTAGCGTTCTTCTTAAAAATCTTAAAGTTTTGCAATATTAAAATGAAATAAAATTTATACACCGTCTCTCACCAATATCTTTTTGTTTTATTATTTCAAATTTTGGCAATTAGTTTCGGTCAGACTGGAACCATCATCAGGCCAACTAGTTGCCAACATTTGAAATAATAAAATAAAAAGGTAATTGTGACAGACGGAGTAGTGTTTTATTTCATTCTAATATTGTAATTTAAACACAACGAGTTGTCCTCTAAGAAGCACAACTTTTGGTGTGTGTTAGGAAGAGTCTTTGTCGTGCTGGGAGGACTACACCGGTCTGAAGTTTGATTGTTTTAATAACAACTGTGCGAACTTGGAGAGTTTGTATTATGTACGTCAGTTTCAGACAAACATGTATGGACATATTGGCAAAAGGTGACAGAGGAATTAAAAAAATAACTTGAGAGAGCAGCATAAGTGTATGGACAGATGGTGAAAGGTCCATCCGTATAAATGATGAGGTTGAATTTCTTGCGAATAATGAATTCAACCTGTCCAACCACATTACATTAAGAATGGTTAGAATGTTATATTCTCAGTCTTACATTGAAGTTAATAGGCCATTCCGTTCTCCGCCCTTCTGTGTTCAATCCCGAAATTTAACCTAAAGATAAGCTGGACGTTCAGCTGTTGAAATGACCGTGCAGTGCTGAGGTAATTTAATTGAATAGAAAAGTTGCCGGCAGAATATTAGCATTTTTCTTGGTGTCTGTCACTGGGCCAAAAACGTTTAAACCGTGATAACCTGTGCGCTGCGGAAGAAAAGAATTTAAATTCTCGTTCGCAGTTAAGTGCGTTACAGTAGCTGATGTCTGCTGTTATTCTGTATCGTTGAGGTAATGCAATTTCTGGCACGCGTAAAATTATATGTGATCATGTTAATTGTACTTGTTCTCTTTTGTGATTTTCTGATCGTATTTTAGGTACATACGTTCAATGTAGTCACATTTGACACCGGAACAAACTTTCCAGGTGTCAGCTGGAAATCCTTGTTAGCTGTAGCAATGATGAACATCAGACATCGCTGAAATGGGATAGCAGTTCCCACCCAGTCACATCCGAATGCCGCGTCTCTCAAACTCTCCGCCTGTAACGTTTCACCGATGACGTGTTAGGTCGCTTTGAACTGTGCAGCTGCACATTCAATGTACCAGCTCTCTGGCATGCCGATTATACTTTCAGATAGTGACGATCTACAATGCATCCCCAAAACAGAAATTTCGAGACTACAAATCAACTCATAGGATGAAACCAAGTTGTTCTGTTACAATATTCGTTACTTGTAGTTAGTTTTCATCATGTTTTCGGTACTTTAAAACTATAATTACCTTCTTTTCTTTGCCATCACATAATATTTCGTAAATTTTTTGGATACATTTCCATGTTGTGCGTAACTTCCTGCCTGGAAATTTTACCCAATTGCTGTGTGACATAAGTGGCCAGACTGTCGGTATCAGTGATCTATTCTAAACAACAGAACATGTTTCACGACATTGCATAGGAAATAATGTATTGATATGTGAAATAGAGAAACACATTTAAAATAAGCTAATAACATCGCAGGTACACTTGTTTCACGTATAAAATAGATCATTTAGACTAAAACAATTTACAACAAATTAACGGCGTTTTCCTTTAACCCTCGTCTTGCGCAGTCGCAGTATGACGCTGCGTATCCTGCAGCAAGCTGTTGACAGGCGTTTCAGGTTCACTTAGACATAACTGAAGGCAGTATTTTAAATGTTCATCTGTCTGTCGCCTTCGGTGTTATGATTTAATTATCTTCATTTATTTGAAAGTTCCACAGAGGCAGGTTTTATCAAAATACAGCGGCGACCAACCAAACAACTTACCACGATCGATTGTTAGATCGCTCTATACTGTTTAGCCACCTCTGTTCTATTATATCCTAGCTGTTATGTAAATAAAGTAGTACTCATATCTGTTTTAATTTTTAATCACGCATTCTGTTTTGATTGAAGTGTACAAACTTTTGTTTCCCTAATCAAGGACCATGATTTTAATAATCATGGTACGTCAGTATATTACTCCTGGATAACATGAATATTATTTTTTCATTTCACCAGGAATCATTACTTTTT
>Ga0123352_10006222_pt1 | contig 18221 bp, 9 predicted proteins | sample TergutLab28metaG_FD_89700 | JGI IMG/M metagenome (GOLD analysis project Ga0123352, IMG submission 89700) | Labiotermes labralis P1 segment gut microbial communities from Petit-Saut dam, French Guiana - Lab288 P1 | ecosystem: Host-associated > Arthropoda: Insects > Digestive system > Gut ... | reverse complement strand
TTGATGTTAACACGTTGTTCTACATTAGCACTCAGCATTATTCCGACGGAGCTCAGACACACGATCCGCTTCTAACAATGGTCACAGCCAGACTAACCGATGCGCGTGAATGAACTTTTGTGTGACAATAGAGGGAAGTCCACGGGTCAATGCCGTACCCTCCTCTTCGTCATCGACGTGGCCGGAAATGAGTAATAAAAGCAATCCGGTTTCTTTATTGCCACACCTCATATTACATATTTTGCAACTGTGTTTCTGTTCATTGATGACATGACTTTTTTTTTTATGTAGGTATACCAGCGAGCAGATCTGAATCGTGTACTTATGTCTCAAGCAATAGGACCTTTCTGTGATTTGAAACAGGATGTGACAAGCTGGAATTATACAGAGGGAGCAGCTGTAGCTGTGGAGATGCAGGAGTATGAAAGGGAGCGTGAGTATTTTCTGTTAAATTTAGAAATATGTTGCATGATTATTGGAGGTGTGTGTGTGTGTGTATTCATGCTGAGTCCGTAGTTAATTTGTAGAAATATAGCATCGAGTTAATTTCAGGATATGACTTCAGCAGGTTTTATCTCTATGTCATTTTTGTGGAGATTAGATTTATCTATAGAAGTGAATGAAAGAAAATCATTAACAGTTAATTTCCATGCAGCATGTTTCCTGATGTGTTTGATGAATTTTTTAGTTGAGTTACTGCAGGATTTGGATGTACGTGGTGTATTCAAGTTATAAGGCCTCCTAATTTTTTTCTCGGGAATGGAAGCAGGTAGCAACATGGAAGTTGTTGGAGATGACGTGGCTGTTCTTTAGGTTGAGTGAGGCCAAATTGCAACACTGTCCTACCTGTTGAATGCTTGTGACATCGTCAAGTGACAGTGTTTTAGATACTGAAAATGGCGACGTATACATTCGAAGAACAGCGCATGATTATCCAATTCCTCCACTTGCGTGGCATGAAACCCATCGAAATTCATCAACGATTGGGTGAGACATGCAATCATGGTGTTATGGACGTGAAAAATGTGTGTTTGTGGGTACGATAGTTCAAAGAATGCTGAACATCGTGTGAAAACACAAGGCGCCTCGGCCATGTGCTAGCTGATCTGAAGACATGATTGCGCGAGTGGAACAAATGGTTATGGAAGACGGCCGCTTGACTAAAACAGACAGCTGCCAATGCCGGCATATCTGTTGGATCTGTGGACACCATCTTGCATGACAACCTGAAAATGTGGAAAGTTTCTGCGAGATGGGTTCTGCTAATGCTGACTGATAAAAACAAGGCTACACGCATCGCAATGAGTCAGGCAATGTTATCACGTGACAAGGGTATGAATAGTGCTTTCTTTTCATCAGTTGTCACAATGGATGAGACATGTATGCTGATTTTCAATCCTGAAACCAAACAGCAATTGGCTCATTGGAAGCTCACTGCCAACGAAGAAATTTCGGGTTACCGCCAGTGCTGAGAAAAATGATAGTAGCCAAGTTTTGGGACAGCGAAGGCGTGATACTTACTCATTGCGTTCCCAAGAGTACAACAGTGACGGGTGAGACTTATGAAGATGTGTTACAAACAAAGTTTCTTCCAGCATTGCATGAAAAACGGCCCCAAAAGGCTGCAGCTGTGTTCTTTCATCACAACAACACTCCTCCTCATCGGTCGGCTCGTGTTCACCAGTTTTTCAACAACAACTTTGAAGTTGTTCCTCATGCTCCGTACTCACCTGACCATTTTTGGCTGTTTCCAACACTGAAGGACACTCTTTGTGGTCTCACATTTTGAAGTCGTTCCGCTCTTGCAACAGCGATTTTCCAGTGGTCACAACAAACCCCTAAAGAAGCGTTTGCTGCGGCCATGCAATCTTAACGTCAATGTTGTGAAAAATGTGTACGTCTACGGAGTGATTACATTGAGAAATGACTGCCAGCTTCCTAAGATGAGTAATTTTTTTAAAATAAATTAGGAGACCTTAGAACTTGAATGCACCACGTAGACTGTGATCGTAAGAGAGTGTTGAGTATAAACAGGACAGTCATGTACAATGGAGTGAGTGGGCCACTCAAGTGTGAGGTGGTAGTTAAAAGTTTATGCTGTGAATGCACAGGTGTGTATGTGCACGTGTGTTTATATTTTACCTGACATACCAATGAGATGTGGCTATGAAATAATGAGACCATTTTCAGCTCCTGACCTTAACAATTGATCACTGAAGTAAATGTATAATAGTTACTGCAAAACTGTGTGTCAGTTGTGAAACAAACCATTCTTGATTGTGTTAATGAGTGCTGATTAATCATAAATTTTATAAACATTTCTTGACTTGATGCAATCAAGGTTAAAAAAATTGAGCAAAGCGTAAGCATCAAATTTCTTGCAAAACTGAAGACAGTTGCCACTGAAACATAAATTTGTCATGTGAAGTGTCTGAATGAAACACCCAAGCAAGAGTTTGTGTGTTTGAGTGGCATATGTTCCCAGAAGGAAGAGAATGTTAAAAGGGCAAATGACCTGCACATCCAGTAATGTTGAAAACTGATAAAATGTTGAAGAGGTAAGAGCTGTTTGAGAACTGGTAGCAGAGGAGTTGAGTAATGAGAAGGAAATGGTGAAACAAATTTAAAACCAAATTTGAGCATGAAGAAACATGCATCTGAATTGGTACCAAAGAATCTGAGTGAAAATCAGAAGTTGGCAAGAAGGCAAGTGTGTTTTGAAACTTTGTAGAATTGTAGTAGATTTGGAATTTTTAAGACTGAAGGAATCTATAAGAAAATGGCATTTTAAGCGCTCCTACAAACTTACTGCAGGAGAAGCTTAAAGTCATGGAGGGATCACATGGAACAGTGTGTAGCTTCTGATGGGAACTGTTTTGAAAGGGTAACAAGTCAGTACAATGAAGTTATTTATAAACCACTTTTTTAAACTCTAGTCTTGTTATTTAATAGTCACTCCTTGTAATTAGTAATGTAACAGTTCACATTTTCTTGCAGGGGACCAGTGCCCTATGCATTTTGATGATGGCAGTAACCCATGGATTCATTCAGAGAATTATGTACAAGTTTTTAAATTTGGCAACAGTGGATCTTCTGTATTTTGTAATGCTGCTGGAAGCTTTCTTACAGTTCTGGTATATTATATGTGTATTCAGATTGCATTAGCCGGCTGAATTTTATTACAAGGTAATTCTGCTTTTCTTGGTGAAATGATTATATTTTTGTTATATGTCTAACAAAGAACCCACTGGGTTAATATGTTAATAACTTGAACAAAATGTAATGTCACAGATAATAACACTGAAGGCAAGTTATGTCACATTTTGTTCTAAGCAGTAAAATGTGGATGTGTGAAGCAGCACTGTGGCATTGTTTGCCATTCCACTGTTCTTGCATGTCAGCATAAGCTGTGCTAATTCTCACCTGTCACCTAGGTGGAAAGGAAGAGGTGGGCCCCTTTTGTCACCCTAAGATGTCTTAACACTACTTTCATCTCCTGTGGCATTATGTAAGAGACATTGGGTATTCTAAATAGATTAACAATTTACAAAATTAATGGCACAAAATCATAGCTCAAAAGTTAATGGTGACACCTACACTGCTATTCACAGTATGGACTGAGCTCAGACATCTTTATAGCATTTGCTGGGCTGTAATTGGAGCCTTTATTGAGTCAGACTGATTGATTCATAATCTTCATCTTACCCATGTGTCTTGTTACCATTCTGAGTTGTTTTATTCATATAATTCATGTGTAGTATCACCTTGTGACTACTTCATAAATCAGACTTCATACATTTTGTGATTCAGTTTTCCCATATGTGTTGTTCACGCTTTTTGTGTCACACATTATCTTATGAAACCCCATAGTTTTTTTTTTAACAGACTCAAGTGTATATTAATACAGTTTGTACCAGTTTAAAATTGGGTGAGGAACTAATTTTTTTTGTCATTATGTAACATCTTGAGCAAGATGAATTAATCCATACATATCTAGTTTATTTAAATACATATTCCATGTATTATTTCTTCTACACCACACATTTTGCTGCAAGTTGAATTTGAATGCTGCATAGTCATATCATTCTAAAATAAGGCATACGGAACGGTGCCACTGAACCTGAACCACATTATATTTTCAAGCATTATTTTCCTCTGAAGGCTGTACAGTTTGGTATCAACTCTTAAGAGTTCTGAGTCCAGCACAGATTATATGTAGTCACCTGTAATTTGTTGGGTAGGACATGGAAATTAACAATCAGATGTGTGATTGTCAATGATTAAATTTGCAAAAATTGTCATGCAACTTACAGAATCTTTATCTTGTCCGTATCTGTTCAGTGATGATGCTGTGTTATGTAAAAATCTGACTAATGCACTATATATGTTAACACCACTTTATTCACACTATACATTCCTACATATTTCAGCCCTCAAGGGGCCATCCTCAGGGAGTACTGATACAGTTTGTGTGTAGGATCAACAAAATACATGTCCAGATGTATGTAAATATCTGGAAGTCAAAACATATTTAATTATAAGTTATATTAACTATAAAATATAAAGGATGTGTGTATGTGTGTGTAATTTAAAGTCATTGAATATAAATATAGGAAAAAATATAAGAAAATCAGTGTGAATTAACAGTATGATGAGAGTTCATAACAGATATCAGATTACAGAGGTGTGCTACATGTTACAAAGCAGTTGTGAAACTGAAGCATCATAGTGGTCTCGTGTAGTGCATTGGTCTGATTTTTACATAAAATATTACAGAATCTTGTTTCCATGTGCATTGTTGTCATTTCCTTCACAAAATATGTGGAGGTTTATGTCACCCTCATGAACCTCCTATGAAGGAGGTGTTATTTTATTTCTTGATGAAAAATATGACGTCAAATTATTCAGGATGTATTAAATTAATAGATATATGTTACATAGAAGAGTTTATGTGGGCTATTGGTTACAGACATTGTTAGTAGGAAGGACAGGAGACAATCTGCATTAAATTTTTTGGAAATACTTTAGCCTCTAAAGGTAATTATCCCTAACTGTCATTCCAAATTACGAAAATTGTAATCTGACTCAACAAATGCTTGTTGTTTAACTTGATTGATTGTGTTTACTTTCAGAACTCCCTTTGACTCGAAAGGATGTCAAGCCAAGACTTGAAGAAATGGATGAAGCTGTATGCCCTTTATTTTTTAAGCAGATCAAAGAACTGTCCAGTGATTTTTCATATGATAACATATACAGTGGGGACTGAGATGGTTTCAGATGAGGCCATTTAACGTTTTAATGTAATCTCATAATAATGTTTGAGTTTTGTAATTTTGAAGGTTACTGTTTTCTGGCACGTTGACCCGTGAGGGGTTGTACTTTCATACTGTTAACACATGTGCTGTGGTGTACAGAATTGCTTGGCATCACATCCCACAAAACAGTAATTTCTGGAGACTTTTTCTGTTTAAGAAAGACAGAACTTGACCATTTGATGAGTTACAGTACAAATTGAAGAGTTATTTCATTTAGAGTTGATTCCACCACCCATGGGTGCTGAACCATCACGTGTATCATGATGATTTTCATTGACTTTGCACATGTCACCTAACAAAAATCTTACCTTGTCTGCAAGTAATATTCTCATTGTAATGCAAGCCACATATAATAGTAAGTTAAGTCCAGTAATGGAGGTGGTAGAATTCCCCTTGCTTATTTTATCCAGTTCTTGACTCTTTTTTTGTGAGGGATATCTCCTTTGCTGTGGCCACAGATTTCAAGATCCCTGTCTTGTGCCTTTAGACTTTACATTCGCTGGTAATTCAGTGGATATACCAGCACCTTCTTGGCTTGTGGTAGCAGACTCGGCAGTGTTTGAAATGTGCTGATGTGTAATTTCACACACCTAGTTTAGAAACCTCCATAACTATTTTTCTGTAGTTGCATTGTTAGACTAATTTGCAGCCTACATTCCACTGTTGTTGTAGACACTTTAATTTAACGGTCAGTGTGTTTATGTGATGACTTTGAATTTCCCCTGTCTTACCATCATGTAAATGAGACTGGTTTGTATTCCATATTGCATTCAGTGGGTTTATTGAAATGGCCACTGAGTCCAGGTTCTTTCTGGGAGTCACAAGTTTATATAGATATGTGATGTGTAAAATATAGGAAGTGGCATAGTTTATTCTTTGAGAATCTTTCAGAGGATTCATCTCCTTCCACTTAGGGTAATATATGTAAGCTGGAGGCATTTGTATTCAAAATGTTGGTGGATTTCTGCCATGTTATGTGTTTTCCCATTCCGGAAGAAAGTAATCATTTTATACACCGTAAGTACTTGAAATCTTGCAACAAAAAAAAAATTAAATAAGCATATCTGAGATGTTGTTATTATGTAAGATAGAAAATAGTTTATACAACACTTTTTCATTTTTCAATTTGTGACTCACATATTTTATTCCACAGCTGCATTTATGTTTGCATTGCATTTGCTCAGGTCTTCATATTTAAATTTTGGAGTACATTTCAGATTGTTCTTACAGTTCATGCATTAAAACAGGTCTCAGATTGAAGATTACAGTCTTCTGAGATGTGATGCCATTTTGATTGGTAATTTGTTAGTAACATTTTGAGGAGCTTACTGCCTCCATGTACAGGATAGTCAAAGAAGAATACGTTGCTGGAAGAACTAGTTGCATTCCACAAGGAAACAGCAGGTTAGGCAATAGTTAACAGAAAGTCAGTATGTGGGGGACCTGTATTAGGGGTGGGTGGAGTCATGTAGATCACAGTAGAAGGCAAGGAAACAGAAGGAAGCAGATAAGAACTGCAGGAGGAGAGAGTGTTTCATCTTGTCATTCCTTCCACTTCCTTCTGCCATCTTGGACTGCAGCAAGCTCTACACAGTGGAGACAAGCTCCTCCAAAGTGTTAGTAACAAGTTACCAGTCAGTACAGCCATATATCCCAGAAGAATGTGAAATTCATCATCAATGCAGTCAAAATATCAAACCACACAGGTCTCAGATTGTAAGTAAAGTAGCATAATGATGTACAACATAAAAGGAATTTCTTGTACTATCCATGTATAAGATTATTTGTGAACAAATTTCAGAGATCTGGTGATGTGAAAGCTTTACTAAAGAGGGTTGTGTGCTTTTACAGTTTTATGAATATTTTTAATTGTGGTTTATTTCCTTATATCTTCAAATTTATTAGAGTTATGTGGTATTACTGTCTGGCACAGGCTATATAGCATCATTTAGTTGGAATCATTACAGTATTTTTACATATTAAAGTAGTTTGTAAGTGCAAGTATAGTAAGTATTCTGCACTACTGTTTTCATCCATATTCAGTCCCAAAAATATGTTTGTTATTTTAAGATTTTTGAATCAAGGTGGACAAAGTAGTGTACAGTGTGTGTGTGTGTGTGTGTGTCTGAAAATGATCTTTTTAGATTCAACATTAGTAGGTAGGAAATCTCAGAGTGTGCATGACATTGAAAGGAATGTATGGTGAAGGCACACTTTTTCATTGTAAGGTCATTTTTACCAGAGAAAAATGAGATGTTGAAAACATGAAAAAACTTGGATAGCCAAAAGGTTCTTGAGTAGAGTGTTAATTTTTTAAGTGGTATGAGTCATAGAATACAAGACGCAACATTTTATTGGAGGCATTGCTATGGAGAGAATTAGATTCACCGCCAAGTGTGAAGTTGGCTTAAATTTTCTGCTGGTTTAGCATAATTGGTACTATGATTTGGATATGGCTTGGATTATCAGGATTTTGATTGCCAGCAGATAAAGGAGATATTTCTGTTTTTCAAAGGGTCCAGAATGGCTCTGGAGTCTACCCAGCCTCCTATTCAGTGGGTGCATAGAGCACTTTCTCCCAGGACTAAAGTGGCTGGAGTGTGAATCTGACCTCTGGTGTCAAGGTTAAGAATGAGTGGAGCTATAGCTCCCCCCCCCCCCAAAAAAAACCCTCCCTGGCCTGCACAAAGGCAACTTTACCTAAAACTTTGGTGGTTTCCCTTACAAGTGAGTAAAGAATTTAGTACACTACTCTGGCAGTAGAAAGCCACTGGCATTAAGAATATTGAAAATACAATTATTTGTTGGCTGGAAGATGACTGTAATTTGTGCAGAATAAAATTGCCATCATCAGGACTATTTATTTGCCAACTGTAAGATGATTCTTAAAGAGTATTACATAAGTAGTGAAAACAAATGGCAATGTATTGAGTATGCATTCTAGACAGTACTTCTAGATTAATGACAAGCCATGCTAGAAAATGAAGTGTGCAGTTCATCAGCTGACCCTTTTGAGGCACCAAATATGGATACTGATTTTCTGAAAATGCATGTTTTTCAAGATGTGTGTCAGACATATTACTGACACTCTACTTACGCCTGCTTTTAACTTGAGTTAGCTGTCGGAAAGTAGGTTCAGTGAAATGATGGAATACATTGGTCTGCTTGCTATAACAGTGTGGTAGTTTCTTTTGGTGTAAGAAAAGTTAAATTTGAAGACAGTATTACATTTAAATGATTGCAAAACTCATTCACTTGGGGAAAAAAGGTAGAAATATTTCAGCATTACACAGTTTATTAGTGCTGAAGTCTAAAACCTAATATATGAAGAACTGTGAAAGCGTTGACATTTCTCAAGTACATCACAATGGTGAAAACAAAATATTACTTGTGCTACAGCTCAGCACAAAATAATTACAAGATTTACACTAAATTGTAGGTATTGACTTATACAGCTGTCTAACTTGTAATGTTCTCTCATGATTATTGAACTCTGTACTGTATGCTGTTACTTCACCTTGATTGTTAACTTTGTTTTTAAAGTAACATATTGTCTCAGTCAATAGCAGTTCTTGAAGTTGAAATGAAAACATGTTACTTTATGTGTAATTTTATTTTAACTACAGGTTACATGAACTTAAAAACAAATGGTATGGTCATAAACTTACCCTGGTTGTTAGATACTTACTTTGAAGACTCACGCCATTGCAAAATCTTTGCTATGAGTAATGTTTCATTTTAAAATTAGGACTGTATGTGACATATTTGATTGAAAGATGCTTGAGATTAATTTTTATATGAGGACAAGCTCTGGTGTGGATCAATAGCCAGTTCTCTTTCCATTTCCTTATGTCAGTACTTAATATTCCATGCTTCTGGATACTGTATAAGCAGTAATGTTAAACCACATTAATAGAATGACATTAAGACTGTGTTCTTGTAAGTGATGACACCATGTAGGTGGTGACCAACATTTAAGAGGAGCCTTTTACCCTGATGATGGAGGCTGAAGGTTCCTTCAAAACATCTACAAGATTTCATGACCCAGAACACTAGAACATTAATTTTCATTGCCATTAAAAAAGATATTAAATCTTGTCTAGAAATGTACTGTTTGATGTACGGGAGTGTCTAAGAGGTCATAAGTAGGCGCAAACATTGTGCACCAAAATTGGGAGTGTCTTAATGAACAAAAGAGTTAGATGGTCTTAATAATCATTTACCATTGGAATGGTACTGTATTGGTTGTTTCTTTCTGAATCTGATATTAATATATTAAAATTTATTTTAAGTATATTTCTTGTAGGATATTAATATGTAGCCATGTACATTAATATTATCTGTTTTAAAATGTTTTTATTTATGTATAAGATCTGATATTGTACATTGAATAACCCTTTGCCTGCTTTACAAAAGGCACTTACAAGAATTCCATCCAATAAGCTTTACTAGGGAGCTATATTTTTTCATATAGAAGCAAGAAATATAAGAAATTATGAGCAGTGCATGAAATATGGTTTTATGGAAATATTTCTCTACTCCCTGCCTGTGGTCATTCAACTAGACTTTTATATTTTTGTATGACATGTGTCTTTGTATGTAAGAGATCTTGAAACATGTTAGTACTAAGAACTGTCTTGTACTTGAGTATATATATATCAGGTGAAATAGATGCATTATATTGTTTCTAAAAATAAATTCGTTACATTTTTTAGTGATGAATGTACTGAGAATTTTGAAATAGTATGTACATATGAGTGATCATTTTTGTAAACTGTAGCGTGGTATTATACATGAATATAGAGTGAACTTTCCAGTTTATATTACTCACTTTCCCTTCTGTGAAATGATGTGTACCAAGAGGCAGGATATAGATTATGACTGTTATTTCAGTTTTAATTTCTGTGTGCACAACAGTTTGTTCTTAAGTAATTATGAGCAGCACAAATTTCCGAATTTAATGGAACTTATTTTAACCATTCAGAGTGGATTGTACAGAGCGAGGCACATGACAGTGGTGGATAGCTTCCACAGCTGTGGAGAATCAGCAAGTATTGTGCCTTTCAACCAATATACCAGTGACTTCAACCAGCTCTCTCCAACATAAATGTGAAGTTACTGTATGTAAAATCAGTGTTTATTATAAATTATTACAGAACAGTTTTTTACAAGAACCATTTACTATGGTAAGTTTGTTATCAATATGTAGTGTCTGCATTGCCTGTTCATTTCTGCTGTGACCATATCATAGTTTAACCTTTTAAAGCCTACTGGTTTCATGCACTACCAGGTTTAAAACTTAAGAACTGACATTCTGCCCACACTGTTTAATGTGTTTTGTATTTATCTCAGAATAAACAGTGACTTCTGCCCCATGTAACATAAACTGATTGGTTTTTATAACCGAAATGAAAAGCGTTTACTGCGTCATAGGAACCAGGTCTTTAAATTAAGCAGTCTGTGCTTCGTCTTTAAAGGGTTAATGTCCATTTGACATGGATCACCAATTACAGGCCTGCTGGATTGTTTACAGTATAAATTACACACAAGGTTTGAAGCACTTGGAATGCACATGGAGTTACTAACAAATTAGATGAATTAACAGTGGAATTGAAGAATAACAAAATTTATACCTTTGCAGTTATAGAATGAAGTGGAAGAGGGTCTTTGTGGGTCAGTGTAAGTGGGGGGGAATATAACAGACAGGAGCTATATGAGTAACATTACTGGTTAAAAAGATTTATCCTTACATCCCTAACAGAATCATGACTTACATTTTAAAAAACACATGGACCTAGATCTGATTGCACATTGTTTAGCAGTAAAGGCCATAAAGGGACAGGAGTTTTACAAGGAACCACAAAAGGAAATAAAAGATAGAAATGAGTACACATTACTGGATATTATATTACTGCTTAAGGTGGAAATGCACAAATAAAACAGAGAAGTAGGGTGCTTTAGAGAAAGTGCACAGAACCAGTATGGAGAAACATCAAAAGACTTTCTATACATTTACTAACTCTCTTTACACAAAAGGTATGCATTAATGACTGGCCGAAAGAGGCAGAACCTCTGTCTATGTATCTATCTAATCTATCCATAAGAGTATTCCAGTGTCACAAAATTTACACATTCACAGTTTTTCACCATATTTGCTGGTATACCATGTCTTCAGGTGTTAAAATTATGCTGCTTCATCACTTTCCACATCCCTTTCCCAGATCATTGTGGCATCTTCTATGTAACTGATTATACACAGTGTCAAGTTTGCCACGTGTCTTTGTCTTTGGTGTTCCAGCCAGCTTTCTGCACAATGGAGCAGAAGGCAATTATTCACAACTGAATGCTGACTTGCTTCAGTGCAGGCCTCACATCTTCAATCTGAATCAAGTTTTTCGTCAGTCAGTACATCTCTTTCAGATTTTATGTCTCTCACTGACCTTCCAAGGCATCCAGACTGGCTGACAGGTCCACCGAGCCTCCTAGTCACCAGACACCAGAGGTAAAGAAGCTGGGATGGTAAGCTGACCACACACTCCATCTGGTGCTGAGGTTAAGAATGAGTGGAGCTATAACTCCACTTCCCATTATATCTTCATGGCATGCACAGGGGCAATTTCACCTTCACCACAACTAAAACTGATCCCAGTACACAAAACTTCACTAGTATTGTGCACTTTGTTAGTACACTTCATAGAAAACCTGCATAATCAATATTCTTGACACAAAAATGGGAGGAAAGTATTTATTTTTATTCTTTGAAATAAAGCTACGAATTTAACTGATTTTGAATCTGAAGCTTCCTAGTGCTGAACTTTATATTTACTGTTCTACCATATAATAAAGTACAACAGGTTTTCATGAGGAGAACATTATCAGTGTTAAATACATTGTTTGTGGATGACTGAAAAATACACCTTATACACTGCATTATCAGCTAAAATGTGTATTAATTTCTATACAAACTGACTCAATGCAGTAGTACTCAAATCTATTTTCACTGTGTAATCTGTCTCTTATTGTTATAGAGTTACAAATTTGTACATTTTAAAATGTGAAAATAATAGTTGTGAATACCAGTTGCTGATATATTCTTCCCATATTGAATTTCTATTTTGTCCAGCTGACTTTTGGAATATCAAAATGTTCTGTGAGACTATCCAGATGCCTGTTGAATTCTTCCACCCTCTGTTTGTGTGTCATTGCAGCTTTTTGTTTGATTCGTTCCTTTTGCTGAAATAAAAATGTATTAAGAATTTATATACAGTGGTAGGCATTACCTCTTTAATACTGTATATACACTTACACAGTTTAAAAAAAAAAGTATGAAAATAATGAAAAGTATGTTATTTCCCTGTCCCACTGCCCAAGATAAACATTGTGCAAAGTGCTTACTGGTTTATGTGGACTGGTTCACAATTACTTGTGATACCCTGCAGGAATAATGTTCCAACTGGTATAGAAGTTTATCACTGAGGAACAGTTCAAGTACCAAATATGTTATACATTTAAGGGATGCATAAACAATACTATATGTGATGAACACAAGTTTACAGGCAAAAATGCATATCACAACTACCTATGCTTAACAATGCTTCAAGTCAAACAGGCCAGGGATTAGAAAGTAAGTAATTTTGAGCTCTTCTGAGACGAAGACAAATACGTGATTTTTACTTTCAACATAATGGACTTGTAGCATATGGTTCACCTATGAATCAACCATCCCACTCAATTACAGTTATCTTTATGTAAGTATCATACTTGAATCAAACAAAGAATGAATCCATTTTTTTTCCCCACCCACCTGCCTAGCACCTAACTTCCATCACCATGCCCTCTGCCACAGAAACCAGTGGCCACTGTCCACATGTGCTGTCTCTCCGTTACTTGTTTGTACAGTACAGTGCACAGTTTTTGGCCAGTGGAATATTCAGAAGGCATGTTAAAGAAAAAATCACTAATGCAGTGAGAGTGTATCATGTTTGGTAGTCCCTCTTTCCTCTCTGTCTCCCTAAGTGCAGTTGATCTTATCACACTAAGTTCCAAGCAAATAAACACACACCCTTCGCCACTTCACCACCCCCAGAAGGCCTACTAGCCAGCTCCACTAACTCCTCCACTGGCCAAAAGCCATGCACTTTATGTGCACAGGCTTGGGTTGTTGATGGAAGGGAGGTAAGCAGTGTAGGGAAGAGTGGGGAAGCAGGTAGGCAACTTTTTAACACCCATTACATATTTTCATTCTTTCACCGACTCTCACTTTTCGCAAAAACAATCTTTGTTCGCCTTTCTGTAGTGGAAGAATAATATGACTCAAAATTTTTAATATTACATGAAACGTACAAATTATTGACCTGTCCCTTGGTGCAGGTATTGTTAACTGCAAATAAACCATTCTACTTAATTTCTGAATCTGATACTGTAGGTTAAATAAAAGTATTAAAACTTCTCCAGGTGTTACTAACATGACATAGTGGGGTTAAACATGAAGTATCAGAGTAAGTGCACATTCATTTTCAGATGCAAGGGAATCCAACTTCAGAGAGAAAGATTGGCAAAATGTCATATTATATTCATGCAGATGTTTATTTTATGATAAATCTTTACACTAATTTAATTTGCTCTAACAATTACTGCATAAATCTCCTCGAACCTGTACACAATGTTACTGTCCCTGTATATACCAGCACCACATTTTGGCACACCTGATAAGCTGAATTGCAAGGTTATGAATGTAAGAGTAGTAGTAGTAATGTTGATGATGATAATCATAATAATAGTAACAACAACAACAACTTGTGCAGAAATCTTACCATTTTCTCTTGCATCTTCTGAAATGCAAGCTCAGCTTTTGTCCGTTTTACTTCATTCACTTGGGACTTCTCTTCCTTTTTTACTTCAGCAACTTTTGATACCTGTTCTAATAATTTCTTCTTATCATTTTTCTTCTTTCTCCTAAAATGAGATTAAAGACAGACTATAAAACAGAAAGTTTCTGTCCACAGGAGTCAGCAGGGCTCAACAGTGAAGAGTGTTAAACAATCACACCATCACAATGTGTACTAAAAATGATAACATTTCAATAAACTGTGGGGTAAAATAGCAATTTGTAAGTGTGAAATAAGAAAAGCTACTATATTATGAATGACAATTCTTAAGACTACATCTGTGATGGGGTTCCCCACACGACAAAAACCCCATAGTTTTTGCCAACTGTGAAGACAGGGTGGTAGAAGAAAGGCAGAGTACAACCAAAATCTCTCCACAATTGTCAAATTGAATAATGGAGAATTTCCCACTGCATACAGTCGCCCCTGAATTACAAGACAACACAATATTCTAATACTGTACCAACAGTATACAACACTCTGGAACACCAAAGATTCAAACTCCAGAAAAGCAATACTCTAGAAAATTTCTTATGGAAACAGGGACAACTGTGACTGCTCGAATTTAGTCTGTTTTGGAATTTCATAGTCACAGCCTTCAAATTACACTAGGACATTAATGTGTCACCACTGATAGCAGTGAAAGGTTGTGTATAAAGGCTCAGCCATATCTAAGTTTTGCCAGAGTGGCCAATGAATTTTTCATTTACATTGTGGACACACATGGTCTCACACTGTGCCCCCTTTCTAGCATGAAGTGCTGGCCCAGAAAAGGACCGAGTTTACTTGAGCATTAACTGCAATTTTCGCGCATCACTTCACGTCACATTATACCTATGTCATTCCTCTAGAGTGTACAGTTCATTTCGGTCTTCTTGATTCCTTTTTGACATTACCACAGTTTTAATGGCACTGGTTACATTTGGTTAGGATAGTTTATGATTGCACACTTCACCCTAGATTAGGAGACTTCATGTTAGTTTTGGATAATTTAGCACAGGATACTTTACACCTTACTTTAGGCTGGTAAAGTTACGTTGTTTATGTTGAATGCATCATTCAACCCCGTTACTGCACTACTGTGAACTATTTTCCTTGGAATTTCAGATTATCATCCCGTATTGTTTCGATGAAATACGGGATAATAAAAATAAAATTGCTAGAACCAGAAAATGTGGTTATAGTGAGCTTCGGAAACAAGCAGTTCTATTTTATGTTTATTTACATCGATTCCATGTATAGTTGTCGTTACAACAAATGATTTGAGCTCAGCATTCATTCATTCATTCATTTATTTGCATTCATCGATCCATTTTGGTACAAGCCTTTTAGGAGTGGAATTTGTCAATAAGTTAAATTAACGCATTACATGGAACTTGTCTTGACGTAAATAAATACATATATAAGAGAACTGATAAACATTGAAGTAAAATACAAAATTTAAAAACAGGGTTTAACATAAATAAATGCATGTATAAAAAATCTAATAAACCTTACATAAAACTTCAGAATTTAAGTACAAGATTTTATACATATTTTTGTATGTGTCAGCACAATCATGTTGTTGCAATGTATGTAAGGTAATAAACTTTATTGAAAATATATAATGGATTAATTACTGGAGAACACCAATATCCTATGTAACATCTCTATTCATATACTCTTCAACAGAATAAAACGAGTTTTTTAAAAGAAACTTTTTCAATTCATGTTTAAATTTATTAGTATTATGCGTTACTTTCTTGATACCAAGAGGTAGGGCGTTGAATAATATGACACCTGAATAGTAAACTCCTTTTTGAACTTTAGTTAAGTTCGCTGAAGGAACATGTAAATCCAATTTATGGCGAGTATTTATTTTATGCAGTTCAATGTTAAATGTAAATATATCCTTATGCTTTACAACAAACATAAGAATTGAGAAAATATAATGAAAATAAAGTTAAAATTCCAAGCTACTGAACACTGAACGACAAGAGTCCCTTGCTTTAGCTTTTATGATAATTCTTATAATTCTTTTTTGTGTTATGAAAATTGTTCTACTATATGACGAGTTACCCCAGAATATGATACCATCATTTAAAACTGAGTGAACATAAGAGGTATAAATCTGTTTTATAATTTTTAATGATAAGACAGACCTGAGGGAACAAAGTATGTAACCTAGTGAATTTAGCTTTGAATTTATATAACCAATATGTTTTTTCCATGTTAATGAGGATTCTATTATAACACCTAAAAATTTAATGGAATTAGTGCAGTTGATTTTGCAATCAAGATTGTGTATTAACTGTAGATTGGTAATTAATGTTTGAAGGAAACTGCATAAAAGTGGTCTTATCATAATTTAATAGCATTATATTTGATTTAAACCATTTTTGTGTTATTTCTAGAACTAATTTGAGATCTTGGTTCATGTTCATTGAATTAGGGTGTGCTATTAAAAAAACTTGTGTCATCAGCAAATAGTACCGACAAGGCAATATATTTTACTAATTGAGGTAAATCATTTATGTAAAATAAGAACAGAAATGGTCCTTAAGGCACCCCATGCTTTACTAATTCCCAATTTGAAACATGTGATGTTTTAATTGTTACTCTCTGGTACCGTTTACTTAAATAGGATTTGATTAGTTTATTGGTTCTAACGATGATGCCATAATACTCAAGTTTAGATATTAAAATATCATGATTCACAGTATCAAAAGCCTTTTTTAAATCGCAGAAGATACCACAGACTAAGGATTTATTCTTAATATGTGATAAAATTTGATTTATTAATTTAAATATAGCCAATTCAGTTGAGCTATTGTTTTTAAATCCATAATGATCTGTATCAATTATATTATTTTCTTTAGTATGTTGAAGTAGTCTGTTATAAATAACTTTTTCAAAAATTTTAGAGAAGGATGTTAATAGGGATACTGGCCTGTAATCCGACATCTCAGTTTTATTACCCTTTTTAAACAACGGAAAAACTTGAGAAAATTTTAGCCAAGTAGGAAATGTATCTGTAGATAGCATCTTATTACAGATAGAAATTAATGGAGATGAAATAAATGGCATACTCAGTTTTACAATCCACGACGGAACTTCGTCATACCCGTACGATGTTTTCCATTTCAGAATTTTATTTATTTCATAAATTTCACTTTCAGTTACTGACTTGAGTTTTATTGGAGCAAAAGGTTGCTTAAATGCATTGACTAAGTATTGCTTGTAAGAATGTTTACTGAGATCATTGTTATCTTGTTTAATTATTTTATTGACTGATTCTTCAACAATGTTAGAGAAGTAATCATTGATGGTTTCTGAAAGAATCTGAGGATTTTTAATTAATTTTCCTTCAATGTTCAACATAGGTTCCTCACTACTATCTGCTCGTTTATTAGTCAGAGATTTAATTATACTCCAGGCTGTTTTTGTTTTATTTTCTGATTGTGATATTAATTTATTGTAATGTAATTTCTTTGCTAACTGAAGAGTGCTAGTTAAGATTTTACAGTATTTTTTATAAAAACTTTTTAAGACAATGTTATTAGACATCCTACAAAGTAGATATAAATCTTTTTTGTGTCTACATAAAATTAATATACCTTTTGGAAGCCACCCTTTACACTTATTTCTAACCAAAAATTTATGTAGAGGAAAACTGCCACAAAATATCCTTAAATACATATTAAAAAAATTATTAAATATAACATTTACGTCATTATCACTAGTGGAGTTAAAAACATTTTCCCAGTTTTCATAGCTTAATTTCATTTTAAAGTCACTTAGAGAGGAGTCATCATACTTCCTACCAGTTCTAGCCAATCCAGGTTTAAAAGATGTATATGAGGGGATATAGAGTTTGAGCATTTGAGCGTCGTGATCAGATAGTCCGTTGTAATATGGTTCAATAATAAAGTTTTCGTTCTTACTTCTATCCAGAAATATGTTATCAATTGTTGTTTCTGTATAATCATTTATTCGAGTAGGAAAATTTACTATGTAGTCTAAGTTATACATCTTTAAG
>Ga0123352_10006221_pt1 | contig 18222 bp, 15 predicted proteins | sample TergutLab28metaG_FD_89700 | JGI IMG/M metagenome (GOLD analysis project Ga0123352, IMG submission 89700) | Labiotermes labralis P1 segment gut microbial communities from Petit-Saut dam, French Guiana - Lab288 P1 | ecosystem: Host-associated > Arthropoda: Insects > Digestive system > Gut ... | reverse complement strand
GAGGCTGAGTGGACCCCATTCCAGACCCACTACTACTCAGAAAATCTGGTAGCGCCAGGGATCGAACCCGGGACCTCTGTATCTGTAGCCAGAAACTCTGACCACTAGACCACAGAGGCGGTCCATACACACACACACACACACACACACACACACAAGTGCCTCATAGCAGATGTTTAATCACAGGGATGAACTACCCTGTACGATTTTATAGCTACAGTCATTTAAACATTTTTTTTAAAGTTATGTGTAATTTTTTTTCATGCTTTTAATATTTGCATCAGTTTAACTGGGCTTCTAACTTGGGTTAGCATGCAGTGACCTTCAGCTTTTTCCGTTGGTATTATACAAAGGTTTGAACGTGTTTGATGAGTGACAGCTTGCTACTCTGAGATCGGCAGTTATTTTGTCGCAGAGTTTATAATGGTTAAGAATATCAATTTATGGCAGTAAAGGGTGTAATTCAATTGCTTTGTTGCTTTACATGTTGACACCAGCACATCTATTCTCTGAAGATGTATTTTCCCAAACATTCCAAGTTCATACTGTGCATATTTAGCGGAATCATGATTTCAAAATGTCTACCAAGGGGAGCCACAATAGCAACTGGGAAGTGGGGTGGATAGGAGGAGATATCATGTTTCAATTCCTGGCAGGGATAAGAGAGTTTTGTCTTCTCCAAAACGTTCATACCAAGTCTGAGGCCCACCTAGCCTCCTATTCAGTGACTACTGGGGGGCCCTCTCTGTGGTGGGTGGGGGTACAGCCAGGGTGTGAAGCTAATGACTCACATCTAGTGCCAAGGTTAAGATTGCGTTGAACTATAGCTCCACTACCCCATATGTCTTCATGGTATGTTTTGGGACAGATTTACCACAAAACTAATCTCATTTTATGAATTTAATTGTATGCTGATGATGCACATGGTACAGTGAGTGACTTCAAAATAATTTCAGTTTGGGTGTTAAGGTATGTCTGCTTTGTATATCAACAGTACGTGACATTCAGACTTACATTGATTTGAAGAAGGAAGTACGAGTTTGAAAAATACTTGGGCTTAGCTATACTGATACATAACTTGGGTCGTCTATGGAAATCATAGCTAACAGATAAGAATTGTCTAATTTTTCCATTGGATTTTCCATGAGCATTTTTACTGGTATGATTGTAATTTTTTGAAACAAAGTATGTATCTGTTGCCTACTACTAATGAGCTGTCTAATTGATACATTCTCAAATGACATGTATATTACAGGGAATAATATATTTATTTATATTATTTCTCTTTTCAGCAGTATATCCACATTTACAATACAAGAAGAGGTGTTGGGAACACCAAGGAAATAGCTTACATTACTGTAAAGAGAACTGTAGCATTCACTTGGAGATAAAGGGTTTGGGCTTTACCAAATACCCGGCTGAAAATGTGCCAGTATTCTTATCAAGCATTAATTTGGATTTAAATGTGTTTCTATTATAGGAGAGTGACAAAAAAAGTCTTATGACTAGGCATACATTGACATCCTGATTTAATATTTCTGCAGTGAACATCTGAATTGACCACTTTTCTTCTTCTTCAGTTGTGCAACAGCAAGATATCAGGCCTTGGCCTCATGAATAAAACCTGTCCACCCTTGTCTCCCTTTTTTTCTCTTTACCAGTTTCTTATGGCCAGTATTCCATTGCTCAAATCTGATTTCATTTTTACTTCCTATTTTGAGGCTTTTCTTCAGGATTCAAGACATTTGATGTTTCACATGGAAAAGTTGTCAGCCCCCAACCTACAGGACCACGTCTCCATATTTATGTACCTCGGAGACAGGATGTCCCAGCTATACCCCTAGGCACTGAGTAGCTAGGGACCTCGGGAGCGCTACTTCCCGTACTCATAATAATTGTGGGCCCCTAAGGGGGATTTGTATATTAACAGGAGGAAAACCTCAAGTCCTTCACATTGATAATGGAGATGAGACTACAGACATTGAGAGCAAATAGGGAATAACTATAAAACAAGGAACAAGACATTTAGATGTCATTGTATTTAAAATGTCGCACTATAACTACATGCATCATATTGCTACTGGTAATACCTGGAATGTTACAGGACATAAAAGCACAGCTTGTGCTACTCTTAGGTTATTCATGCATTCGTGCATGTATAAGAAACAGTTCCTTTACATATTTATTTAGAACAGTATTGTGAATGTTTCCTTTGGTGTTCTGAGAAGTACTTGCCAAGAATTTTAATAGAATTTAATGAGTTAAGTAGCATTTGTATTTCTGGTGTTCTTGAGCTGATCTCAGTTACTGTTACTACTTCATTAGTGACAAAATACCATGAGGAACTTACACTGAATCATCTTGTGTGATACAACAGTGAAATATTTACAGCATACTGCAGCTTAGTGTTAAATTCTTTGGCCATCTCTCTTTATATTTTTGCGGTGTCTGAAAAAATGCTATTACTTTATGTATCACAATGTTTATTATATTTCTATTTATTACTTTCTGAATGTTTTCAGACGCTCTAATAGGCTTCAGCTAAATATGCAGGCAAAATAGTTATGACATTTGGTATTTAATAGCCAGTATATATCCAGCTGTGGAATTTATGCTCAGTATGTTACCTATCCATATCATAAACGATGGAAAGATACTGTACTAAATACACCATGGTCATTACTGTTGTTTTAGAAAGCTTCAATACTGCTGCTTTGTTCAAAGATTCTTCCTAAAATTCAGTTGCCGTAGTAAATAAGTATAATTGACTTAAGAACTCAGATTTGGCAATTTCTTCTTCATTGTAAGGGTCATCAAGTGTGCTTGCAGATATTGTTTAGAATGCCAAACTTTTGAATTTCACCATAAACGAGCCCTGCAACAGAATTTGTCTTCCAAAGACTACAAAATGTATTGATAGTTAACTGTAAGATATTAGTTATATACACATATTCAACCATATATTTTTAACACTCTTCTACTTTCACTGTTCAAACAGACTATTTTGAGGCTTTGTAAGAATCGTGTTAATTGGCGTGTAAAAAAACCTTTTCTTCCAAAAAGTGTTAACTAGAAATGAGTGTTAGTTTGACTAAAAATGACTATCTGCCATTTTCCATTCAGATTATCTCTCTGGACAATACTTGGAAATCTGCAGAGGATGGTTACTTCCATCCGTATCCGCATGAAATATCAACAGATTTAAATACTTTCATTTCTTGTATAAAAATGATGTAGGTAACATAAGTTACATTTTATATTGGTTATATTATTATACATGATTATGTGCAATTTATATTTCTTAGGCTGCTAGGGGTTTAGATCAATAGAGCTGTGATATTAATTTCTGTAGCTGTAGGTTTAAATCAAAGTAATTTAATATTATCAATCAGTGGGGATTATCATAGCTTTTCCTGTTTACACTTGGAATGGCATTCACATGACTTTCTTAAGTCCAAGTCTTCCTAAAGGTCAACTTTAATCCATACTTGCATACTGATTGGCCGTTAAGTTTTTAATACTGCATATTGCCCCGGAGATATAAGATCTCAAGAGGAATTTTAGGAGCAGTGTTTTCGTCAGTTCATGCACAGCTCATTAAATTTTGTTTTTAAATAAGCATACCTCAACATCAAACATGATGCAGTCTTTTCCCCAGACAATATAGAAACAGTAGCTAATCTAACTGTTCCTGAGTGTGTCCATGTTTACTATGCAGAAAGATTATATTTAAAGTTAATCAAGATTGAAACTATAAAGATGGAAGGGGAAATAACCTGATTGGAATGTCTTTATTGTTGCCCACAAGTAGACACTACAGGAATTTAATACAGAATATGTTATAGAGTTCAGTTAAATGTTACTCTGTTAATATAATTATCTCTTGATATTGGAGTTTGAAATTAAACAAAAACAACTGAAGACTTCAGTGGCAGTATTTGCCACATTAAGTAAAATATTCTAGCCTACCCTCTTGTGTCATTCTTATGCCCTTCTGTTTCAACTACATTTTTGTCTTTCACATAGCTTGTTCATGATAATTTAAGTGTATTTTGCATGAAAATGTGTTTTATATATATGGTACAATCAGTCATAAATTCCTTCCATCTTCTAGTTCAATATCTGTATGCATTGTATCTGTTCCAGGGGTAGAATCCCCTAATAGATCTCCAGAATTGATTGATAATAAGCCTGTATTTGAAGAAATAAGATCTGTTTCAGAGGTAGGAGCCTCTAATATATCTGACAAAAACTTCAGGGTTTTGATCTGTTCAAGGTTTAGGAAACCTTAATAGATCTGCAGTGTTCTAAGGAACTGGTCTATTCTAGGAGTAGGAACTCCTGAAAGATCTGATGACATTTTTATACCACACAATGGATTCATTTGCTTTTTTTGTAGTTTGTACCATTGAATACTTGGAAGAGTGCTGATCTGTTCGAGGGGTAGTAACCCCTAATAGATGTAGTAACAAATGTTGAAAGTGTGCTGTACTTTTAAGATATTAATGGTTCTGTAAACTCAATCAGTCTGATCCATCAGTTACAAGTTCAGTTCTTTTCACAAAGGAACATACATATTTTAGAGTCTGCACATATTTTGCTAATAAACAATTATCTGTTTTACTCTTTAGAATTATGAGGTATAAATGTTGAATGGGAATGTTATCTGAGTAAAAGCTGAAATGTTTGTAAATAGTAACCATATTGCTTGCCCAAATATAATGCCCTTTCCCCCCCCCTCTAAATACCTCTTGAAGAACTGACTGCATGTCAGTTCAAGCGTGCTCAAGAATACACAATTGGAGTAAGAATTTTAAAAAAAATGTTTAACTACTGAGTACATTTTGTATAATGTGTGTAAATAGAACTTTTTCTTCAATTCATTTGAAAAGTGGGGTATACTCATACAAATGTGTTAGTATGCTTTGTAAATGGGGTGTTTTGGCTAAACTGAACTGCTAAACATGACATAAGTGTTCTTCAACTCTCTTAATTTTAACATATTTCTAGCAGAGGAAGGTATATTATACCTGGGGGCAAGAACTATAAGAAATGGACTTATGTGTTAAGCTGTTGGTATGGAAGGCCTTTTTAAATCCAAGTGAAATCAGATATTACTGCTCTGCACCAAATTCTATTTCTTCATAACCAATCTTCTTAACAAAACAGGTAATGTACTAAAATCCAGAAACTCTCACTGTATGTCATTTCTTGAAATCTTAAGCTCCAGTGCAAACCTCTTTTCATTTAATTGGCAAGTGATACAGGTATGTTGTTTAAGAGAATCCTAGAGACAGGAAACAGTAATTGGTACTGCAAAATAACCAAAAGGAAAAAAAATTCAAGTTAACATTCCCAATTTTTATCTTGACCTATATGCTTTTGACTGTTAACACCAGTAAGGAAACTTGGATATAAATGACCTCCATAACAACAGCAAATGATGAATATTATTTTTAATTATTCAAATGTGTGAAATATACAGGTATTATTTTGTGACTTCTTGATTATATATAGTATATCTGAATGATAAAGGGAGCCTGTAGTGATGTAATTGAAGCTACTAAAATGTCTGAGTGGGAAGACTTGATTTTTAGTAAGGTACTCCAAGACTATTTTCTTGCATGAGTTTCTTCAACTACTCTGCATTTATTCTGTGAAATAAAGTTATGTTTCATGAAAAGTCTGATGACTAGTTTGTACTGGTATTGAAAACTTGTTAAACTACCTATTCTTTGTAATAATTTTTCTTAAAATGCACAGCAAATTATCCTGACATTGTGAATATATCCTGTTGACCATAAGGGATGTTCCAAAATGCAAATAAAACAGTACAGAAATAAAATTGCTTATACTGCAATCTATGCGCACACACACACACAGAATTGGTCAAAAATAAGTTAACAATGCATATACTTTGGATTCTTTGTTTTATTAAATTCTAATAACAATTCAGATCAAACTGCATTGCTGTTCCACAACTTTTTCCATACAGTACCACAATTAAGGCATTTACCATATTGTGAGATGTGCTTCTCTGTCCCCTGCTGATGGAAGTCTGAGCCCTGTGTTATCAGTCATTGTGTATCAGCTGTTTCCAACTTTTAATCATCTTTAAATTTGTAGCTGCCAAGACTTTGCTTCACAGCAAGAATACAGATGATCATTTAGTCAGTAAATCCTGTGACATAACCACAATCAGTGTAATTTCCTAAGTTATGAAAATGTGGGCCATGTGAACTTATTTTCTGACTAATCACTGTGCACGTGCATGTCTTACCCTGTTTTATCATCACAGAAATGCTGCAGGTGGTCAAAAAAAATCTCTCATGTTGTCCTGTTATGAAAACAAAGGTTTACCAAAGTTACTGAATAATACAAAGGTAAAGTGATCCCGTTACAGGCCCAGTGTTACCCAGAGGGTGGGTAGAGGTATAGCTCTACTCTTCCGTGACCGCGTCACTAGAAGGGGATGAGTGAACAGCAGCATGCCCTGGCCGCACTTTACCCCTGGGAAAGACCCGGTACCCATTTTACAGGAGGTCTTGACGGGTGGAAAATCTCTTTCCCACCAGGATTCCATCCTGGACCGTCCAGCCAGTAGTCAGTCGCTATACCAATTGAGCTACCTGGCCCACTACTGAATAATAAACTTGGGTATTTATTGATAGTCATATGTATGTGTGTATATACAGGGTGTCCCAGGAGGAATGTGCCAGACTTCGGGAGGGTGTTCCTTATGTTAAAGTATACCGATATGACCCAAAACACCTATGTCCAAAGTTGAATGGTTACGGAGATAATGGCCAGAGAAACATGTCGAGCTAAGAATACATAAATAAAATTACCTTGTTGCATCAAGTTGGCATTTCAAATTATAACAATTTTTTATAAATTCAGGAATTTAACAGGTAAATACTAGACATGGTTCTAACCTTCACTTACGATTGGCAAATTTTGATATTTATCAAAAGGGACTTTAATATTCAGGTATTAAGATATTTAATAATCTTCCTTTCAACTTCATAAATTTTCCAATAATTTGAAGACATTTAAAAGTGCTTTAAAACATTGCTTATACACAAACTCCTTTTATTCATTAAATGAATATTATAACAACAGTAGTAAATAAGTATGATAATAATATGATGTAAAATATTTAAGCCAGTGTTGAAGTATAATCCCTTACTCCACTATTTTGCATTAGGTACATTTTTAACTACAGGTGTGCACATTACTAAATACTGACTGACGCAATACCTTGCTGTATTTTGATCTGTGTTGTGTTATGTAATATTTTTTACAGCTGCACAAACAACATGTTTCATATTGTATTGTATTACACTACCTTATATTGTTGTTACGACTTGTTCCACATCCTTGTTCTAAAAAGGATCTATGGAATGTAAGTAAATTCTGTTCTATTCTATTCATCCAATAAGATCTCAGAACTGATGCAGTGATTTCACGGAAATATATTCGTCAAGAAAGCATACAGAAGAAACAAACACATGCCTCCTGCTTAACTAAAATGGAGTGTATGTACTTGTCTAACACATCTCTATTTGTTGGTAGAGGTATGTAAAACATATACTACATAAGGTACAACTATATGTTTCAGTGCTTGACAATGGACAACTTCAGGTTGTATATGAAATACTTAGTAAGCAGTTACACTAAATTTATTATGTGCTATACTGAACCTTATGTAGTATATTTTTTACATACCTCTACCAAGAAATAATGTTGTGTTTGACAAGTACATACACTCCATTTTAGTTAATATAATAACACAACAAGGATGACAAACCTCATGATGTCTCCTGCTCTTCATTACCTCATTTATTATCTGTGGAAATCAAATCCTTTCAAACTCTATAAATGTAGCATTTAGCTTGAACAGTCCCCAGCAACCTACTCTTCCACACTCTACACAGTACAGCACTTTCTACCCTTCTTGCTCACTCCTTATCCAGAACTTGGAGAGAGAGAGAAAAAGATGCAAAAATAATGAGGAATACTGTCCTCTGAGCTGAGACCATGCAGTTTTCTAGAAACTCAATATTTCAGAGGCACCCACAGAGCATATGAGCAACTTCTTTACCCGAAGATAAAGGAACTAAGTTCTCGTGAAATATGGACAAGTTTCTACAGACTACAAGATGTCACACTGCAAAAGACAGCATTCGTCATAGTAAGTACTGTGACAATCTCAAATCTCACAACAAGAACTAATTTTACTCCTCCCTGAATCCTACAGTCCCAGTCCTATCATAACATGATCCGTCTACCTAAGAGAAAAACCTTCTTCTTTTCTTGGAAAATATATACTTTTGAACGTCAGGACAATCCAAATTAGGAAGCTCCTGACCTGAAACAAAGGTACATCAAAAAATATCTGATAGGTGACTGCAAATGTTCTCATGTAGCAGAATGAAACAGTGCATGCCTGAGTTATCAGCGATGGCATGTCTTCAGGCTGGTGTGGTTCAGGGATGAGGTAATTACAGACTGCAAAAATGCACAAAAAAGAATATACATAAATAGCATTTTTTAACATATAGGACTAAATACTGACCCAAAACAGCAAGTGAACTGTAGGTAAGATCATCAGGAAAAATGCTCAATCTGCATTCCTTCTCCCAATTGACAGGAGTAATTGGCTGCAGAAGTCCCACAAACTTCTCAAGAGGACAAACAGCATCACAGCCCGGTATGGCAAGATTATATGGCTCATGCGTTGTTGAGTTGCGATACAAAACCTAAACCAGTTACAAAGCATATATTATGGTAACACAAGTCAATCATTCCAGAAGTATTTTAAAATTACATTTTACAGCCATTATACATACAAAACAAGAATTAGAATGCTTTCAAATTTCTAAAATTACTCTCTTTCAGTAACGAAGACGAATGGAACTATGTAATTTGTTACTGAAGTTGACTAGTGTACTTAGCAAATCCAAGATTAAAATTTTCATCTAGGTCAGTAGTTAAACAAGCAGGTGTACATCACTGCCTATTAAAAGAATCAATTATGAACATTCTAGGTTTCTTTTTTCTCATTATTTTTCAGTTCATGCAAGGGTTCAAAATGTATTGCAATAAATATGCATTAAAAGCAATGTTTTGAAGAGAGATAAGTATACGAAATTTCACGCTTCCACCGCAGTGTAACGGAGAGTTTCATTCTTCTGGGATGTTATACGGCAGTAAATATGAGTTTCAGTGTGTAACAGGCATATAGACAGACTACTTCTAAAATCATATTTTTACTACCTGTAGTATGCTTACACAATGACCAACACATGAAAACTTTGTTCACATTTTTGCTGCCACATAACCTAACAGACTACATTTGCTGCACAGTGGCATGATCAGTAATGTTCATGTTCCAAATCGTTCAGCACCAATTAGTCTTCGTTACAGATACTAGCAGTTGCCCTTGCAGTATGGACTTTTACTTACAAAATGTGGGCGTTTCTTTGAACTTCTCTGTGGAATACTGCCTTTCATGTATGTATATTTTACTGTAATTCTGAAAAAGGTAGCCCAGCACAGCTGGTCACACAGAAAGAACATAGATATCTGGTTTTGAAGGTGTTCAGACATTTAACCCCTAAATTACCTGTGTGGTGTTTAAATTTTCGCACATGGTTTATGAAGAACATATTACTTGCACAGAAAGAAATATAAAAATATGAAATAGATGGAATTTGTGGAGAACAGAATAGAGATTATGCAGAATGTCTTAAAAAAAAAAGCAGTAACATCCCTTGCTGTCTAAATGCATAAAATTAATTTCTAGCGCTGTTTTCTTTATGTGGGTTTGCATATGCAAACAAGGTCATATGTAAAAGTGGAAAGAGAATGGTAGTACGCTCATTCACAATATTGTCAATTGTCAAGAATGTACAGATGATGCATTTGGCATAGGATTCACGACAATGAAGTGCTGTATGTTAGACATGTCTCTCTTGGTACAGTCACTCACCTTCTTATATAAATGTTGGTTGGAAAGATAGAAGACATAAGTACATGTGAAGCCATCAATGAGAGCAAGAAAAATCAGCTGTCTTCTACCAACAGCTATGTACATTTCTTTGGTTAAATTCTTCTGTCTCATGTATCAAGTAATAAAACTTCATACATCTACATTACATTCAATAGCTAAGCCTGGTTGCACATTCATTCTCTGTCACCAAGTTTTCACTTTGGCCTGAATAATTATTTCAAAATTCTGACATCACTGAATACAATCCCATTCTCACCTTAACTTGATAATTTCCCAGATTATTTTTCCAGAGCTCAATAAGCACCAGAGACCTATATGGTGGGTTCTGCATATCAAATACACCCAGAGCCATAAGGATATTAGCAACTGTGGTATCATGGGCTGAATACATAGCCATCTTGTAATCGGGCTTCAGGACACCACCTCGTTTATCCACCATGTTCTTTATTATTTTTTTTACTAAGGGACCTGCAAAACAGAAAAAGAATTGAACCTACAACAGCAGCATCTCATACAGAATAAAACAATATTATAAAGAACAGAATCTGCAATGGTATACCTTACAAGAAATACTGTCATTCAAAATGAATGTTAAAATTGACATACATGCTGCTGTCAACCACAACAAATTTTATGAGTTTCATCAATATAAGTTACAACATTTTGTTTGTACTGACCATCCTCAGGCATTTGAATACATGACTTGAAAACTCAAAAAAAAAACATATATATATATATATATATATATATATGTATACACACACACACACTTTTTGTGTAGTTCAGCCCCATTGTGATACATTATATTAAAACTGATGTGCTGCCACAACAAATTGTATTAGTTCCGTCAAAGTATTCTACATGTTTCGGTCATACTCATTATCATCAGGCACTTGAATACATGACTTTAAAACTCAAAATAAAATTACATATTTATATAATTTTATTTTGAGTTTTAAAGTCATGTATTCAAGTGCCTGATGATGGTCAGTACGACCGAAACATGTAGCATACATTGATGAAACTAATACAATTTGTAGTGGCAGCACATCAGTTTTAATATGATAAACCACAACGGGACGAATTACACAAAAAGTAAAAAGGAATGGCCGTTTTGAAGCATTATACTTAAAAACAGTAATTTACTCATAACGGTGAAGCTAAAAAAAATTAAAATTCATTTTATTCCTTTCCTTTTGTTATGATATTAGTGTCATAAGTGGTGACACTGAGATGGCAATTCCTGAAACGTTATCAGGCCTTCTCCTGCTTTAGCACAATGGCAATCATCCACAAAAAAGCACATGATGGAACATTATGTCCTTCCACAGACTAGCAACACTGAACTCTTGTATCTGAATGCTATTTAATTTCAACAAAATTACACTTTACAACATTTCAGTTCAAAAAGTATGAAAAGTAAAATTTTTTGGACAGTGAATTAGAGATATGCTTGACTATATGAATAACCATAAATCCCGATTTCAAAAAGAGAACTGATTTTGTGGGATACAGAGTTACACAAAGAGAGATAAATTATGATAGTGTGTAGCAGTAGTAGTTTTCCTATACCCAACTCAGGAGTTTCAAAAAAATGACAAACATTCTGTTGCCAAGAACATCATTTTGACTTCATGTATACATGGCAGATGGGTAGCAAAAGGTGCACACCAGACCTCCATATAGTCACCACAGACACTTAAGTGTTTGTCCCACCATGTCAACAAAGCTGGTACACAGCCAAGAAGAAATCTGTGACAAGCATCTGGACCCAGGAGGTGACAGCTTGTTTCATGTCAGCACATTGCAAATCTCTTGCCAGCCAAGTACTTCATACAGAGTCTGAAAAGATGGCAATCACTGGGTGTAAACCTGGGAATGTAAGGAGGTTGATCCATAACCTTCAAGCTGTAGTACCAGAACCAGCTGTATGTCCAATCAGCAGTATGAAACTCAGTGATTTCCATCTCTTTGGACCTTCATGCTAGGGTAAGACAAATGCTTAAATGTCAGTGATAACTAATTGGAGGTGTGATGTGTATCATCTCATACCAATGTGCCATAATAAAGTTGTCTGCATTAGAGAGGTACCTTATATTCTGAATGTTTACGGTACTTTAAAAACTGATAGCTCACATTCTCAAACTAACTTACCAATCTTCAGCCTTTGCAGTAATTTATTTTTAGCTGGAATTGTGAAGCTATATGCTGCTACAGAAACCATCTTCTCTGGGTAAACTTCCTTTGTCCAGTTTGGTAAGATAAGGTTGTTCACTTCCTCTATAAAGAGTGTGTTGTACAGCTGCTCCAGGGTCTCTGGATCATGTACACTTTTCCCTGAATGCTCACTTGTAATTCTGTATAATTCAGCATGCTCTTCATTATAGCGCTTCATTTCAGGAGACGTCTTCACACGCAGCAGTTCAGCATCGTAACGTGCACATGGACGTTTCCCAGCAAGAATCTGAGATTACATTAAATAAACTTATTTAAGACCAGTAATTTGAAATGGCATAAAATACTAACACACCTTACCACATATATGCCATTATTAGACATTTTCAATCAACCTACCATTCAATACTATACAATCTGACCTACTGACAACACCGTTGTAAATAAAAAAGGTAATGCTATTACATAACCACACTTACAAGGCAGTGTAGCTGAGGATTCCATTATATTGGGATTGGGTGTGTGACTGGAATCTGACTTTTGGAGAAAATATAGCGTCCTCATCTTCAAGGGTCGAAATGTCCAAGAACACGTTTTAAACCCTGAGGATGAAGACAATACTTTGCCTCGAAACGTCAGGTTCCATCACTCACTGATGCGGCATCATATCCCTGGAGAACAGAATCATCATGCTTATGAAATCTAACTTGCAGACAAATTTGTAAATAAATGTGATAAGCAACTGAGAACCCTCAACCTTTAAAAAAAAAGTGTGTGTTTTAAGCCATGGGAGTCATATTCCTAGTTGGCTCACTATGGACTAAAAGACACAGCCCAGCATGAAACTGACATTTAAATCTTGCCGGCGGGGTATCCTGGTCTTCAAATGCCTAGCACTTCCAACATTAAAGATGAATATATGGCTTCTTCTTTGGTGCTACAACCCAGTCAGAGTCTGAGTCACCTGTAGTGGGTCTTATTAACAGGTGACAGTATTCCCTGGATGAGATATCAAGTCACTGTAATCCTTCTGTCATCACAGGACAGAACAGAATGATATGAAATGGAAAAAAGTTAAAAGGCATGCTTTATTGAAGATTAGAACCCATGATCCCAGGGCAACCTCAGTCAGACAATGGTAAATTCTGACCTTTTAAAAACCAGACCTACTTAAGAAAGATTATGGAGTACATTATTACCTCATCCTTTGTTTCTGGAACCGTATGGATTGGAACTGGTTGCCAGGTTACATTTTTATCCCATATCTGATCACCCTCTGGAGGATACAATCCTGCTAGGTTGCTGGCAGCACTCATAAGTGTCCTGTCGACATCTGTTGACTGAATATATATATCTTCGCGGGAATAAGCTTCAGGAAGAAACCCAGTGTATCTGTGGCGTAGCCACTGACCCAATTCATAGTGCTGATACATTCCACGCTGTTGCAATCACAAACAATTCAGTAGTTATAATGACCAACTGCCAAACAAAACATAATTCTATATCCAAACCATCCATTTTGAAGTATTACATACAATCACACCCATCATTTTATTTAAGCTAGTTTAGTATTAGGTTCCACAATCTCATTCCTCTGTGCGTATCTATTTTTCCAGCATTCACCTACAATGCCCAACTAAGTTTTCACACACCAGAAACCAGGAAAGAATTTGGCTGTAATGTATGTAAATTACCCAAATTACATTTTCACAATACTTTAAATGCAAATATACAAAGTTGACAAGGACAAACTGCACAGAAGTTGCTACCTCCCCTGCTTTACTTCCCCTGTATGCATTATCACCCTATTACCACTCCACTTACCCAATGGTCCATATGTCCAACTCAAAAATGTAATTTCATCATAAATTTTTCCATACAGAACACTGCAACTCATCTATTCACCCCAACCATACAATGAAAAACAATGAGATATATAAAGTTATTTCCCATTGTTAAGCACAGAAGCAGCAGTTTACAAAATGTGTATATAAAGTATTGTCCCTCCCTTCACAAGAGTGATATGCTCAGGTGAACCATAATCCTTTCTGCACACAAGTACTGTTACTTTCAATACACATAAATAGTACCACCTCATCTATAAACACGTAAGACAATCTAACGTAACTCAATTCAGGTCTACACAGTTTTGATTATGGTGCCTCCATATTTAGCACTAGTTACCTTGCAACCTCTGTGCCAAAAATACAGTGTCTTGGAAACTTGAATTTGTCCTCAAATAAAATGGAGCTAGGTGAGGACCTACTCAGATGGTCCAATTAAACAAAGCTGGTTTCAATCTCTTGCTCAACAGACTGAGAATGACTCCATCTAACACACTCAAGTGAGTAGGTGACCCCACCCTTATACCTCATAATGGAGGAAGATTCACTTCCTGAAATACTGTGTGTACCTTTTGTAACACCGCACAATGGGCAATCTTAAAAAGCAAAGTTGTCCTAACTCAATACAGTTTAACCAAACAAAAACTCACGTGCAATACCAAACCACATGACTGACACAATAAAATACAGAAAACATGGTGGTGGAAACTTACGACTTTCATATGTAACTGTGCTTCACATCAATAGACAGCAGCAAGAAACACTAAAGGTGTTAACAGCATACTGCTGGGAAGTGCAAGTCACTGGAGCTGACAGTATGTGCTCCAACAACCACACATTTCAGTGACCCATTGATTCAATTAAAAATTATCTTGTTGTAACACCCAATCATATCAGGTATCACTAAATCCATCTTGCTGGATGCAATCTACAGTTCATATACAGGAAGACATGCTGAATTACACAAGTTCATCACCACAGCATGGCAGAGCTCCTGGAGAGGATGGTCTCCAGATATGGAGGGTAGCCAGAATACGTCAAATAAAATCAGTCATGGAATGGCAACAGTAGGTCATCCCACATGTTGGAGGTTAGATACAGGGATAACAATTCATCTCCGTGAAACGTTGTGTTATGATACGTTAAGCAGGATCTTGGACATAAGATGGATAACATCAGAGGCAAGCTTTTGACCACAGCAATGAACAAGGTCCCATTAAACTTGACATGATACTGTTCGTATTTAAATTCTACCACATGGGCAATGAAAAATATATTACTGGAACAAAGAAAGATAAAAATTATGAAATAAATACCATTTTGTGGAAAATAAAGTAGTGATTATGCAGCATGTCTTGAACAATACAGTAAATTTCCTAGTAGCCTAATACATGAAATGAAATTCTAAGAGTGTTTTTTTCATGCACTCATATTTGCAAACACAGGTCATTTAAAGGTTAAGGGGTCAATGGGGAGGGAATTTCTTGACCAGCTGAGCAATGGACAGCTTCTCAAAAGGGATGCTCTCTCTCTCTCTCTCTGTGTATACACAGTTAGTTACTTGTGAAATTATCAACTGTGATGACAACCTAAACAGCACTAAGCTGTTACATTACAGTAACAGAAAGTAAGGTACAGGAAGAACACACACAAATCAAAAAGTAAAAACAAATACACCTGCTTTTTGTACACACTTATGTGACCAATACTGTATTTACCCTTATAGCAATTTAAAATGTTAAAATCTTACATTTGTGAGCTGCCCCCAGCCATTCGGCCAGTAACTCAAGTTATTGTATGGATCAGTTGGGTACGATGCAACCGGATTTCTGTCGCCATGGCGGTACAACTGTAAAATAATAACAGGATATTTAAAGCAGCTGAGACACACACGTCCACAGGAAAGAAGTAACATTTCACAATTATAAAGAGTGTCTATGAATGTATTAACATACCATATATGATATCTCACTTCTGAATGTTTTAAGACATACAGTAAAACTGCACTAATTTGGAAATGACAAAATTTAGCCAGTTTGGCTTTAATCAGTACACACAGTTATGTACACCCAGTACTTTGTTGATATCCATACAGTGAATATTTTGGCCTCTATAATCCTAGAGTAATTACTTCCCCTTCAGTTCAAATGTGGTAACTGTTATTAATGGCATCTAGTAAAAGTGGAATGAAACAGAAGCATTGTCTGATAGTGATCAATGTTTGTATACCTATGTATGGTTTTTTTTTTAATTGGCTAATTACTAGTTTCAAATAGTGCATCAGGCATATGTTTTTTCAACTGTTTACTGACTTTTAACAGAATTGATATTATTAGTTTATGCTGAATGTGTGAACATTTGCCCTTGTGGATGAACCTCTTAAGAAACAAAACACATCACGGAATCAAGTAATATGATTCTATTAATCATATAAGTTCTATTTTAATGGCTGTTATCTTCATAACATAACTAAACACTTGTTGGCAGTCACGTCAATTTGGAGCAGTCTGAGCTCATGTTCTGATTTCAAGTGGTCATCTGAGATATTACCACTGAGCATTCATTGCTTCATTTAACTTTACTCAAAGAAGAAACATCAAGATTATTCTTCCAGGCAAGAACAATCAGAAAAAAAAAAAATTTTGTTACACTCAAAGGCAACATGAGAACAGCTTTAAAGTATGGTACTTTGTTATACCTGTTACTCACTTGTGATATAATTACCAGCCCCAGTATGAAATACTCCAACTTACACAGTCCCCCTAGCCTGTTAATAAATTCTGGCTTAATTGAAGCCCTAACACAATCAACCTGGAAATTCACAGGGAAGTCTGCATACCAACATTAGTGATTTTAATTCTCCATTGTGAATCAGCCAATGTATTTTCACTAATAAACTTCAATGTCATAAATAACCAAGAAAAAGTCACAGTTCAGCTGTACATAATGATGATCTTCACAGACTAAATCACCAAACTTTAATTTTAAAAAAGTACATACTAAGCCAGCATCAAAATGTTAAACACAAGTCTGAAAAAGCCAAATTCAAAAGTACCATTAAGAGCACACTTACAATACACACTTCTTTATTCTGCTGATAAATTGTTAATGTTTACAAGAGACTCATATCCTTTCCACTGACAAAACCAACAACTGCATATCACATCATATGTTATACTATATATATCACATTAGCAGCTTTATATACTGGACTTACTGGAACAACAGTGAAACACCTGTAACATTTTTGCACTGTCCTAGTTATGAATATTGTGTATCTTTATCACTTTCTGCACACCCTATTGTAAATCTGACTAAATTTTTTATGTATGGAATAAATATACATAGCCTATGTATGTATCTACTTATTGTAAAAGGCCCACCATAAATGTTAACCGTACACGTCAACAGTAGGTGCTGCCTACAATCGACTTAAAGTTATTTCGTAGGTTATCAGCCACCCCAAATTAAGCTATATGACAAGCAAATGTGCCGTACCATAAATACTCACAGCGCTTACGAAAACAAGGGATCCAAAACTAGAATCATCTACAGGTTCAGACGAAACGAAAAAGTATCTTGAAATCCTTTCAAGCAAAATCATTCGCAATACAAAGTGAAATGGAAGATTCACATACATTGCTAACAGGTACGAATATAAGGAATACTGTTATTCTACACTGCTATGCGTTAAATCAGTACTATACGCAAAAAACAAGTAACAGCTCTCTTTACACTTCAACACGACCACTACAAATCACACGCGACAGCTTACGTCGTGGCTTATATATCTTGCTTTGACAAAGAACATATGTATGACGTCACACAATGTTGGGAACCGTGAAAATGTACTCATAATTATCTTCAACATAATTTATTCACATTCTGTTAAATCCGAGTTAACACAGAAACCGACGGATATAGAATTGGTCCTGATAAAATATAAGCTAATAGACTAGTTATAAAACAATAATGTAATAAACATACTCGAATAGAACAAATAAGAACTAGTTACAATATACACTGATAAAAACATATTTAAGTTGGAATAAAATACACCACACCTATATATTCAATAATTTTATTCGTTACTAAAAATAAAGATGAATTCCTGTCAAACTCGCAAGTACACAAACTAAATACAAGACAAACTTGTAATTTGTATGTACCTATGGCAAATTTGACAAT
>Ga0123352_10006220_pt1 | contig 18224 bp, 15 predicted proteins | sample TergutLab28metaG_FD_89700 | JGI IMG/M metagenome (GOLD analysis project Ga0123352, IMG submission 89700) | Labiotermes labralis P1 segment gut microbial communities from Petit-Saut dam, French Guiana - Lab288 P1 | ecosystem: Host-associated > Arthropoda: Insects > Digestive system > Gut ... | reverse complement strand
TATCGGTAGTTTCTGCGCGTTGTGGAAGCGTTTATGCAGATTCAAGCGGCGGTGGAACGCCATTTTTCCGTGTGACAACACAAGGAAAAATGGCTTTCCACCCCGCTTGAAGCTGCATAAACACAGCTGGAACATAGCGCAGAAACTACCGATACCCACCCGTGTGGCAGCCCTCTCATCCAAAGCCACCATTTGTTCTAAAAACAAATTGCAAAGGATTCAACTTCTTGCAAAATGCAAGAAGTTGAATCCTTATAGTCAACAAACTTGAAAAGCAGAGTATAAAGCGTCATCAAAAGAATCTACCCTTTAACAGCCCCCGCCGCCAACCCACTAATCACGCGCTCTTGCGCTAAAAAGTAAAACAGCATAACAGGCAATGATCCAATCAAAACCGCGGCAAATATCGCGGGAATGTTCACCGCTTCCATGTCATAAAACTGCCGAATCCCCAAAGGCAAAGTCCGATTGGGCGCACTCCTTATCAACGTCAGCGCGTAAATGAACTCATTCCAACTTAGCAAAAACCTGTGAATAGCCACCGTAGCGATGGCGGGCTTAGAAAGCGGCATGATAATAGACAAATAAATCCTCAAATGCGAAGCACCGTCCATACGGGCAGATTCCTGTATACTTTTAGGAATCTCCCTAAAAAAACTGGAAAGCAAAAATATAGCGACCGGAAGCCCGAAACTGATATACGGCCCCATCAAACCGGGCAATGTATCCATCAGCCCAAGCACACGGGTCAATTGAAAAATGGGTACCAACGTCGTATGCACGGGAATCATCATACCCACCAAGAATAGCATAAACAACGGCTTACTAAACTTAAATTCAAGGTTGACAAATGCATACGCCGCCATAGAACCTATCAGAATAACGGCTGCCACCGTTGTTAATGAAACAATGGCACTATTTCTAAAATAAATATTAAAATCTGCGGCCAATACACGCATGAAATTTCCAAAGTAAATATTTTGAGGGATGCCCCACATGTTTCCCGTCATATATTCTTGCATCGACTTAAATGACATCGACAAAACAAGCACAAATGGGAAGCCGAAGGTAAAAAGAAAGAATAACGCAATGGCGTACAAACCCGTTTTTGAAAGTACTTTCATTTCCAATTCCCTCCCTAGTCTTTATCTCGGCTTCTGGTGATGCCAAAGAATATAAACACAACCACCAACGAGATGATAAACATGGCACCGGCTACCGCACTGGCATATCCCATCGAGTCTTCAAGGAATGCGCGTCTAAACATGTAGGTGGCCATCAACTCTGAAAATCCGTTGGGGCCGCCCCCTGTCATAATCCATACCAAGTCAAAATACATAAGTGACCCTATAATTGAAAGCACTGCGGACGTTTTAAGCGTACCTGAAAGCAATGGCAGCGTGACCGCCCAAAATGATTGCCATTTGTTTGCGCCGTCTATCGCAGACGCTTCATATAATTCCTCTGGAATGCCCGTCATGCCTGCCCGCAATAATATCATGTACATGGGCGTAAACTGCCAGCATATAACAAACAGCAAAGCAAACATGACTGTACTTTCGCTGGCCAGCCACACCGGCGGGCTGGCTATACCTATCGTATCCCTCAGAAACACGTTAATCGCGCCGTTTCTTGGGCTCATTAGCAATATCCACATGATACTGGTTGCCGCAGTCGAAAGCAGCATGGGCATAAAGTAAACCGTCCGCAAAAGTTTGGCACCAAATATCTTTGACCTAAGAATAAGGGCAAGTATCAAACCAATAGATAACTGCACGGTGACAGAAACAACCACCAGCAGCATGTTATTTCTTAATGCGTGTTGGAATCGTCTATCTGTTAAAAGGTCAATATAATTTTGCAATCCGGCACTGGTGGCATTGGCAACTGGCCCTAGTCCTGTCCAATTCAGCGTACTGTAATAAAAGGTCATGACGATGCCGAAAACGTTGTAAGTGCCATAAATGATTATGGCTGGCAGAATAAAAAACGCTACCCAGCCTCGATTGAGCCATCTCGTGCGCGCCTTGTAACGTGCGCGTTCGTCCATTGAGCCACCAACTTTCTGCATATGTGTTTTTATAAGACCGTGAGGCTTTGCCCCACCCCCCACTTCTTTTTTGAAAAAAAGAAGCAAAAAACTTTAACATGATAAGGGGTGGGGCGAAGTCTTACGGGTTTTGATTAGTCGAAGCTGCCGTCATCGGCTTCAAATACAGATTGCATGTAGGCGGCTGCCTCTTCTGGTGTCATGGTTAGGCCGTGTAGTGCTTGTGTTGTGCTTAAATGTGCTTCGGTCAGTCTTGGTGTGAGTGTTTGGTCTATGAAATTTTGAAGGAAAGTCGCTTCACTCAATTGGGCTACTGCGGTTTGCAGTTGTACGCTTGGGTAGGTTAGTCCTTGTTTCGCGCCTATTGTTGCGTTGTCTGCTAAGGTTTGCTGCACGGTGTCACTGGTGGTTAATTTTTGAATCAGTGCAATGGCGGCTTCGGGGTCTTCTGCAAAGGTTGAAACAGAAAATGCGTTTACACCTGCAAGGATGTCGGTAGACAGGCCTGCACCGCCTTCGATGGTTGGGAACAGCGCGATACCAAGGTTTTCAAAAAAGTCTGGGTTTTCGCTAAACGCGGTGGAAACAAACCCTGCGGTTTGTACAATCATACCCGCTTGTTCAAGGTACATCATCATACGAGACTCACCGGTGTCCCAGTTCATACCATTGTGACCCGCTGGGAACCAGCCATCTCTCACCATGTTTTGCACAATATGTCCAGCTTCGATGAATGCAGGATGTTCAAATGTTACCTCTCCTGCAATGGCGCGTTCAAAGATGTCAGCACCGCCGATGCGCATAGACCATAGCACAAAATGCTGTGCACCTGGCCAGCGTGTTAAGTTGGCTTCTGCAAATGGATAAATGCCATTGTCTAGCAATACCTGTGCGACATGCTCAAGTTCCGCAAAAGTAGTTGGGGCGCTAATGCCTAAACGGTCAAACATCGCGGTATTGTAGTACAGTATCGTGGATGAATTGATATATGGTACTGCCCAGATTCTACCGTCAAAAGTCACCATGCCAACTGCCGCGTCACTAAACAAATGCATCCAGTCAGAAACATAGTCTGTCAGGTCAACCACGAGCCCTTCGTTGACAAAAGCCCTTAGCCAACCGCCACCCCAGGAATGAAATACGCCGGGGCCGTCACCGCCAGCCATTGCGGTACGCAGTGCGGTTTTGTATACATCGTTTGCGATAACTTCCACATCAACCGTTACGCCTGGGTTTTCAGCCATAAATTCATCTGCGCCGGCTTGCAACGGGATTCTGCGGCTGTCCATTGTATTATGGTGCCAGAACCGTACATGCCCAGAAAGACCATCGTCACCAGCCGCGGGTGCTTCGGTTCCCGCCGGAGCTTGGGTGCCTGTTGTCGCCGCAGGTGCCGGCGTGTCTCCCCCTGCACATGCCGCTAAAAAAACAACGGTGAGCATTGCTGCCAAAAGCGCAAAGAGTGTTTTCATTTTTTTCATTCTATTATCCTCCTAAATACGCGCAAATGTTTGCGCAATTTTAAAGCCGTCTACATGACCCATTATCGACAAAGCGCGTTGGCAAAACAAATGCATATCGTTTGTTCTTGCCTTTTTCTTTGTCTTTTATCTTACGCATGATAATTTCTGCCGCTTTTTCCCCAATTTGCTTCATGGGTTGTATGACTGTGGTTATTGGCGGGAGCATATCCATTAGTTGTATTTGTTCGCGGTAGCCGTCAAACCCCGCTACCGAAATATCCTCTGGTATGCTTAGTCCTGCTTCGCGTATCGCTTGCATTCCACCAAAAGCCATTGAGTCGCTTGCATAAAGTATGGCAGTGGGTATAGGATTCCATGTCAATATTTGCTTTGTCCGCCAGTAGCCATCAGCCGTTCCATTGTCGCCATGCAGTACTCTGCTTTTGACATATGCCCCCTCTGTAACCATCGCTTCGCGGTATCCTTCAAACCGTTCTTGGCTAAACACCGCATCAATGGGACCGCCTACATAGGCAATATTTTTGTGCCCCAATTCTAATAAATATCTGGTCATGCCATAGTTGGCGGCGCGATTGTCAATATTTACACTGCTGACACGCTCGTCTTTGCAGTCGCTTTGTATGACTACAAATGGTATGTCTAGCTCGTGGATGAAATCTACATCATCAGCACCTACTTTCCGCAGTAAAAGTATAATGCCTGCTGCCCTTTGCTCTGCCAATAGGCGAATTTTGTCCCTGATACTTTTTTTGCTATAAGACAACACAGCATTGTCGCAGTTTAAAGAAAAAATTTCCATATTTTGGTTGTTTTGGCTTAAATAATCATGTATCGCGCCGTATACTTCATTCCAGTATGCGCTGCGTACCTGAGAAATGAGTACGCCCACAATATCCGCTCTTTTTTTAGTCAAATTTCTGGCTGTTGCACTGGGGACATAGTGCAATTCCTTAATCACTTTGTCGATGTGAGTGGCTGTATCATTGCTTAAACGGCCTCTATCATTAAAAAACCGAGATATTGTTGCTTTTGAAACACCTGCGGCCTTTGCTACGTCTGTGATAGTAACGCTCATGCAACACCACCTTCAAACTTTCAAGAGTTGTGAAACCGATTGCATTGTTAATTTAACCATCATGTAAAATATATGTCAATGTTTTTTTTGTTAGAAATCTATAAAAAATTATTTTATGAATGTGAATCATGTACAGAATACACAATTAATTTCCAGTATATGCTTGAATTGTAGTTTTGATTGTGCTATCATAGTCTGGAATCGGTTACACTAATGAGACTTATTTTAGGAGCGATTACATGATAAGTAAAATGGCAATTATCGGTTATGGCGGTATGGGTGGGTGGCACCATCAATGTTTGCAAAAAAACGTACCAGAAATTACTGTGACAGGTGCTTATGATTTACGTAAGGAAGCTTTAGAAAAAGCAGCCCAAGCAGGCCTGCGCACATACAGAAAATTGGAAGACGTTTTAAACGATTCTAAAATTGACATCGTGCTTATTGCAACGCCCAACGACGTGCATAAAACATTATCTATTGCCGCGTTGGAAGCGGGTAAACATGTGATATGTGAGAAACCGGTTACAATGAACACGGTGGAGCTGGAAGAAATCGCCCCTGTAGCAAAAAAAGCGAACAAGCTTTTTTCTATCCACCATAACCGCCGTTGGGATAAAGATTTTTTAACGGCAAAAAAAATACTTGCCGACAATATGATTGGAAAACCTTACTATATAGAAACGCGTGTGCAAGGTGCAAGGCGTAATATGCACGGCTGGCGAGGCTATGCAATAAACGGTGGCGGCATGGTGTTAGACTGGGGCATTCATTTGCTTGACCAGCTTTTGTTTTTAATTGAGTCGCCCGTTGTTTCAGTAGACGCGCATTTATTATGCGTATTTTCAAGCGAGGTAGAAGATAACTTTAAGGCATTCTTGCGCTTCGCCAACGGTATTTCTGCTCTTGTCGAAATTTCCACCAACTGTTTTATCTTCCAACCACGATGGCATATCAGCTGCGAAAGCGGGACTGCCATTATTCATAACTTTTCCTGTGAGGGTGAAATAATCAAAATCATCAATGATGAGGAAATGAGTTGGGCAGATGAAATTGTGTACACTGCCGCAGGGCCTACGCGCACAATGGCACCAAGGCCAAGCCATACAATGGAAACGTTGCCTTTGCCGCAAATTACAGAAGACTTTGGAAATTATCACGACAACACCTCTCCGTATTATAAAAACATTGTGCAAGTACTAAAGGGCGAGGCCAGCCCTATCGTGACGATAACACAGGCATTAAGAGTGATGAAGTTAGTGGACTTAATATTCAAATGTGCGCAGCAGGGGTATGGAGAGCAATGTAACATTTAAGAATCAACCGATTCTTGCCACCAAGGGGCGGCATGGATTAATTTATTATAGGAGGCGATATGATTTATGGAAAAGACTGGTGTAGGCATCGTAGGTGTGGGCGCAATCAGTGGCATATACCTGCAAAACTTAACCAAAACTTTTAAGGAGGTGTATGTAGTCGGTGTTTGCGACCTAATACCCGAACGTGCCGAAAAAGTTGCAGAGGAGTATAAAGACTTCAATTTCAAAATTTACAAAGACATGCACGCACTCTTTGCTGACCCCAAAGTGGACATTGTGCTGAACCTGACGCGGCCGTATGAACACTTTGATGTAACCAAGGCAGCACTCCTTGCCGGCAAACATGTGTATAGTGAAAAATCCTTAGGCGCGAGCCTGGAAGAAGGGCTGGAGCTTTACAAGCTGGCTAAAGAAAAAGGGCTGACCATCGGCGGTGCGCCTGATACTTTCTTGGGTGCAGGTTTGCAAACTTGCCGTAAGCTGATTGATGATGACATGATAGGTACCCCCGTCGCGGCGCAATCTTTTTATTTAAGCCGCGGTCATGAAACATGGCATCCCGACCCCGCGTTTTACTATCAATTTGGTGCAGGGCCTATGCTGGATATGGGGCCGTATTATGTGACCGCATTGGTAAGTTTGCTTGGTTCTGTAGCCAACGTCAGCGGCATGACAGGCAAAGCATATGATACACGTACCATCACCAGCGAGCCGCATTATGGCACAGTGGTGGATGTAGACGTGGCAACGCATCTGACGGGTACGATGCGTTTTGAAAGCGGAGTGATGTGTACAATTACCGCCAGTTTTGACTGTTTTCCGCATAAGCAGTTGCCGTACATCTTAATATTTGGCTCGAAGGGCAATATCATGCTGCCCGACCCCAATTATTTTGAAGGCCCAGTCATGCTTAAACGCACCACCGATGCCGATTATCACGAAATCCCGCTGCTTTACGATGACTATAGCGAAAATAGCCGTGGTTTGGGCGTGGCGGATATGGCCAAAGCATTGCGTACGGGCAGGAAGCCACGTTGCCATATGGACTTAACGATGCACGTATTAGAAGTTCTTTCGGCATTCCAACGCAGTAGCGACAGCGGCACGCATATTCAAATTGAAAGCCGCACAGAGCGTCCCGCACCACGTCAATTTGATATGATGAGCGGGATTTTGGACTAATTATATATAATGGAAGGTGATTAGAAATGAAAATCGCATACACAGGCTGGACATGGTTGATTAACCACAAAGACGAATACAAATACGAATTTGAGCAATTTCTGAAAGAAGTTTCTTACCTTGGCTACCAAGCCGTAGAAAATTTTGCTTTCATCACCGATTATTTTGACTGGAATGCAGAAGAAGTGTCAGGACTGCTTAAAAAGTACAACTTAGAAATGGCTAATCTTTACCATCACTATCGCGGCGATGACGAAGAGGATTATCAAAAAGGCGTTAAATATCTTGATTTTATGAAAAAGATAGGTGCGAAATACATGAACTTACAAGCAGTCATGTGGCATGACGCGCCCAACGACCGTCCTGCCGATAGAGACAGGATTTTGCGCTACGCGGCACTGTCCAATCGCCTGGGCAAAGACTGCAAGGAAAATGGGATTATCTCCTGCTTCCATCCCCATGCCAATACGCATATCTTCACCGAAGAAGAAATTGACATTTTTGTGGAAAACACCGACCCAGAGCTGGTATATCTTTGCCTAGACACTGGACATACCCAACTAGCAGGGATGGATCCGGTCAAAGCTTTTGATAAGTACGCAAAGCGTTTGGCATATGTCCATTTTAAAGATACCGACCCAGACCCCAATTTGTATCCCGAATGGCCTATCGCTCGTTTCTGCCCATTAGGGTTTGGTACAATAGACTTCCGCGGCGTATATGAAACGTTGAAGAAAAACGGATATGACGGCGTAATCTGTGTCGAATTGGATAAACAGCCTGTATGTAACTTCCACTCCGCAATGATTGCACGGCAGTATTTGCAGAATGTGATAGGGTTGTAGGAATAAAAAATCTTGTAGATATAAAAAATCAATCAAAGGATTCAACTTCTTGCATTTTGCAAGAAGTTGAATCTTTTTGATTGGAGATGAAATCTTACAGATATATCAAGATTCCAAGCCGTAACAAATCCAGGTGCATTGACGCTTATGGTGTTTTAATTTATTATTTTCACCTATAGCTACTGTATTACAGGGGGATTTGGTTCAGAAGATTACTTGATTAAAAAACACGCAAAAACTATCGACTTGGAGGAATTTGCATGACAAAACAGGAACAAAATCAATGGCTGGATGTTTACTTAAAACAAACCTATGGCGCAGACGCCTCCTTTAGACCCAACCAAAGGGAAGCTATTCAAGCCATACTTGACGGCAAACGCGCATTGGTAGTACAAAAAACAGGCTGGGGTAAAAGCTTGATCTATTTTTTGGCTACGTGCATACTACGTAAACAAGGCAAAGGCTTTACCATTATTATTAGCCCTCTTTTAGCACTCATGAACAACCAAATTGAATCTGCAAAACGAGTGGGGTTGCAGGCGGCAACGATTAACTCTACAAAAAAGCCGGAAGAATGCGAAGTCATTTACGAACAACTTTTACAGGATGATATTGATGTGTTATTTATATCTCCAGAGCGTCTTGCCAATGAAGATTTTGTGGAGAGGGTCATACTCAAACTTCGTCAATCAATCGGTTTATTGGTTGTGGATGAAGCCCACTGTATTTCTGATTGGGGTCACGATTTCCGCCCAGATTATCAAAGAATTGTAAACATTATCCGTCAGCTACCCCCTAATATTCCATTGTTGGCAACAACCGCTACCGCCAACGACCGAGTAATCGAAGATATTATCAGCCAAATGGGGCAAAACGTCCATTTGCAGAGAGGGCCGCTTACGCGGGAATCGCTTTATATACAAGTCATTCCACTAAAAAGCAAAGCTTCTCGGTTGGCTTGGCTGGCGGAAAATATCAATGGATTCCAAGGCAGCGGCATTATATATTGTCTTACCAAAAGTGATTGCGAAATGGTTAGTCAATGGCTTGCAAGTCAGCATATTGATGCGTATGCATACACAGGTAAAATGAATGCCGAAGAACGTTTAAACCTTGAACAACGTTTTATAAAAAACCAAATGAAAGTATTGGTTGCTACAATCGCTTTTGGAATGGGCGTAGATAAGCCAGATATTTCTTTTGTGATTCACTTTCAAAAACCAGGCAACGTAGTATCCTATTACCAGCAAATAGGGAGAGCTGGCCGTAGTATACAAAAAGCCTATGCCATACTGCTTTCTGGTGCGGAAGATGATACGATCACAGAATATTTTATTGAAAGTGCTTTTCCAACGTTTTACGAAATGGATGAAGTGGTTAAGCTTTTGACAAGCCAAGGCGGGCTAAGCCAATTTCAACTGCTTCAAAATATAAATATTTCATTTAGCAGACTTGACAAAGCCTTAAAATATTTGACTATTAAAGGTGATATTTATAAAGAAAAAACGATATACTATAAATCACCAAGCCCTTGGATGCCAGATTTTGAACACAGCAAGCAGATTACTGCATTGCGCCGTACAGAGCTTGAGCAAATGAATACCTTTGTTAATTTAAATAGTTGCTACATGCACTTTGTGGCTGATGCCCTTAATGATGCCTCTGCTAAACCATGTGGAAACTGCGCCGTTTGCGCACCCGATTTAAAGTTGACAGAAGAGACATCGGCTTCAACAACCCAAAAGGCTACAAGATATCTTAAAAGTAAGTATTTTAGTATTTTGCCGCGTAAAAAATGGCCAAACCAAGAATCCGTTGACAATAGGAATAAGATCGGCTCAGATGAAACCTTTCAGGAAGGCTTGGCTCTAAGCCACTACGGGGACGATGGCTGGGGACAAATAATCAAAAAGGGAAAATACGAAGATGGGGTATTTGCAGAAACGTTAATTGCCGCCTCGGCAGATATCCTTAAATCCCGTTGTGCGGAATGGAAAATAGACTATGTCACGGCAATCCCATCACTACGCCGGCCAAACTTGGTACGGAATTTTGCCATACAATTATCCGAAGCACTTGGCTTGCCTTTTGCAGATAGCCTTGTTAAGTATGACAGCCCTCCACAAAAAACGCTGCAAAACAGTAATATGCAATTTAAAAATGCATTCCATTCATTTGAAGTAAGCAAGGTCTTGGACGGAAATGTTTTGCTGGTAGATGATATGGTAGATTCCAAATGGACACTGACCGTTTGCGCGTATAAGCTGATTAAAGCAGGGGCAAGGGCAGTATATCCCTTTGCACTGTCAAATACCGCACAAAGTGGAGCGAAAGGTGATTAATCATGACTTATTCAGATAACACGATGGCAACCATTATGTTATGCAGTCCGTTAGGCTTAGATTCTGCCGATGTGAAGACGTTGACCTTAACCGAATGGAATACACTTGTCAGCAAAATATCCCAAGGTGCAATCCAAGAGCCTGCCAACCTCATGCTGATGAATGCTGAGGAAATCAGCCGTCAATTAGATATACTTCCTGTGCAGGCCAACCGCATTGTTAGTCTCTTATCCCGAGGTATAAATATTACCTTTCTGCTGGAAAAACTAAGCCAAAAGTCCATATATGTAACCACCAGAGGCGAAGCAAGCTATCCGGTTCGCTTACGTAAAGTTTTAGGAAAAAATGCGCCGCCTCTTTTATATTATTGTGGTGATTTGTCACTGGCCAACTGCGAAGGTTTGGCCATGGTCGGCTCCAGAAATGTTGATGCTGATGCCGCAGATTTTGCACGGCAATTGGCTTTTAAAGCAGCAACGGCAGGTTATGCTGTTTTTTCTGGTGGTGCAAAGGGCGTAGATTCTATTTCAGAACAAGCCGCCTTGGATGGCAGGGGTTGTTGCATTTCTATATTAGCGGATTCTTTGGAGCGCAAAATACGCAACCAAAAAGTTTGCAACGCGGTGATTGACGGTAAAATGCTGCTTTTATCTGCTACAATTCCCTCTGCACGCTTTCAAGTTGGCAATGCCATGACAAGAAATAATTATATTTACGCGCTCTCTCGCTGTGCTGTGGTTGTTGCATCCGATTATAATAAAGGGGGGACTTGGGCGGGTGCGGTAAACAATATTAAAAACAAATGGGTCAAAACGTATGTTTTGGATACAATGTCATATCTGGGAAACCGTCCGCTGATTAGCAAAGGGGGGATTCCTTTAGACCGCGATGTTGACAAGCTTTCTATCCAAAAAATGCTTATAGAAAATATAGCCGAAACACCTGCGCCTAATAAGTATAAACAGCAAAATTTAAATGATTCTTTAATTGAACAGCAGCCAGAGATATCAAATACATCACCGACTGACAACAATACGGTTTATAACGCAATCCTGCCCATATTGTTAGCCTGCGCCAACGAACCAATGACGATTGGTACACTAGCCGAGCAATTGGGTGTGCTTAAAAAACAAGCAGAAATATGGGTTAAAATGGCTGTTGAAGCAAAGAAATTAAAAAAAATGAGTAATCCTGTGCGTTATATTAAAAATTAGAATAATTTAAGAAGAAAAGACATCAAAATATGCTCCCCTGGAAGCAAACAGATTTTTTAGTTCATCTGTTCACTTTCAAGGGAGCATATCCATTTCCAGCTTACGATTTTTTTATTCCAACCTAACTTCTGGTATAGGTATATGTCATCGTAGGAATCAGTCTGCTGGTAATTGTTAAATATCTTCCGCTAATTGTATAATCCCATTCTGCTGGGGCAATACAATTGCCTTGGCAGAAATCGGGTGTATTGCAGATAGACAAAATGTTGTTTGCTCGTGTCCAGTTGATGGGCAAACCTGACATTTCTCCGCTTCCGCTGGCGTTAAACGTATAGAATGGCACACCCATCCAGTTCCATGTGCCAACTAGGTCTGTACCGCCAGTCGGTGCGGGAGCAGGAAGTGGTGCAGGTTCTGGCTCTGGCATAGGTGCAGGGGTAGGAAGTGGTGCAGGTTCTGGCATAGGCGCAGGCGCGGGAAGTGGTGTTGGCTCTGGCACAGGAGGAAGCGTTGTTGGTGGTGGAGGAACGAAAGCTGGCGGCGCGGCTTGACCGCCGTTTAAGTAAACAGTAGATGTCGCTTCATTCCATGAAGCGTCAAGTCCCAGTGCATCGGCAATTGCGCGCACGGGAAGATATGTCACGCCATCCCAAATAAATGGCTCAATAACGTTTCCTGCGGTATCTGTGGGTGTAACCAGTGCATTGTTTACTACAAGTCTGATTCCGCGGAAATTGACATCAATGGTTTCTGTCCTTGTGGTGGCTAAAGCCGTAACGCCTGACAATAAAACCATGACTAACATTCCTGCAATAAAGCCTTTAAGTTGTAACTTTTGCAACATTTTTTTCATTTTTTTATCTCCTAATTTTTTTTGCATCCGCCGCATTTCCGTTAATCAGTGTGAAAAATCTGCTTCTGATTTTTCGCACCAGCCGATTTCTGCCGCCGTTTAAAGCGGCATGGATTAAATCTGAATAATGCGTTACCCCCTCTTCTCATAAAAATAATAGCCGAAAGCGCGCAGACACTATCGACTATTATATCATATATTCACACAAAATATATGCGTTTAAATCCTATAAATACTTACAGCACAATCAACTCAGCTTCAACCTTCGCAAGCATTTCTACAAAATCCCCGCGTTTTTCCCGCTCGGCGGCAACCAAAGCTTCGGGGGCTTTTGCCATAAATCCTTGATTAGACAGCTTGCCGTCTACTCTGGCGATTTCCTTTTGCAGCCTGTCTTTTTCTTTAGTGAGACGGGCCTTTTCTTTTGCAGAATCCACCAATGAATCCATCGGCAAATAAATTGTCGCGCCTGAAACAATAATAGATACCGCACCCGTGGGGGACGCTTCATCTGTTGGTGTCACTGCCACGCTGGATGCACCTGCAAGAAAGCCTAAAAATGCTTTGCACTCTGCAAAAAGTATGGCAGAAGCATCATCGGCGGGCTGTATGATGGCAGAAATTTTCTGCGATGGCGGTACTTGTTTTTCTGTGCGCACTGCACGAATGGCGCGTACGGCTTCTTTTACGCGCTCTATGTCTTTTTCGGCGGCGGGGTTGATTAGCGCAGGGTCGCAGATTGGCCACTCGGATAACATGACTGTTTCTTCGTCGCCCTCATGCAGGGCTTGGAATAAATCTTCGGTGATAAATGGGGTGATGGGGTGTAGTAGTTTTACAACTGTCAGCAATACATGGCGCAGTGTGGCTTGCGCGTTTGCTTTTGATGCGGCGTCGGCTTCGTTCTTGCTGTACAGGCGCGGTTTCACCATTTCTACATACCAGTCGCAAAATTCGTCCCAAGCGAAGTCTACTATTTTTTGTGTTGCCATGCCTAGCTCGTGGGTTTCAAGTTTTTCGGTGACTTCCTGTATCAGTTGGTTTAGGCGGGACAGTATCCATTTGTCTTCGGTTTCAATTTGGAATCTGTTGGTGTTTATTTCTTCCGCCGTCATTAGTACAAATCTTGTGGCGTTCCATAGTTTGTTTAAGAAATTCCGCGCGGGGTCAAGCCGCTCGTGATAGAAACGTGTGTCGTTGTCAATGGCGTTGCCGCTAACCAGCATCAGCCTTAGTGCGTCCGCACCGTATTGGTCGATGATTTCCAGCGGGTCTATACCATTGCCCAGCGATTTTGACATCTTGCGCCCTTGGTCGTCGCGTACAATCCCATTGATTAAAACATCGGTAAACGGAATGTCACCCATAAACTCTATCCCCGAGAAAACCATACGCACCACCCACGTGAAAATAATTTCACGTGCCGTCACCAGCGTGTTCCCTGGGTAGAAATAATCGAGTGCGGGCGTCTTTTCAGGCCATCCCAATGTAGAAAACGGCCACAATGCTGACGAAAACCATGTGTCTAAAACATCCTCATCCTGTGTCAAGTGTGTATCGCCGCAGGTTGCACATTTTTCGGGCATTTTTGTTGCAACGGTGATATGCCCTTCCTTACAATAGTAAGCGGGGATGCGATGCCCCCACCAAAGCTGACGCGAGATGCACCAGTCGCGGATATTATTCAGCCAGTGGGCATAAATTTTGCCAAATCGTTCGCGGTTAAATTTCAGTTTGCCGCTGGTGTATGCTTCCAGTGCAGGTTTCGCCAACGCGTCCATTTTTACAAACCACTGTTCTTTTAATAGCGGTTCAATGACTGTGCCGCAGCGGTCGTGTTCGCCGACGGCGTTGGTCAATGGCTCGGTTTTAATATATAGCCCCAGTGCCGTCATTTCTTCAATGATTTTCTTCCGCGCATCTTCACGGGTCAGGCCTTGGTACTTTTCGCCGCCATTTTCATTGATTGTACCGTCGTCGTTTAAAATATTAATCCGCGGCAGATTGTGACGTTCGCCCACTTCAAAGTCGTTGGGGTCATGGCCTGGGGTGATTTTAACTACCCCTGTGCCAAATTCAGGGTCTACATATTGGTCTGCGATAATGGGAATCTCGCGGTTAAGCATGGGCAACACCGCTTTTTTGCCTATGTAGGCACTATAACGCGCATCGTCAGGGTGCACTGCAATGGCTGTGTCTCCAAGCATTGTTTCCGGCCGTGTGGTGGCAAAGGAAATAAAATCATCCCCCACAGGATATTTAAAATGATAGATTAAACTTTCCCTGTCTTCATGTTCAACTTCCGCGTCGGAAATACTGGTTTGGCATTTCATGCACCAGTTGACCAGCCGCTCGCCTTTATAAATTTTGCCGCTGTTATAAAGCCGCACAAACACTTCCAATACCGCTTTTGACAACCCATCGTCCATAGTAAACCGCAGTTTATCCCAATCCGCAGAAGCCCCCAGCTTCTTCAACTGATTGACAATGGTATTGCCGTACTTGTCGTACCACTCCCACATTTTTTCAAGAAATGCTTCGCGCCCAAGGCTTTCCTTGGTAATACCCTGCGCCGCCAATGCTTTAACCACCACCACCTCGGTAGCAATGGCGGCATGGTCTGTACCGGGCAGCCAAAGTGCTTCAAACCCCTGCATACGTTTGAAGCGGATAAGAATATCCTGCACGGCATTGTTTAAAGCATGTCCCATATGCAGTTGGCTGGTGATGTTCGGCGGCGGCATCATGATGGTGTATGGCTTTTTGTTTGGGTTTGGTGCCGCACGAAAATATCCTTTTTCAATCCAATGCTGATAAATTTCACTCTCACGCGACTTATCGTATGTCTTTGGTAGTTCGTTCATTTTAAAACACAACCTCTCTTATGCACTTTGTTTTTCATCATCTTTTATACTATCCAATATCTCCGACGCGGTGGCAGTAAGCGACTCACTGGTCATGCCATCGGCAAACATATCAAAAAGCTTCCATATAGGGCGTTCTTCTACCTTTTCTTCTTCGGTGTTTATCGCGAAGATTTTTTCGGCTTCGGTCAGATAGGTTTCTAGTACCGCGTTGACTTTTTGAGTGGGGTCGTCTACGTTTAGCATGACTAATTTGTCCCAAATTTCTTCGTGACGTTTGTCCATTTCTGCTAGACCCTTTTCCATGGACTCTTTTTCACCCAGTAAATCGTTGAATTTTTTACGTTTGTCGTCTAAATTTACTGTTTTTGCAAAACCTTCAATGGTTGCCTTCATGCCGCCCAGTTTCTTTTCGCGCAGAAAACGCTCTATGCTGGTTTCCGTTTCGTACATGATGGAGCGTACCGTATCTATACGGTTTGCCAAAAAGCGGTAGCCCTCTAGGTCTTTTAGGTTTCCTTCCAGCACACGCGAACTTTTTGCCTTGTATTTTTTGTAACAAAAACGCAAAAAGTTTGTGTAATAAGCATAAACCACACTTTTTTTATTCAAAAGTTCTATTGCCCGCTGCTGCTTGCGTGTATTTAACCTGAGTTCACTTTTGATGCGCATCCGAAAGAAATATAGCAACGCGACCACTGCCATAATAAGCAAAACCGCCACAGCCGTAGGCGCGAAAACATCGCGTGTATTGGCAAAATGCATGTATACCAACCCGCCGGTGACTACCGCAAAAACGCCAATCATTCCCAGTGTAAATTTTTGAATGAGTCTCAGCGATTTAATCATGTCTTCACGCTCGAAAAGCAATTCTTCCTTTTCGCCTGTCAGGTAGCCGATGTCCATGCGCAAAGCGCGCTGATGCTTTTCGGCATCTTTGATATTGGGCATCGCTTGTTTGGCATCCTCTGCCAAAGGCTCCATGTCTACCAGCGAATTGTCGTAATCCGTCAGTTTTTCCAGCAACACACTGCGTTCGCTTGCCAGCGCGACAAAACGCTCAAGCATACGCTTTAAGTCGGTGATTTCCTCGTCGGATAAATTAATAAACGCGTCAAGGTCTGCCAATTGGGCATCCAGTATACCCAGTCGCGCACTCACTCTTAGCCGTTGTTTTGCCACGCGCAATGCGTCATCGCAAAGGGTTGCTGCTTGGCGTACCTGCATATACGAAGGGTCGTCCTTGCTTAATTCATCGTAAAATTGTTTAAATTTTGAATACGCCTCAATCGGCATTCCTCGGTTTACATGATTGCGCCTGCCAAAAACACGCCCAAAAAAGCGACCGATGCCACTGAAAAAACCAACCTTTTGAACGGGAATATCATCGCCAAAAAGTTCATCCAGCTTGTCTGCATTGTATTTTAGTGCTGCACCTACATTATTTTGATTCATTAGCTACCTCAAAATCCCTATACATTAAACTGGGTTGAATACCCGTGTTACCTTGATACTTCCCAGAAACATAGGGTTCGTATTCCCCTTCAATGGCATGATAATAAATTTGGCATATGCCAACCCCAGGATAAATCCTCAGCGGCTGCACACAATGAAATTCTAAAGTCCAGTATCCTTTAAAGCCCACATCGCCAAACCCCGCACAAACATGCACTGATAAACCGAGTCGCCCCACACTGCTACGCCCTTCCAGCATCGGTACATAGTTGTAGGTTTCGGTATATTCTTGGGTACGCCCTAAGTATAATGTGCCTGGGCGCAGTATTAATCCATCCTCAGGGATGGTTATCGTAGTGGCACGGTTCGGATGCCGCATGTCAAGATTTACTTCTTCGTAAATCATCAATTCGTTGTGCAAAGTGAGGTTGTAGCTATTTGGGTTTAGGGCAGACTCATTGAAGGGTGTAATAATAATATCCTTCCCCATTTTTCCCCTTATCGTTTTTCCAGATAAAATCATGCTCATCATTCCTTGGCAATTTAGTATGTACATAATAGACATGCATAGAATCAACGTCAAGTCCGAAGGACTTAATCCTTTTATTTTGTCCGTTTTTGGATTATAATTATTATAGAGGAGGCGTTAATGATGAACCTGCCAGAATTTAAACACCAATTAGCAAGATATGAACAAATGAAAAAGGAAGCCATTGAGGAAGGTGCAAATGCCCAAATACTCAAAATCTTTGATAGAGAAATTAATATCTTAAAGGAAACAATAAAAACCAAGGAAGAAAAATAAGGGGAGAAATCTCCTTTTAAAACCTGTTCGTCATACAACAAAGGAGCCGTCCCCGATGAAAACCATCATCCTAGCAAACGGAATCATCGAAAACTATTCTGCAATAAAAAAGTATCTGACCGACGCAAGCTACATAATCGCCTGTGATGGCGGTATTCGCCATGCCCATGCAATGGGCATTATCCCGCACATCATCATCGGTGATATGGACTCTGTCCCGCCAGAGCTGCTTATGCAAGCAGAAAAACAAAATGTAAAAATAATCACCCATCCCGCAATGAAAGACGAAACCGATTTAGAATTGGCAATAACCCACGCATACGAAAACGGCGCGACCCAGATAAAAATACTAGGTGCAACAGGCGGTCGTATAGACCACCAACTTGCTAATTTACACTTACTAGCAATGCACCCAGAAATTACAGAAATTTGCGATGAAAAAACAAGCATCAAATTAATCGCGAGCCAATTAACCGTGCAAAAAGGTGAATACGAGACAATCTCTTTGATTCCACTCACCACAGAAGTCACGGGAATCACTACAACGGGACTGTTTTATCCGCTGCATGGGGAGGCTTTAAAGGTGGGCTTTTCCCGTGGGGTAAGCAATTGTTTTTGCGCAGATTCGGCAACAATAAGCATAGAAAGTGGGCTGTTGTTAGCCATTCGGGCAAAATAATGCGATTATACACATTGGAGAGTGATTTGAATGTTGAGTGAAGATGACCGCCGCGGT
>Ga0123352_10006219_pt1 | contig 18225 bp, 9 predicted proteins | sample TergutLab28metaG_FD_89700 | JGI IMG/M metagenome (GOLD analysis project Ga0123352, IMG submission 89700) | Labiotermes labralis P1 segment gut microbial communities from Petit-Saut dam, French Guiana - Lab288 P1 | ecosystem: Host-associated > Arthropoda: Insects > Digestive system > Gut ... | reverse complement strand
CGTAATATCGTCAGGGTATGCTACAGCAGTCGGTTTGGTAGTATTATGTCTTACTTTTATTCAATGTAGCTTTGAGTCGAGCTTAATGAGAAGCGGATTTAAGCACAATGTAAAAAGTATCATTGGGAGTGGGCATCTTTGTCGCACTCCGCTTAATATTTTATTCGGTTTTGGTGTGTGCCCATTTAATGTCAATGCTGATGTGGCATCGGTATAGATCGTATTGAGTCGTTTACAAAATGTATCACTTATACCGCATTCTCTCATAATATTAAAAAGAAAGGTGTGTAATATTTTATCGAAAGCATCTGAGAAGTCGGTCGATAGTAGGCATAATGATTTTTGTGTATCTTCGGCGTACGCTATGATATCACGTTCTGTGGCAATCACATCATAAATTGATTTATCATTTTCCCACATTATTGATGATGGTGCAGTACTTCTTCCATCCTTGTGCGCAGGCGAATAACTATGATCCTCGTGAGTATTTTATAGTCGGTACTAAGAATAGTGAGAGGCCTGTAGTTTTTCGGGTGGGTTGGGAAAATTATTTTTGCGCTTCAGACACTAAACCTTTTTCGTGCCCGTATGTGATGGTATGTGGTAATGTCTTCATTTGGAGCGGCATCATTATCATCTCTGTCAATTAGTACACCTCTCATGTTTTTGCTTGGAAGATGTAATATTTTCGCTATTAGACTTCGTAACTCAATAGCGAGATTCTCTGTTGCGGTAGGAGATTGTAGAGCGAGGTAGTAATGGCTGTGTAGTAGATATCTTCCATGTCCGTTCTGTCTCTAGTTATCGATGCTCCCTCTCGTTGGAATGTTTGTCGATTCGATCGCGAACCGTCCAAGCCGTAAGTCGCTATACCGACTGAGCTACACAACAAACAATGATGATCTTATTAAATTTATGAAAAAGTTCACGTAATTTTAGTGTTGAGAAGAAAAAGTACTTTCTCCCTAGGATCGGATATTTGCGACATTACGATTCCGATAGTGCCAGACTACCGGAAGGAATTTTGGGGCAAAGTAATAAACAACAAATCATCTTAAAATTTGTGGCTTCTATATCACCTAAGTGACCAAACAACACAAAATGTCCATTAAAATGTTGTATTCTTTATTCTGGGTAATTTTCCGGCGTCTGAATTTTATATACCGACGTTCCGGATCACTCGGTCTGTTCCACCTCCATATATACCTGCCTGTGAAAACGGAAAAGACGGAGTGTTCCGAAACGTCGGCATATAAACTTCAGACGTCGGGGAACTACACACAAGAAAACAGACAACATTCAGAACACGACGAATGTTTGAAATCAAGAATCCATGAAAATGTCACAGAAGAAGATATTCTACGTCTACCACAAAGATAAATCCTTTAATAACATTTAAGGTACTAACATGTTTGTTGTGAGAAACACAACAACAACGTTGTTGAAAATCTATGCTTCTACGTCTGAACAAGAGGCTTACAAAGATTCTAGGTACTTCGGATTTAGTATTGATCTACTAAACATATATAATAAAACACTCATGAAGAAAAATAAAAAATTTTGAAATAATCACGACCTCAGTTTTCGAGTTACATTGTCTATGCTCCGGTCGTTATTGTTGTTACTCAGATACTCCAATTTTCAATCGCTAGTCAAACAACCAAATTATTTCTTCTTAATTGTGGCTGTGATCAAGTGGCGTAACATGCTGCATGGGGTACACAAAATTCTGTCCGATTTCTTATAAGTTTGGATGTCCTAAATTATGGTCGTGATTAGGGGACAGTATCCATAAGTGTACTCTTTCTGTTGTGGTTAGCGACTGTAACTTTTAATGTAAGGCGAATGAAAATACTGAAAACGGACACATAAACAATCAGTGGACACCACCAGAAAATTTATTGGTTACTCGAAGTAGAGAAAGTTTTTCACGTTTCCACTCTTGTAGCGTGGGACAAGAACAAATATGGTCTTCAGATGTAGAGGTCTAGTAGTTATTTTCATTATTGTCTTCTTCAACAAATTTGCTGCTACCAGTTAGATCTGAATGGTTGGGGGACTTTGTGATACAGTAAATGTTCTGAACAAGAGAATTCCCATTGACCATCGGCCCCAATGGTTCCATTTTCAAGATTCACAAATTCTTCATCGGATTGGTCAGTAGGTACAGGACATTCGAAGTTGTCAAAAATTTTTGACAGGGCGTCAAGTGTTTCTAACGAAAATGTAGTTGTTTCAAAACAGTTAGTTCCTTGAGACAGGTCGGGAAGTTAACTTGATGCTTGTGATAACGGGAATTGGCACCACATTGCTTCCAGGTGTTTTGTATAGTTCAATATTTGGCCAGCTGAAAAATTAATAATAAGAATATTGAAATTATCAGAAAAAGTGTGGAAAACTCCAGATTATAATATTCTGGGCTATTGCTAAATATATTACAATAAGTTATTGCCGTGTCAACTGAAGATACTGTTTTAATCCGCAGTAGTAAGCGTAGCGGTTTACCCACAGCAAATGACGTCACTGTCACTTTACTAACCATTTGATACCCGAAAGTAGGTCAACAACATTCCCCCTAACATAATTAATATGCAAATGGAATAATTGATATGCAAATGATCTAATTGATATTCATGCGGCCTTGGTTGATATACAAAATAAATAATTAATTTTCATACGTTCTTTTTTATATGAAAATGACGTAATTAATATTCATACCACCTTGATTTATATGTAATTTATCTAATTATTATGAATGATACTTTTGTGCTAGACAGCTTGTCGCCTTGTTTTGTTTTCGCTCCCATACTGTTTGACGCCTATTTTGCCGCCATCTTAAATTGTCGCTATTTTGCAAAATGACAGAAGCCCGAAATTTTTAAACTTTTTAACAATTTTCATTTTTACAGTATGACGACTATTTTTTAATTATAATACAATTCCAACATTTTTAAATAAAACCTAACTTTTTACAACACAGCGGCTATCGCGTTCTTTTTAAATTCATATTAGACGTTTAAGAACTGGTTATTCTTGAAAAAGAGGAAGCTTAGCGCTAGAATTCCAGATTCACAATTGAAAGATCGTCGGTAAGAATCCTACTTCCTGAACCATCTCTTTTAAAGGGCCCTATCCCAGGTATATTGTAAAAAATATATTAAATAAAGACACACAATTTATAATTACAATTATTCACAATGTAGAATATTTATTAATAAAATTATTGTAATATATGTAAGTTAGGTAGCGACTATGTTCTTACAAATACAATACACGCTACGATGTCTTTAGGAAAGAATACAACGGTGTGAGTACTTTCGGAGAGGTCGAAGAGTGAATGACAGGCGGTCGCAGTTAGCAGACATATATATACCAGTGGGGAATGAATTACCCAAGACAGGTACTAGACATTGCTGTCTTTTGAAATATTACGTGCAACACTTACTTACAGACGTAGCTAATGGAACAAACAGCACACACACTCAACATAAAACTATATTTTGTTTAAAAGTAGGTAATTAGTACACACATTTTGTGTTTTTTATAGAAGCACAATGTCTTTGTACACTTCCAAATATTACTGCTTTATTCGTTAACGTACCTACACACGGAAATTTTAAGCTAGGGCGCTTTTCCTTGACACATAATTACATTGATACTTCGTGTATGCAGACATGCAACGAAACTTCTGTGGATAATAGAGAATTATGTACAGACAAGCATTGTCACGATGTTGTGGACAGTACTGCATATACGCTTTGCTATTAGCAAGTCTGATTGGCGAATCAGATTCAGAGCGTACACTTCAAACACACAGTCATGCCCCGATGATACGACCTCATTAGTTATGCATGTCACTCGGCCTTTAACTGTTATTATTCCGTAAGCCAGACAGCCCAACTACAATTTTTCAAGACACTCTGAGAGAATATTATTTCGGACGGTAGTTTCCGAAATAATATTGCTTCAAGGGAAATAAAAATTTTCTCGTTTCGATCCAATAATTTGAAATAATGTCCTTTATGTGACTTCTAACAACCACTACACTCTTTGTCACCAATACACTTTAAAAATAATTTTCTTCATTTAACCCTTAATTACAGAGCACAAAAAAATTGATTCGTCTTGCTGAATTCAGAATCCCGGCTACAAATCTCGGGTAAATTCCAAATCTTCCACTCAATGTTTTATCACTTTTTATGGCTATAAACACATTACTCACAAACCAGAGCCTTTTTGTGTTATGAATATCGAACCTAACATAATAAATCCCTTGTCCAATAATTTCATTTAAATTTTCACATAATTGTCCGAAACTGGAATTTGTTAAAAATGAAATATTTTGGGATCGCAGCAAGTCCATATTACGAACTGAAGTAAATGTAAAGCCACTTATTAAAAAAAACTAGCTTAACAATAGTTATTCAGTACACGCAGTGCTAATTTTTATAACACGTTTACAACGGAAGAACTCACAGTGCAGAGGCATGGTTAGTATAACCTGCCATCAGACACGGTGCTGAACATGTTCCATTCACTTCCCGCGCATTCGCCTGTAGTTTCATGCTCCCGAAACCAATAATATTTACTCGGTACAAATACTGCTGGTTAAAAACTTATAATAACCTGGCATTGTGCTTTGAGCTTATCTTAACTGTTAATTTCAGTAAACCCTCTTAACCGGCTAGTTTCTGTAATATGCCGCCTATTCAACGTAAAGTCGATATTGTTATAAAGCCAACTGTTCATGTGTCTGTGCCGCAGGTAAGTAGTCTCACATCATCCTATCTTTCCCAATCTGCTCAGGTGTCAGTAAAATAGGGTACCAAAATACCTGCTATAAGAATTCATCGTGTACTTGAATCTAAAGATTAGTCTTATTAGTGTGTCACCAGTCAGCACAAGCTTTTATAATCATGACGTGTGTATTGTTTGTATTCAGGGTTACCTGCGCTAAGGTGCCAATCTCTCTATGCTTTGCAGCATTACGCCATTATTCCCAGTGTTTATTTAAATAAATGGTTAGGGATAGCTACTTCCTGTTCTTGACAATTTTTTTAATAACCACTAAGGGGTGTGCATTTTAAAATTCATTTCTTTTTTTAAAGCGCGCCCTTCTTTTGCTGCAAAGAAAACCCGCTTATACCGGGTCAACCGCCCGGGTGGTTATTTTAGAACAATAACTGTGTGTCTCACTCCACCGCATTATATTATAGAAGAGAATATTATTTCCATTACACAACCCTCAGTTGCCAAGCACTAATTGTTTAAAGTAAAGCCGGAAATAGGCCCTGTTAAAGTTTCTTTTCACCTTCCTTTTCAAAAACTAAAAAGCTTAAGTAAACAAGTTTCAACTCGCACCCATTTTGGCTGTCGGAGAGGTTACCCTGTGAATGATTCAACATGCCCTCGCTGCGTAGAATATAGTCTCCGCGCATTCGCTCTCCCTGCAAAAGCAGACTTCACTTCACCAGATTCTAAAAGCTTACCAGATTGCCGGCATTTTAGCAACACAAAGTGTGTACGTGTGTGCAGTAAACAATTTTTCAGACAACAAATTGTATAATAATGTACGTACACTTAATACGTTTATCTGCAAATTGCTTAAATTTAAGAGTCGATTTGATGTTGTGCAATTTTGAATAATTTATATTGATTCCAATTCTGCAGTTACATCCTTCTGCTGATTAAAAAACTGCGTTCACCATCACAGTTACAAAAAAAAATATTCAGGTATAACTTTTTAATGTAAATCGATAAAAGTGCTGGTATGTAAAAAGAAGAAGAAACGTGTTAAATCTTCTGTGTAGAGCCCAAAATTCGTGAAGTTGCAGCACGTTTAATTGCTTCATAAAATAGTGGAAGAAGATTTAGACTATCACGTAAGTAATAATATTCAAACATGTTTCAAAGAAAAATTAAAAAACAAATTTCACTTGTAGAAAAAGTGATTTATCGCCCGCTACCAGGCAGAAGCTTTGTTTAATCATCCACCAACATTTATACTCTTGGATACATTTGTGCTGGAGTACTGAAAGAGGTACATTAAATAGAGACACTGCATAGAAACGCCGTTCATTCGAGAAAAAGATTGATATAGTTTTTGTAAAGCATTTAAAGTTTCTGGCGTAGCTGGGCTAGCAGCGTGTTTAGTTCGTGGAATAACATATGACGGAGATCACAGAATACATCGCTGTATCTTTTCAGAAAAAGTTATTTGGGGAAATCGCACATTGTGGAAAAATTATTGTCGGGAATACCCAAAGGCACAAAACACGTACATGCCTCTTCACTCTGAGTTCTTCTTCAGTGACTTGTTAAATCCATATGTTGTAAACGTGTTTGATAAAATTAGTACTGCGTGTGCTGAATAACTACTTTTAAGCAAGTATTTTAATAAGTGGCTGTAAAATTATTTCAGTCCGTAAAATGGACTGGCTGCGATTCCAAAATATTTCTTTTTTAATAAATTCCATTATCAGACAATTATGTGAAGATTTAAATGAGATTGTTGGACAAGAGATTTATTATGATAGGTTTGATATTCATAACACAAAATGGCTCGGTTCTTTGGTAACATGTTTACGGACATAAAAAATTATAAATCATTATGTGGATGTTTTGGAATGGACCCGAGATTTGTAGCGGGGACTCTGAATTCGGTATGACGAATCCATTTCTTTATGTTCTGTAATTAAGAGTTAAATTATGAAATTTATTTTCAAAAGTGTATTGGTGACAAAGAGTTTAATGTTTGTTACAAGTCACATACAGGACATTATTTCCAATTATTTTACCAAAGCGAGACAATTATTATTTCCCCTGAAGCAATACTATATCGGAAACTACCGTCCGAAATAATATTCGCTCAGTGTCTTAAAAAATATAGTTGAGCGCTCTAGCTTACGGAATAGTAACATTTAAAGGCCGAGTGACATGCATAACAAATGAGGTCATATCACCGAGACATGACTGTGTGTTTGAAGTGTACGCTGTTAATTTCATTCTCGGATCAGACTGGCTAATTGCATAGCGTATATGCAGTACTGTCCACTACACCGCGACAATACTTTTCTTACCTAATACTGTATTGTGCACAGACATTTTGCTGCATGTCTGCACACACGAAGTATCAATGTAATTCTGTTTCAAAGATAAGCGCCCTAGCAGAACATTTCCGTGTGTATGTACCTTAACGAAAAAAGTAGTAATATATGCAAGTGTATAAAGAAATTGTGCTTCTATAAAAAATAATGTGTCTATAAATTACCTACACTTAAACAAAAGAAAGTTGTGTGTTGAATGTTTGTGTGCCGTGCTCAATCAGCTGCGTCTGTAAGTAAGTGTTACACGTAATTTTTTCAAAACACAGCAATATCTAGTAAGCTGTCTGGGGTAATTCATACCCCACTGGTATATACAAGTCTCCTTTTAAAACTAGCTGCTTGCGACCGCCTGTCATTCACTCTTCGACCCCTCCGAAAGAATACAAACTGTTATATTCAATCCTAAAATCATCGTGGCGTGTATTGTATTTGTAAAAATATAGTCGCTAGCTATCTTACCTGTATTACAACATTTGCATTAATAAATATTCTAAATTGTATATACTTGTAATTATAAATTGTGTGTCTTATTTATTTGCCTTATTACAATATAACTGGGATAGGGTCCTATAAAAAAATATGGTTCAAGTGGAGGATTCGAACCGACGATTTTTAAATTATGATTCTGGAATTTTACCGCTCACTAGCTTCTTTTTCAAGAATAATGAATTCTTAAACGAGTAATATAAATTTAAAAAGAATACAAAAACCGCCATTTTTTAAAGTTAAGTTATATTTAAAATGTTGAACTTTAAACTTATATTACCAAAAAAAAATTGTCGTCATATTGTAAAAATTAAAAAAGTTTAAAAGAATTCAAAAATTACGCGCGTCCGACATATTGCAAGATAGCGCTAATCCAAGAGGGCGGCCAAATAGGCGACAAAGAGTCTGGGGGCCAAAAAAATGGGTTAAGGCGACAAGCAGTCTGGCACAAAAGTAATTTGATCATTTTCATATGAATCAATTTTGTAAGAATATTAATTACGACATTTGCATATAAATAAAAAACTATAAATATTAATTAGAAAATTTGCATAACAACCAAGGCCGTATGTTTATAAATTACATAATTTGCAAATCAATTACATCATTTGCGTATTGATTATGGGTGGGGAGAATCATGGACCTACACCTGGGATTCATATGGTTAGTCACATGTCAGTGGCGTCATTTTCTTTCGGTACAACGCCATGCTTACTACTATCCACAGGTAAAGTGAAAGATTAGGTAAAGTCGAGATTCGACAAACCTCAAAAATCATTTGTTGTTTGTACACGTACATTTTAATAAGCGTAATTTAATTGGCTTTCGTGTTAAAATGTTATTAAGAATACAGAATAATTCTGACTGTATTATTTAGCCCTGTTCAAATATATATGCTTTAAATTTTTTTGAACAATTTCGAGAAAAAATAGAATATTTATATTTCTATGACGATAACAATTGTAGCTGGTAAAGCTTTACTGAACATGTGATAGGATGAAAAAGCCTAAAATTCTTTCCTGAAAAACATTGTAAAATATTCACATTATGACTTCTTTTAACGTAAATTACACAGGGGGTATTTTCCTCTCGCATACTCACCCGACACCCATCCGTACTTGGCTAGAACTTCCGGGATTGCTTTTCAAGCGATCTGAAAAGAAAAAATTTGAGAGTGCTTCGTCTAAAAGTTTCCATGTTTATCAGAAATACTCTGAAATTTCATTGTCATATTTACTTCCCCCTACAATTAATTGCACCGTCGGATATTGAAGACAATTTCTACAAAAACTGCGACATAAGTGCCCACGCAGTACCCTGTATATGTTCCATCATTTCAACTAATTGACCATAAATACATGATGTAGCATATATTAGTATGCCATTTGAAGAACAAAAGTTCTAAAAATTCAATTGTCCTCAGTAAAATATAATATATTTTCCACATTTATTTTATTTATATTCCAACTTCGCCAGAATTAGACATTTCCTACACGGCTATTACAAACCTTCACACACAAATAATATCCGTCCGTCCTTATTCTTCCTCGTATTATCGTGTGTTCAAATTCATTTTTCAATACCGCCTGTCTTGGATGTGGTTTTTTGTCTCTTTCCTCGGTTCAGGCCAGACAAATGAAGGAACAGTAAGCCTACCTCAGCCTAATGCCGGACATGACCGCTTCTCTGTGTGTCTTGCTTAAGTATACGAATCATCGTACTATTCGAGCGGAGGGCATCAGAAATATTGGGAATGTCTTTACACTGGGCACATAAACAGTTTTCTTGTATCGTTGTTCTGAGCGATGTAGATAGATAGCCAGGCGGATGCCGGCTTTATATATGATAAATCTTCTGTATTCCTTACCACATTAAAAGAGAGACACTCTATAGACTATGTTATTCATGTGTCATGCCGACATAATATAAGACATAATTCCCTAAGGCTTTGAGATCAGAATGTTTTCTAACAACTTGGTTAATATTCACCAAGATTATGGTGCTGTGGTGTGCTCTAGTCCCCCCAGAACACACTCAATTAAACCGGCAACATGTCTCATGGATTCTATTTTGTACAACGCGACCTTCAACATTCTTTTTTTACCTCTGAATGACAGGTGACAGAAAGAAACTAGGCTCTTTTCTCTTGTTCTCATCCAAGGCTTTTTCACCGCTCGATTGGGGCAGGCAGTGATTTCTTCATTGAAGTTTAGAATATTAAGCTGCTAATTTCTAAAGAGGGGGGTTTTTAAAATACCAAAAGTACCGTACGTATGATCAGAAAATATTATTGTGTCAAAGTATCTGTTACATTCGAGAAGCTACTCACATTTCCAATTTGCAGAGTATGGGGCATTGTTCTTTGTACAGATTCGTGACCGGACAGCAGTTCATACCGTGGCTGCAGACTAGCGACGTTTTCCTGAATGTAATTTGCAAGCCCGAAGTGTCTTTTTCAATGTTGACCAGACAATGCAATATAACGTTAGGTTCTTTGTGTTTTCGTTACAGTTAAGCGACAAGTTAATGAACATAAGAAAGGAGAAGGAAACATTGTTCGGTTGGAGCAGTGTAGTCGAATTGCTAGTAAGAGAAGAATTGAAAGACAAATAAATGTGAACATGTACAAGTGTGGAAAACATGCATCTAAAGTCCATGTACCGATAGAGGTGCAGCGAATGCAACGTCTAGAACCTGGCCTTTTTACTCACAAACCTTCTTAATAGCAATTATCGGTTGCGTCATTACAACCTTTTAACTGAGTAAGCACAATTCGATAAAGACGTGAAAAAAGTGTTCATCCTTTTGAAAACCGAGGTAGTAAAACTTCAATTTTATTTAAGGGAAGAAATGAAATTTTGCTCTAAATTTTATTTAACATTTTCCGAATTACAATTTCAGTCCTGCACGCAATTATACGTTTTGTGAATCGACGCAGTGAAACATAAGGCCGTTTTCTTAAGACTGTAAATAAACATTTGTCCATAATTTCTACATTTCAATTCAGAACTGTAAACAAACCAGCGAAGCAATGCCACAGGGTATTTGCGAATTTCGTACAATTCGCCCCAGTGTAAGCTGTACTAATTTAAACAGTTCTTAGGTGTGAGATATATTTTCTGTGTGTACTTCAAATATTTATCAGTCGATGTGTGTGAAATATGTTATTTCAGTAGGTTATAAGTTTTCTGCTGACCGATAAGTGTCCACCAAACTCATCGCCCAAAACTCTTGACAGCTTTGTGTCTCACGTCGATTCCCGGGTATGTATAAAAGTTGATGACCGTAGCTAGACAAACTATCGCAGTAAATATAAGCTTTCGAAAGACTAATTAAAAGCCAATAGGGCGATGGCAAATGATTATTGTTCAAGCTGTAGAAGAAACACCCCACAATTACAAAAGTGAAAACATGTAAACCACTGATGTTCTGTTTTATCTGAGAATATTAATAAATCTGAACTCCGAGCGCGAATGTTCTTTGGACTAAAATACGCTGGCCCAAGTCCATGCAGCAAGTAACAGTATGGGCAGTGCACATTTAGAGCGTACTTTCACTACTTGTATTTACACGATCCACAAAGGAGTTGGTACTTTTAATGTTGTCCTTCTGTCGTGCGTTTTAATTACTGTATGATTTAGTATATGTTCGGAGGTAAATAAAACTGACAATATATTCTTACTTGTTTAGACGGAAAGAATTAGAATTTACTTGTCCCTATCTGTTACAGGTAAATACAAATTGAATGCACTGAGCAAAACTACGAAATATCTCACGATAGCCTAGTGGCCGAAATTGAACACCGCTAATCTTTTCTTCTGAATTTTATATTTCACTCAGTCGACGGTCTTTTCCATCCTACACAGCGTCATCAGACATCCAGCAAAGCAACGTAAGCGCCCAGGGTGCAACCGTGGAGACCTGCCGGGCTGCAGCATTAACCCCCCATCCGCCCCCAAATAAAAATTTAATGTAAAACCTTTGAAAGGCAAATGATATCAAACGAAAGATTTCATTTGTCGTTCAGGCGATTCAGTAACCAAAATCGCCTGTTGTATAGTACGTTAGAACATCCAAAATTAAAATAAGATTTATAACGTTCTATATGAAATTTAAACAGCGACGTAAATGAGACTTTTGCTGTAAATCAATTAGAGAACAATGGATCAAGGGTATACATTTGAGTGTACACACATGCAGTTGCAAGCGGTCGTGTGTTACAGTTATATTTAGATATGATAGGCTCAGGTTCAGTTCAATTCTCACCTCACGAAAAACTCAGCGAGCGCACCTGATAAACACGTTTTAGGTTTGAATTGTTGGACTTGCACTACTACATATAATATATTAAAATTGTCTCACTAAAACACTAAACTTGGAATACAACACACTCAACATATATAGTGCTGACGGAGTAACCTCAAGAGCAGACTGACTGTCAATTATAGAGAAGGCATCACGAAGTGCTCCAGTGAAGTATATAACAAACTCATAATTATACGTCAGTACAACAACTATTTTTCGGGCAATAGGCTACATGTTTCGACCTATTCACATGTCATCATCAGTTCTCCAGCAGAATAAGTGAAAGGTGTTGTTACGAAATTGGCTTCGCAATGTATTTTATAGTTTTAAACAATTACAAAATATGGTACTGATTACCTACTAATGTTTTAACTACTGTAAATAGGTAATTGGTTTATCATATTTTACCCAGTACCAGATATTTTATTTGTTTATAATTATAAAATATATTGGGATCCCAATTTCTTAATATCTCCTTTGACTTATTCTGTTGGAGGCCTGATTATGACCTGTTAACGGGTCGAATCATATAGCCTATTGCCCAAATAAATATTTTTTGTGCTGACATATATTTGTGAGTTTGTTGTACACTCAACAGAAGTCTCAACACCACATACAAGACCCAGTATAGATGGAAATTGCTGTTACTATTGGTCTTACCCAACAGGACAGAAACAAGGAGACACATTATAGTAGATGAAAAAATTTACCGGTAGGGGTGACGTTGTGAAATTTATGAAGACGCTATGAAACTTTGGATTATATATTACGTGGGAATTTTTTATATTTTGTAATATTTCTGTGTGGCTCAGACTTGTGTAAGCCCAAATCGTTCTTTCTTCTGAACAGAACTTCTAAATACCTTAAATTACAGTTCACGATCCGTTTTTATATATAATACTGCAGATCATCTATTCAATCTTATTTGAAAATTGTTATGTTAACAAGTGAAACCTCGATCAGAGTATTATGTAATAATGTGCGACAGATTGCGGGCGAGATTTTCACCTTCTAATGAATATACGTATGCATGTATGTTTGTATGTATGTATATAGGAATGTACAGCGAATTGTTCAGGCGGAAACGACATTATGTCATGTATTGAGTGTCTTGAATTTGTGCGTAGTAATTGAACCTTGAAAAAATGTGTATTTTTCTTAAGGGGATATTTCTGTTTCATGTGCATTTGGTAGCACGAATACTTTTGTATTGTTTTACGACGACAACTTGAAGCTAGGCACATGGCCCTCCTGCTGGCATAGACCATAAACACATTTACAGATCTGTACGTTTGTATATATGTATGTATATATGTATGTATGTATGTATGTATATATGTATGTATGTATGTATGTATATATGTATGTATGTATGTATGTATATATGTATGTATGTATGTATATATGTATGTATATATGTATGTATATATGTATGTATATATGTATGTATATATGTATGTATATATGTATGTATGTATGTATGTATGTATGTATGTATGTATATATGTATGTATGTATGTATGTATGTATATATGTATGTATATATGTATGTATATATGTATGTATATATGTATGTATGTATATATGTATGTATGTATGTATGTAAGTATGCGTACATTTATTTTAGGTGTTCCTCCCACATTAGCAGTTTACAATTACTTACGCATGTGGCACTTCAAACTTCGTAAAATTTGTAATCAGAATCATAAAAATTAAACTTAACTCACTCTGTTCACAAAGAAATTGGGCAGTGAGCTGAGGGTCTGAAAGGGGTAGCTGAAAGAAGCAAGGTATGAAGGATGGTGACACTAATCTGTTCCTTCCCTCTTAATTTCAATTAGATTTTCTAATACCTTGTAAATTTAAGTGTCACTTACCATTATTTGCCATCGGCTGCCCGAATGCTTGTGACAAAAGAACAAGAAATACTAGAAGGTTGCGCCACATTGTGAAAGCGTCCAAACGAATCTGTACAAGCGAGACGATTATACAGCAAACCGAAGATGGAGTCGATCAGAAGAAACTCATTTGCAGAATGGTGCTGAGCGAGCCTGGTTAGACAGTGTGCACATATTTAAATGTAGGATGTTACAACCCACCCGGCTATTCAATTGGTAGGCATGTCTTTTTCTTAAGTAATCTAAGTGGTCTAAGTGGCAGGCGGTGATATTATTAACACTTGTCACTATTGATGTTGATTATTAAATTACTGATGTTAACATTTACAGATCGCTGCATATGAACGGCCCTTGAAAATGTATCCACTGTTAGATTTGCTACGCGAGGACAGCTTGTCAATTCCGAGTTAGAGAACAGAATTCTTTTTCGTTCAGTTTCCTAAAACGCGCAAGTTTTAAGTTCATCCCTTCTTAAAATTTCGTACTGTACACAATTGGTCGAATGTTAAATTTCGCTGCTCCCTAATAGGTCCAAAATTCAGTATTTTGAATATGTTAAACCCATTGGCTTCTATTTATGTAGTATTCTACCATTGTTGTCGTCCAAGTGAACTCCTTCACGCGTCTTACTAATTTCTGTAGAGTTCAAGCGTGCCTAACGTTGTAAATCTTTCCTACACGATTTAAAGAGTCCCAAAAGCTGTTAATGTTTTCAAAGACAGGCTTCTTTTTTTCTTTTTCCAACTTTTCTTACACCATACATTTGATTCTGACAAAGTCGAAATTGTTAGCTTGCTACACCTGCCACAAAACTCTCTTCCCCTCTAAGCTGTAATACTGACACTCTCCAATTTCTCCCCATCATTAACCAAACCAGCAAATTTTTTTTAAACATTTCTGACCTAGGCTTTACATGTACCATTTTGTCTCTTAATAAAAGACTTACACCCTATATCGGTTATAACGTGTTCCATGTCCAAACAAGGTCTTGAAAAAAAACTATACAATTATATGTTACTGCCACGTGCAAAGTCTTAAGTTAAAAATCTATTGTTACTATTCTCATGTAGTTCTTCAATTCTACTAGATTACAAAAAAAGTAATATTAATGCCACAAAACAATTCATAAATTTCCTAATTTATAGCAGTGAATAGTGCATCAATAAAGAAGATAAAGAAAGCTATTCATGCTTCATAAAGCAAGTAAAACACATAAAATTATTTAGCGAAAAAAAGCAGAACTAAATGTAAGTAATAAATTTGAAGTTCAGGTGACCATGCATCGTGACATATTCTTTTAATAATACCAAAGAAATTCCGTAATACTCAAGGTTATTTTGAAATAAAACTGTACATGTTTCGGACAGTTCCTCTGTCCATCATCAGCAGTTTAACACTATGCACACAGCAATGGTATATGTCATATATATTATTGAATGTGGCTGTGTTATTAAATTTATGATAAAATTCATGCAACTTCAGTGTGGAGAAGAAAACGTATTTTCTTCATATGATCCGATAATTCCGATATTTCGATTCCGATGATGCCAGAATATCGAAAGTCTACCCTCGTAAATATGTGGCAAAAGCAATAAACAGCAACTATTTAAATTCTGAGGTCTCTATATCAGCTAAGTGACGAGGCTATACAGAATATCAATTAAATTTTCACAAAAAATCGCATATATTACCTACTAAAAGTAAATCTGCCAATACATTCAGGGAAATAATAAGTGTGTGTTGTGATAACATAACAAACACAGAGGAAGAGTGAGAGGCTCTAAGTATGAATAGCAGACGTATAATTTGTAAAGGTACTTGGATGTCAATAAGCGATTTTTTAATTATATATATCCATTATAGAACATTCTATTTAGAATAAACGCAGAAATTTTTAACTAATTCCTTTCCCAGTTTAGGATCCATATTGTTTTTGCTCCTGTTGCTGTTGTTGTTACTCAGATACTCCAGTTTTCAACCTCCAACAACAACCAACCTAAGTCAACTTATCTGTGGCTTTGATCAAATGCCGTAATATGCCGCGGGGTACACAAATATTTATCTGATTCCTTACATGTCTGGATGTTCAAAATTATGTTCGTGATTAGGGGACTGTATACACGAGTGTGCTTATCTTGCTGTGGTTAGCGATTGTAATTTTTTATGTAAGGCGAGGGAAAATTCTGAAGAAGGCACACATAAACAATCAGTAGACATCATCAGACAATTTATTGGTTACTCGAAGTAGAGCAAGTTGTTCATAGGTCCACTCTTGTTGCGTGGGACAAGAACAAACAAGGTCTTCAGATGTACGGTTCTGGTAATGATTTTATTATTGGCTTCTTCTTCAAATTAGCTGCTACCAGTTGGATCTGAATATTTGTCTACAATGGACTTTGTGAAACAGTAATTCAGTTTAGTCCTGAACAAGAGCATTCCTATTTACCATCAGACCCAATGATTCCATTTTCATACTTCACCAATTCTTGATCGGATTGGTCAGTAGTTTCAGGACATTCGCAGTTTTCTGTGACTTGTGATGGGGCCTCAGGTGTTTCTAACGAAAACATATCGTTTCAAAAGAGTCACAGACTTTAGATATATCGGAAATGTTACGTGATGTTCGTGCGAAAGGAAGTGTTTCAGAAGTCGGTCCCTCTGTCGATGAACAGTCAAAGGTAGGTTTGTTCGTGCTGTAATTTATAGGAGGTATTGTTGTAAAATATAATAACTGTTTCCACTTGCCGCCTGCACTTTCAGCTCTTTTGGGGTGTTCAATATTTGTGGAGCCGAAAAAGTAAAGAGAAGAAGGACTTGATTATCAGGAAAAGGGTGGAAATTTCCAGATTATAATCTTCTGGTCTATGGCTAAGGATATTACAATAAATTATTGCCGTCTTTTCAACTGAAGATACTGTTTTAATCCACAGGTAAAGTGAAGGAATGGGCAAAGACAAGATTCAACAAACCACAAAATGAATTTGTTGATAGCACACATGTAATTTAATAATTATAATTTAATTGGTTTTCGTTTTAAAATGTTAATAAGAATACAGAATATTTCTGTCTGTATTATTTTGCACATTTCAAATATTTCTGCCTTAAAGTTTTGTAGAAATTCGAGAAAAATTCGAATACTTACATTTCTATGTAGATGGTAATTGCAGCTGGTAAAGCTTTACTGAACAAGCGATAGGATGAAAAAGATTAAAGAATTCGTTCCTGAAAAGAAATATAAAATATTCCCATTATGTCCTCTTTTAACGTAGATTACACAGGGGGTATTTTCTACTCGCACACTCACAAGACACCGATCAATGTTTTATTAGACTCTCCAGGATTGCTTGCAAAGTCATCTGAAAAGAAAATATTTGTCGCCGCTTCATCTGAAAGTATCCATATTTATCAGAAATATTCTGAAATTTCATTGTAGTATTTAATTTCCTAACAATTAATTGCACCGTGGGATATTGAAGAAAATTTAGACAAAAACTGCGACATAAGTGCCCACGCAGTACCCTGTATATGGTCCATCATTTTCACTAACTGACCATAAATATATGATGTAGCATATATTAGTAAGGCATTCTGAAAAACGAAAAGTTCTATAAACCTTATTTTCCTCCGTAAAATGCAATATATTATACACATTTATTTTATTTACATTTGAAATTCGCTACTACTAGATATTTCTTACTCGGCTCTTACAAACATTCACACACGAATGATATCCGTCTGTCCTTATCTGTCCTCGAATTATCGTGTGTTAAAATTCATTTTTCGATACCGGCTGTCTTGGATGAATATTTTGGTCACCTTCCTCGGTTCTGGCCAGACAAATGAAGGAACAATAAAACTACCCCAGTCTAATGCCGGACATGACCGCTTCTCTGTGTGTCTTGCTTAAGTATACGAATCATCGTACTACTCTTGCGGAGGGAATCAGAAATATTGGGAATGTCTTTACACTGGGCACCTAAGCAGTTTTCTTGTATCGTTGTTCTGAGCGTTACAGATAGACAGCCAGGCGGATGCCGGGTTTATATAGATAAATCTGCTGTATTCCTTAGCACAGTAAAAGGCAGACACTCTATAGACAATGTTATTCATGTGTCATGCCGACATAATATAAGACATAATTTCCTAGGGCTTTGAGATCAGAATTGGTTCTAACAAATTGGTTAATATTCACCAACATTATGTTGCTATGGTGTGATCTAATCCCCCAGAACACACTCAATTAAAACGGCAATACGTATCATGGATTCTATTTTGTGCAACGCGACCTTCAACATTCTTTATATTTACAAGAAACAAGCTGCCAATTAAGAAATGACTTTTTTTTTGGGGGGGGGGGGGGTTGTTTTTGCAGACAGGCCTAAAGTACAGTGGGTGTCTTTCAGATTGTATTTTTTGTTAGTGTACCTCTT
>Ga0123352_10006215_pt1 | contig 18230 bp, 9 predicted proteins | sample TergutLab28metaG_FD_89700 | JGI IMG/M metagenome (GOLD analysis project Ga0123352, IMG submission 89700) | Labiotermes labralis P1 segment gut microbial communities from Petit-Saut dam, French Guiana - Lab288 P1 | ecosystem: Host-associated > Arthropoda: Insects > Digestive system > Gut ... | reverse complement strand
TCTACAAATAAACCAGAATTTTATTTAAAAACTTAGTTCGTACGGCATAGTAAACACCCCCCGTCTCGTTTGTAAAAAAAAAAAAAAAACCAACCTGTTAGATAATGCTCTAAAGTAAAACAATTTCTTTGTTCTGAGAAACATAAAAACATGGAGAAATACTGAATAGTCAAGTAACTACTGGGTTTTATGTGTTAATGAGCGAAGTTGCCCACCAACACTTCCGTGTTAGTAGTTGTTTCTAAAAGGAAATGAAAAAGGACTAAAACACAGAATAGAATATACAACCGCAATTTATGCTCGTAAAATCTAATTCACACAGACGTGGCTAAATAAAAATCCCATCATTACGGTATAACGCTCTTTGGATTTTGCTGACTTGAAACGGAACATATTCTACCAGTTAATTAACTTATAAAAGTCTTAAGCTTGTGTTTGGTTTCATGAAATTAAGTCCAAATTTGTGAAATACACTTGACATTTTTTGACGCTTTGAATGAAGGAAGTAATGGACTTCAGTGTTACCATGAATTCCTGTACTTTTGTGCAAAGGGCACAAATTGTGCTCGTAATGGAATGGCCATGTCAGTCCGTCCGTCCTTTCTTCCATCATTATAACATGGCCGTAACAAATTTCTGTAAAACTGTTGGCCGAATTTATTTATGGCGGATCCACACTCAGCACAAAACCTTTTCTAATACGAAGCCACTACAATGTCTACTTTATGTGAAAATGACATTAGTTCTTATTAAACGGTATTTCCTAAAACAAAAATGGATTTAACGTACAAAAATGCGTACCCAATACAATCATCATTTTATTTAAAATCCATGCGTCAGATCTGCAATCAGCGACTCAACTGCATGTACATGCGTGCGTGTGTAAGTAAAACATGTATTAGGGAAGCAAAAATGTCAGGTGCCAGGTCGCCGTGGCGACTATAATTTGTACGGTGGCACCCAGTATCTGTGGGTCCCAAGGATGGGAGTTGCTGCTGGTCATCATCCTGGCGCCTACAATTTGAGGTAGCTCTTATATATATGTGGCATATATGTGAATCCCTGGTTAATACGTATATATGTATGTGCATGTAATTTAATATATGCTTTTCTTCTTCTTCTTCTTCTTCTCCTCCTCCACCTTCTGGAATTACAGTTCTTAGTGGACCTTAGCATCTTCCAAAATTTGCCCTCCACTGCTCTCGGTCCTCCTACTTACGTCTCCAGGTCTTCATGCCCATATTCTTTAGATCTTCCCCAACTGACTCAAGCCACCTCGACTCGGGTTTTCCTACATGTCGAGTGCTTTCTGGTTTAAGTAGAGTAAGCTTTCTGCAAGGATCCATTTCTTGCATTCTAAAGAGATGGCCCAGCCGCTTCAATGTCACTACTTTTATCATCTTAAATACATTTAGTTCGCATCCTGTTCCAGTCTTTACAATTTAGGCAGCCATAAGCTTTGACCGGACTCAGAATGCCACATAAACTGTCCATGTGCGATTTACCTTAATTTTCGCACTTTTAGTCTTAAAGGAATTTTACAGTTTTGCTGACAATTTTTACTCCAGAAACAAACTTTCTGGGAAAAAGACCGCGGACATGTCATTTGCTGATGTTTATATTATAACAGTTCTAAATTATGCAGTAAAAGGACAGGTAACGAACGGACGAATAAATTCATGCAACACTCTTTCCCCATGCCTGTTAGTGTAAATATTTACTGAAAAAGAACAGGGTTTAAACATTATGTGAAATAAAAGTTCACATTTTCTAATGCAGGTCCTGTACCGGTCATTTCCCGCGGAAATTTTGTAACGATATTTCAGATATGTCCGGAAAAGGCATGAAAAATAACAACAGGTACTGGGTATGTTTTAGCCAGTCTCACGCAACATAACACACGACACACATCCACAGTCAGGCGCATACTCAGCGGCGTAAGACTTACACAATACGACATGCTGCCACAGCACTGAGTTAATGTACGGAAATTAATCAGTGAGTCTTTTTAAAACCGGAACAGTATAGCTCCCTGAAGATGATCTTAGGATCGAAACATGTTGGAGCGATTTTTAAATGTTTTAATGAAAAAAAGTTTTACGAATGTGCATTAGTTGGTGTGCTAATTAAATGACTCTACGAAATGCACGGTGCAACGATAAAGATTGGTACTGGGTATGTCATGAAGAATAATTACTTGAATTACTGGAATTAGACATCGGGGAAAGCGGAAAAAGTTATAAAAATTTCTTGGTTTACCTTCATATCCGCGACGACAGTGACACCTACCGCGGAACTGATTACTGGAATTAGACATCGGGGAAAGCGGAAAAAGTTATAACAATTTCTTGGTTTACCTTCATATCCGCGACGACAGTGACACCTACCGCGGAACTGAATACAGGCTTCACATCATCAATTTAATAAACATAAGCCTACGGGTCATCCCCATTGTGTTCTATGAAATAACTAATGTACAGTGTGTGTGCTCGTCTAGCACAACTATATTTATTGGTAGAATATAAAATATTTTCTACATAAGGTACAACTACATGTTTCGGCGCTTGATAATGGTCATATTCAGGTTGTACATGAAATAATTATTAAGCAGTTATGCAAAACATACATGGGCTGTTTATATGGGGTAGGGAGGGGGTAAAGTAAAGATCTCGTGCCCACTTTACCCCCTCCCGACCCCATATAAACAGCCCATGTATGTTTTGTATAACTGCTTAATAAGCATTTCATGTACAACCTGAAGATGGCCATTATCAAGCGCCGAAACATGTAGTTGTACCTTATGTAGAAAATATTTTATATTCTACCAATAAATATAGTTGTGCTAGACGAGTACACACACTGTCCATTAATTATAAGCCTACGGGTACTTTAAAAAAACATAAAGGACTCTGTAGATAGTTTATCTGATTAAATCGGAGAATAATACCAGTTCGATACAAAAATTTGCGAAGGTTCAGTTGTCGCACGTGTAATATCGTTCCTCCGTCTGGGAATTTATTGCCAAAATATCCAAGTGCATCCCAAATGACCAATATGACACGTTTGAAAACAGTCTTTCTAAATATAAACAAAGGTTTACGTAGTAAATCATTTAAAGTTCCTTTGGTATTTCTACTGACACATTTTTTTTATTTTTGTTCGTGAAGGCATGTATTTTAAATTAGCAGGGCTACGTACTGCCAGTCTAGACTGAAGGGTAGGCCTAATTACATTGGTGTCATGCCAGATACAGAAGGCTACTCGTGTACCTCCAGTCGAAAAGTCTTCTAAAAGTGCCTGCTATTTATTTATTTATTTATATTATCAATTTATTTACTTTGGTGGGCCGGGTATCTCAGTCGGTATAGTGACTGACTACGGGCTGGACGGTCCGGGATCGAATCCCGGTGGGGACGAGATTTTCCGCCCGTCCAGACCGGCCCTGGGGTCCACCCAGCCTCCTGTAAAATGGGTACCGAGTCTTTCCCGGGGGTAAAGTGCGGCCGGGGCGTGCTGCTGACCACTCACCCTCTTCTAGTGCCGCGGTCATGGAACAGTAGAGCTATACCTCTACCCACTTTCTGGGCCACACCGGCCCTGTAACGGGAACACTTTACCTTTTTTTTTTTTTTTATTTACTTTGGTTTCATTTGCTGTTAGTAGCTCAGAATAAAGCGTCAAGTGTTAGGACTGTTTGTGAGTAATAATTTGGGATGGATGTGGAAGGAAGCCGAAGTTGCTTCTTTTGAAGTATTTTCCAGGCATTTACCTAGAAAGACTTGGGAAGACCTCGAAAAGCCTCTCAAGAAAGCTACGATATTGCCTGTTACCCTTTTCGTCCAACCAAGAACCACTTAAGAAACCATTATACGCGCATTATCTTTGTCATCATTATCATCATTATCATCACCATCGTCATTGAACAGATCCTTTAGGTCCGTTCCGACTTCATTCTGTTGGCTGCTGAACAGACATCGTCTACCAGCCACTGATGATTTTCTAGCTGTTCACACCGGATCACAAACACCGAACATTTCTGAACTGAAATTTTGAAGTACTTTGAAGAATGCTGCAAAAATTCGTAACTTAAATGAAAAAAAAAAATAACACTAGACAATAGCAAATTTAATTTACTATTGGCGTCCTTCAACCCGCCAATATTTGTTGCTCGTATTTCACGCACCGACCCAATGAAGATGTAAGATCTAAGCAACTGACAGCGTCGTTAAATACAGCACTGGCGTCTCTCCGTCCAGTACGTTCAGAAGAAATCATAATAAGCAATAACACAGCCGCGTGATGGAGCGAAAAGCAGTGAGTTAATGAACAGACAACAATCGACAATAATATCGGCGAGAATATGATGAAATACAATGTAGATGGTTGTGAGTTGAATGTTCTTATGTTCAACAGAATTAATTTTATAAGACTACTGTTACAAAGGGGTCGATATGACACGTGAGCAAATAGTGTCACAGTGCGTTAGAATGAAGATGTGCTGGTGGCTGATTGTCAGAGTCATAAGGAGTGCAGGCAGACATTTAATTGCTGGTGTAAGGGCGAGGCCGATCACTCCTGTGGACTGAATTTGAAACACCGCCCTCGCGTGTGTTCCGCATCATGATAAAAGACAATTTAATATACTATGGGTTTGACAGCATACTCTTTCTCTTATTAACTTCGTTGCATCGCCTCTACAAACTTTCAGTCCTACTCCGTACAATCTTGGCTGAGAACAGGAAATAATTCAGCTACATAAAGAAAGCGCATCCAAGGTGATACAACAATTTGATGATAATATATCTGATTTGCTGGGATATGCTGGGTTAATATGTCTGATTTGCGGGAAATGTTGGGCTAATATGTCTGATTTGCGGGAAATGTTGGGCTAATATGTCTGGTTTGCGGAAAATGCTGAGCTAATGTCTGATTTGCGGAAAATTCTGGGCTTATATATGTGATTTGCGGGAAATGCTGGGCTAATATATTTGATTTGCGGGAAATGTTGGCTAATATGTCTGAATTGCGGAAAATGCTAGGCTAATATGTCTGATATGTGGGAAATGTTGGGCTAATATATCTGGTTTGCAGGAAATTCTGGTCTAAAAATACAAATCACAGTTTTTTTTGGAAGGAATGAAATGTGAGAGTTCCACATTATTAGACAGTTTGGTTACAAACACATCTTCAGTCAAAATGCTGTGTCCACAAAACACTGCTTGTCCGTATAAATTCATTAAAACGTAACATGCTTAATTGTTGATCAGACAAGGACTGGCCAAGTTTTATCTGCCTCCTGCAAAACTGTCTAACGGTGAGTTACGAAAAATTGCTGTTTCATGAGTGTATAGCCTTTTTATGTGAAGAGGTATGAGCGGACATATGCAGTATGTAGCCGGCAACATATGCTGCATATGTAGCACAGAATTTAATGAAGCTTCTGTTACTCTAATGCAACAGCAGATAAAACCTGGCACTAAAGCTTACTAATGTTCGTGTTAAAAGAAGAGTAACAGCAACCTCCAAGTCAGCATATCCCAAATTCTTTTGCTCGCGGACCCCTTCTGGCGTCGAAAAACAACCACTCTCCACATCCTTGGTCATGTGAATGTTGAGTGTCTGGGTGACAGCTATTCAAAATTAAAAAATTATTTTTCTGAACTGATTTTGAATAGCGTGGATATCATACCAGTAGCACGCGTTCCTATGCACTGCATGATTTGACCTTAATTACAGTGACTGTTCCTCATTTCGTGGGTATAGGAAATTCGAAATTAGATATTCTAACGGTCATTCGAAATTAACACATCGCCAATTAAAGAAGTTCCTTTTCTATATTTAAAGAAAATATTAGTCCTTTACGTTAAAGTAGCCATTACAGAACTGTACAAACGGAACCCCTGGGTACTGGTCGCGGCTCTCTTGGGATCCGCGGAGCACACTTTGGGAACCACTGCTCTAGGCATTTAAACTCGGCAATTTTAAGCATTTCTTATTGCACACAAAAGGGAGCTTTGTGGGGAGATCATGGGCATTCAGTCAGTTGTGTCGCCATAGCCCTATCACGGTTTCTGTAAATCACATCAAATGCCACGAAAGAGGCAGACAAAAATAAATATATAGAACACACCGAAATTTAACTGCCAAACCGACTAATTGGTCAAGACAAAGTCAATAAATAATTTGGAGGTAATACGTCACGATTCTTCGTGTTTGAAGGGCAGACTTATTTGAGCCGGTTTATTAGACACACAAGGCTTATTTTAAGATAAACCCTTGCCATTGCTTTCCCTTCTCACTAAGTAATTCCATTTCTGTCAAGTTCAAGTCTACGGCATTTGGTTTTCCATTTAATTATTCCCCCTCTTCATATTCTCTTGCTCATCTCTTTCAACTGCCACAGGTACTTCTTTTACACCTTCATTTACGGCGTCGCCATCTCTAAAATGCTGGAGAAAACTAGTGACTGAGTTTTTATTTGGAATAAAACTAGTGACTGGGCTATTATTTGGAATTATTACAAATTATCCATTAAAAGTATTATTTCGATTTTATGTCTAGTACATGTGGCCACAATATTCCTCTAATTCAAATTAGCTACCAGTCATCGCCTGAATTAGTATTATAGACTACATAAGTAATTATCTTGTCCCATGAGATAGTGGGACGCGAGCACAGAAAAATGTCTTTTTGCACGGTTGACACATTTTAATGCCTAAGAAATGAGTACCCTGTATAATCTTGTTGGCTAAATATGGTTTTATGCATTCACTGCATGAAATGAAAAGAATAAACGCACGGACGAATGGGGTGTTTGTGTCAGAATCTCTCTACCTTACCGAGTGTTTTAGAGCCGCCACTACTGGACATTTTTCGATTAAATTTGATACTTGTGTGTTTACATCCAAAACTTAACTTTGAAAAGTGCAAGTTAAATACGGATTGTAGGTACTTTGATGAGATTCTAAAAGATATTCCTCACATTCCTTAGAAACTGCTTGCCTTACAAAGCATAGGGCCTATAATTAAACATAGGTTCATTAATATGTTCTGTTTGATTTGAAACTAAGGTCGAAGGATTGTTAATTATATTTAACAAAGTAAAGGTAGGATCTTTAATTCAGGAGGAGGCCAGTTGAAGCAGCTTTGCAACCACACGTCTGTTTCTGCCACACAAATGCACTGATTATTGGCGTACAATTTTTTTTTTCTTGAAGCGAGGCAATATTTGAGTATTTAAAAAATAATTTGTATTTATTCAGTAGGTGGTAATTAACTTGTAGGCTCAAAAGCACAAGGAACAATAATAAAGCCAGCAAAAAACACAAGTGCAACATAAGAAACAATAAAAATACACAAAACGGAACACAAAGCAAACTAAACAAAAACAACAAATATAGCAACAGCAAGAAAACAGCAAAATAAATAAAGTTATTTGATAGTTTAACAAAGACTAACGAAGGACCGTGAACATTATTCGGCACTTATATAATATGCGTTCAATAATGTGAAACTACGTCAATGAATAATTAAGGTACGTCGTACAGAAAGTGTGGGGGGGACAAAAATTGTCACGTCTGTTGTCTTGTAAAAAACCGTCTGTCTGACATTTTCACTTTACTTGTAAGAATTTTTAATTTATTTCCAATATATTTCGATTTGTTGCATGCACAGATATGTTTAAACATTCCTGTGTGTAAAGAAAAACAGCCTAAGAGTTTCAGCAAATTGAATTTCTGCCCCCCATTTTGACCCTTTCGAAAAGAAAATTTCCGCTAGAGGATTCATGAGTTCAACAAACTGCAAGAGTAAAGACCTCCATGTCCCTCTGAAATTCCAAGTCGTATCCTACAGAAAGCATCCCAAATATTTCCCAGTACTGTCCACCTAACTGGTCTCATTAGGCCCACATGTACATCACAATCGATCAGATTATTTGTGGATACTTGCTCTTGGACTCAGCAGGATGAAGGCGTCCAACCGCGATGTTTGCAACACACAGCCTAAATATCATTGCTTTCACCTCAAGTTTCTTCATGAGTTCTGCTCCAGTTCATGCTCGGGACTTGTTTCAAACGAACGGAGGGCCTACATTCAAATAACCTATTTTTGGATATTGCTTCCAGGGACTCAGTTAAATTAGGAAGACCCCTGCTTGATTTCAGACTTCCGCCGCGGTGTCAATGAGAACTGCGCTCTTCTGAAATTTTACGCGGCTTAAATTGATAATTACCGAAGTTTCGGGACAACCTATCAATCCCATCTGCTGTAAGACGGACAGATTTTCCCGAAACGTCGGTGACAAACTACCAGCCTATGCTGCTTCAAATCCCAGAACAGCGCAGATGTCAAGAAGAACCCCTATTAAAGATGCCTCCCGGGCGTGACAGAAGGACTGACCATTACATTTTGACGCTCTATTTAAATCCATTGACTCTAAATAACTTCAATGTCTGATGAATCTTCACTAAACAAGAAGGTCGTTTGTTCTGTTGTATCGGCGGTCTGCCTTCATTGCACGCGATCAAATGTATGTTTGTGTATTTTTGTGCAAATTTAAAGCTAAATGCCCGGACCATTTACACAAACTTCGGCATTGTCTTTTCTATAGTCGATATCTATACGTGATTAACTAATCCGAAATTCTTGTTGGACCGGAGCCAAGCATCACACAAGAACACATCATAGATTTTCTCTGTCTTACACACTGTGACAATGCTGTGTTCTGCGGTCCAACTTCGTATTTGAGAATTCCAGATTCGGCTCTTCCCCCAGCAATTATTACCGTGCGAGGTCTGTCATGACTACGGAGCGTCCTGCCACATGCCGAAACGCTGGCCTCAGATCGGCCACGTTCTCTTGATTCACTATTTACAGGCATCTCTACGCCTGAAAATTATCTAAAACAGGCCTGTTCAGTTGACAGAACAAAAAACAAACAAAAAACTGTCGACTATGGTTAATGTAACTGCAATAAATTGCCAACAGCAGGCCTAAAATCTAAATTAATGAAAACACAGGCGATAAAATGAGCCCAACATTAAGAATAATAATATAGTTTCTTCACGCTTAAGAGGGCCGGAGTATAAAACCGCTGCTAACCTTTATGAATATGTATTGTGTACGTTCGCCTAAGAGCAGAGGCCCGTGAAGAGGTTGCCCGAGTTGCGTCTGCACTGCATAAGGTATCTACATTTCTACCCACTACGGCGCAGTTCCACTTGATTTAAAGAATACTTCCCCTTGGAATGTCCGCGGTAGCACAGTGGTTAAGGTGCTGTGCTACAAATCGGATGGTCGCTGGTTCGATTCCAAATGGTGTCATTGGAATTTTTCGTTGACATAATCCTTCCGATCGCAGTATGGCCCTGACGTCGATTCAGCCTATAACACAAATTAATACCAGGAGTATTTCCTGGTGGGTAAAAGCGGTCGGTGCGTAAGGCTGACAACCTTACCACCATCCTGGGCCATTGCCATGTAATCTGGGAACCTTAACTTCTTGGAACCCTCTGGACACCTCGGGTCTGTAATAAGACTGATTTACCTTTTTACCTCTGGAATGAAACGCCGTTCAGCCTATTATATATGTCGCGATGTTGGAATTTATTAAATAATCTTAATATATCTGTGGTAGTTTTATCTCAAACATGATGACATATGAGCCGGACTACTCAGCATTCCGAAAGCATTCCATAAACTTAAATTTCAGAACATATTTCGAAACATGTAGAGGTTGATTGACGAAATAAACTGAGGGTAAATAATGCATCAAGTTGGTTTTTATTACATAGATGTAAAAAGTTGTTTTGAGAGATTGAAGAATTGTGAGAAAAACAGTATTTCTGGTACCTACGTTTTGAGACATGCAGTGGTGAGAACGCCAGACTCACCTAATTGACAGAGAGCAAGGAAACAAGCAGAAGAGCTGAAAATGTACTGCACTATTATAATAACAAAATCTCGTTTAAACAATGACGGTAAATAACAAAAAATGGATGATGAAACACACCCTTTGGTTTTTAAAAGTTAATAAAGTTGAAGAATTTAGGGTTTTCATTTCCTGAATTGCTTCGATGGACATTTTGTAGTTAAGAGGTTAAAGAACAGAGAAATATTGTACGTGACTGATGCAATTTCATTATTTCGGCGAGTTTGTTTAGGAAATAGCCGGACAAAGAACGGGCGCTTTCAGTAGTAAACAATAACATATTTAACCGAAAGACAATGTGACGATGCCCACAAAACCAGAATCTAAAGACATGGAAAGAAAATCAAACTCGTCTATTGCACGGCATGTTTACATGAAGAAAGAATGAACGTCTATTTGAAATGACGCGACTGATATAAATTATAATTCTGTGGGTCTAACTTAAAGTTACATATAAGTCTAGTTTTGTGGCCTAGATGTGTTATTAGCTGAGATGTATTTGAGTTTTTAGGTATTAACTTTCTTAGTAAAACATCACGTTTCGAAAGATGACGCTGCTTCCATTATCAGGTACAAAATAAAAATCTGAAACCTAATTTTTGGGTCCATTACACTGAACAAATGACGATCAAAGGTCTATCACTAAACCCACGTGACTCAGAGTACCTTCATCTTTCGAACCCAATTGAGTAGATTCCTCCACACCCTTTCACCTAAGGAAATACACTGAGGCAATTTCCGAAACGTATCTTTCTTTTTTGCAATTCCAGACTATAGAAAATTCCAAAAGTCGAGTAACCCTAAATATTGACGATAAACTAGGAAGTATATGAATAAAAGGGGCCGTAGTCTGTTTTAAGCCACTACAGAACCAGTTGCCATATAAGCACTTCGCATTTTTCAAGATGTACAAGTCATTAGAACGAGTAATATCAGCAGGATGTCAAAATATCGATATATGTCAAGATAACCACGTGTAAACAACTTATAAATAATGGCGCAATATTACATTCTTTCAAACAAATCTAGGCCTCATATGTGACATTATGATTCGAAGTTTCAGCATCGCTACTACGCAAGGAATTGATAACAGCTTGAGTATTCGTATATCAATTAATCCATTTCAATGATTAATTTGCTCCCAATTTAAAATCAAGTCCAAAAAGAATTTTCTTTGTAATTAGCCTTCTCTCGTATATTCAAATTTTAATAAATTTCGGAGAAAATTTACTTCTTCGTCTTTACATCAAGGACTGAAGTTAGATGGCAAATCTTTTCAACATGCTGACATCCATTTAGACAATTAATTAAGTCCTCTATGTGATCACAACGATAAATTTCGGTATCTATTCAAACCCTGGGGGTTGGTTATCCACTTTTGGTAGAACGTTCGCTTTCTTGTACTAATATTTAGTCCACCTGCTGATTGCCATCTTGCCGGCCAAAGTGGTCTGGGGGAGGGTGAAGCTGATCAGAAAGGAAGAGTTGCTAATTGATGGAAGGAAGGTATATTCTTTATCTTATTACAGATAATTTCAATTGCCTGGCACAAAGTAACAAGTAACTATTTTTAAAATTTCTAAGACACTTACGTGCGACCAGAATATTCACAAGTGCCCTGGTTTACATAGGCCTACAATCCTATTACAACATACAGTTGATGACTCACAATAAATTTTACATTTTTATTTTACATTTTTATATGTTCCGTGTCCGTGCATCAAAGAACGTTCCTTACTTGTATGATAAGCCAACAAATTTACATTTCTAAACACATTCAGTCACATAAATGTGATACGCTTTTGTTGGTTTATCATGTAAGTACAAACTGTACATCTTAAACAGAATATGTGGAATATCAGTAAGTATCAAGATCTATTATTAGTAAACACACTTCCTCCTGCAACATCAGTGGAAAAATATGATTACGTGCCATATTACCTGCATTGTATAGTCAAAATTTCGTGACTGATATCTCCTTGGCCAATAAGCGATAACTAAGCTGGACAACATCGACTGCCTGAAGTGTTACATTTATTCATAATGGCAATATTTTCCCTTGTTTTATTTCCATTTAAATATTTCATGACGCACACATTCTGAAAGCAGGATCAGCTTGAATAATTTGGCATCGCAATACTTCCAATCCTGACTTGAAACGTGTTTTTGAAAAATAAGAGAATAACAAATCACTAAATTAAAAAAACAATGTTACGCAAGATGTTATGCATTCCGGTCTTCCGGGATGTTATTCTGTGAAGCTGAGTTAACAGATCCCAGTTCCTTCAGAACTCCGTTGCCCAACGTAATATCCTGCAAAATTATTCATTTGTATTTCGTATCATTCTCAATAGGGTAGAGGGATTTATTTTTTTTCTTTTAAATATCGTGCTGATTGTTACACACTGCGTTTCAATTCGTGTTCGTTTTCTATAAAGTGGTGAGAATAGAATTAAAGAAAAGCCTGTACTAGTTTGATTTCACATTTATAATTTGCTTCTTGTCCTCCTGAAAGTTTCATGGTGAAGAAAGTAAGACAAATATCAGCGAAGTTTTTTTTCTCAGCGAGAATATTACAGAATTTGAAGCCTCAGAGTCTTCATTTTAGACAAAATAACGCACCACAACAAAGGCCAATGACTTTAAAAATTTAAACATAAATTCGTCTTTACTCTCATAATACGAGCCTCCATACATCTTGTAGCGCTATAGGGGATTTTAAATTATAAAAAAAATTTGAAACGAGTTAAATGTAACCCAGAATACTTTCCGGACCTCTCGGAATATCACATGTGACTTATAAACCGTAAAGTTTTACATTCCGCTCAAAGGCGTTTTAAAGCCTCTGGCTACGCAGGGGCGTCAGACAAACACAGCTCAACACACTAGTTTTCATTTTCACTTCAAAGAGAGTGCCATGGCTTCATAGTTTCATTCCAGAAAGTGTTACTTAAGGCACATTTTAATAATATAAATAACGTATTACAAATTCAAGAGGCTTAGAATTCTGGGTAGAAATGTATCGTATATTCGTTACACTCGATTTATCTACGGAATAAACATGGTGGCTTCTCAATGAATATGTTCCTTGTAGGAAAGAGATAAGTGTGCTTACCCTTTTGAAAGAAAAGTGTTTATTGTAACACACGACTACAAGCACGTCTGAGACAATGTCAGGTGTAAACCATACTTGAACAAGGTCAATTGTGTCAAATTTAGATGCATGTTCCGCGTGACAACTAGCTCGATATTTATTATGTTCGTTCCCGACGTACTTGGAGTTCCCTGTATATTCTGACGCCTCTCGGGCTTCTTTCACTTATTTAGGAAACGTCTTTGAGACAATTCGTTAAATCAAATTCACAACTATAGCACCGTTTAAAACGTCAATACGTGTGTAGCAAATGTCATAACTTGAGGGGCCATGCTGACTTAAAAAACGCATCTAAATATGACAGAATTAGCTTTGTAAACAGAGTTTATAACCTTCCTTTAAAAGTTATAGGACATTCCGTATAACATGTACTACCAGTTGAACATTAAAAACTCACCGTTGTTTACAAAGTCTATTTTTTTGGGATCATTCTCTCAATAATCTGCGACTTTTGACGTTTTGTTCACCGTGCATCTCAGTATATTTATCTCCGTATTTAACCAACTTAATGCACAAAATTTGTTTCACAATAAGTTTTATTTCATGCCTCTACATGTTTCGAGCACATGTGCTCATCATCAGGAGGTCTCGTGCACGAGACGGCCACCTATAAGTGTGATGATACCAGAGGCTGTGTAATGCAATTTTGACCTCCTGATGATGAGCACATGTGCTCGAAACATGTAGAGGCATGAAATGAAACTTATTGTGAAACAAAGTTTGTACATCAAGTTGGTTAAATACTGAGATATATATGCGACTGGTTCTCTACACAGTGTTAATCGATGGCCTTGAGGATGACTCATCCTCTAATAGAAATGAGTAACAGCCGTATCGCTTGGGGGTAAAGATGGCCAGTGTCAGGGCTGACAAACTTGTCACCTTCCAGTGCCAACTGTCTAGAAATTCCGAAAGCCGCAACCTCCTGGAGCCCAAAGGGCCTGTCCAGGCTTGTACAGGGATAGCTTTTACCTTTACTTTTAGATTGCTTGTTTGGCATGTTTTCTGTGAAGTAGGGACGGTATTTTGACACGTATTATTCAAATAAAATATGTGCTTCGACACTTTAATATAAATGATTGGTTTGTGGGTAGTAAAAATCTGCTCTTTCCCTTTGGATATAGAACATCCGAAAGCGTGATATTCTCTTTGAAACCAACAAGAAAAAGTCAATTTCGCTGTCGGTAAGAAAAAAAATGGCCGTTATGAGTGTAGAATCCATAAGGCTCTGCATCACTGATATGAAAAGACCACCACTGAACATGCCACGTCTTTGCAATATACGCTGTACTGTAAGATTCATTTTAAATGTTACCTCGCTTTCTCAATTTCGTCTTCCAAGACGCCTTTTTCCAAGAAGTGTTGCCACAAATATCTTCACCATCCTAGCTACACTCACAGATAATTGCAACCCTTTAGATGCCAGCAACCTAAAAACACGTAACTCCCTACTTAAACCAGGCAACTCTTCGTCATTTAGTCCAGAAATCCTGAATTTTTTGAATGTGTCACCCTGTACGGTTCCAAGTACTGTCCAGGGTACTTTGTGTTATGCACTGCGTAATGCAGACATATCCTCTTCCTGTGTTATAAGAGGCTCTGTTTCACCTCCATACAAAACAGACGGCATATCTTGATGTCAGGTGTTTGTAGTCTGTCATTTAACTGGAGACCCCGCCAATCAATTATGCTGCATATTGTCGGATAAGTGGACGATAGTGGATAATAAATTTTAAAAAAAGTGGATTGAAGCGGTCATAACATAACTGCAAATATCCTTATAATTCCCGGAAGGGATTAAAAAAACTGTTTGTTGGAGTCACGGTGGAGTTCTCCCTATTACAACTCAGAAGCGTTAAGGTTTCGAAAATTTAATCGGTGATTCAAAGCGCCAAAACGAGTTAATGGCATTGATGTTAGTGCAATGGTACACACCACGCCATTGATGTGAGAGCAATAGTACACACCACGCCATTGATGTTAGTGCAATAGTACACACCACGCCCTTGTTGTTAGTGCATTAGTACACACCACGCCATTGATGTTAGTGCAATAGTACACACCACGCCATTGATGTTAGTGCAATAGTACACACCACGCTACTGATGTTAGTGCAATAGTACACACCACGCCATTGAGGTTAGTGCAATAGTACACACCACCCCATTGATGTGAGAGCAATAGTACACACCACGCCATTGATGTTAGAGCAATAGTACACACCACGCCATGGATGTTAGCGCAATAGTACACACCACGCCATTGATGTTAGTGCAACAGTACACACCACGCCATTAATGTTAGTGCAACAGTACACACCACGCCACCGATGGCTGTGTTCTACGTACCTTGGTCACTGATAACTCTGTGCTGTGACACTGATAACTGCCTGCTGCATACCGCGCCAATACTGACTGTGAACCGTAGCATATAGCGTGTCTCTGATGACTGTTTGCTGCTAGAAGTATTGTCATATTTATCGTCTATTATTTTAACCTGTGTTGTTAACAACAATGGTGAAAACAAGGGGCAGTGTCTAAGTCTATAGAAAACAAGTTACCTCCTCATTGTACCGGCCATAATGGAGCGATGGTTAAATTTTGTAAGGCAAAACTAACGTAAAAATATATATTCTAATGGGACGGAAGTTTGTAACTCGAAATAAATTTGAGCGCGTGCGATATTCGGCAGTCGAGATGAAGTCCGAATATGCGTGATTGGTGAGCATGTCAAACAGCTGCCTTGAGTATGTCGTCTTTTGTAATATGCCTCTGCAAATACTACGCATGGTGAAGTGGCTCGAAGGAGTTGAGGATAGTTCATTCATTGCTGTACATTACGTAATACACAAGGACTAGTTCTGTTTCCGGAACGTTTCCTTTACAAATATAAAACAACTGCCCACCTCAGAACAAAATTTTTCGTTCGATTTGTGCCTCAAAAAATTCATGAACAATTGTGTGTTTTGTACAGAAAATGCACTTATATGTAAGCCGACACAAACTTAATACCCCGGGAAACAAAGAAGAACACGAACAGAAGTCCATGTACTGGTATGTAGTGAGACGCTAAACATTTAGTTCGGGAACAGGTGCAGCAATATACTGCTCTGGGTTTTCCCATATTATAACCGTTCGTCCTTCTTGTAAAATGCACTTTATAAAAGATGCACCGTCGGAAAGTGAAGAAGGTAAGATGGACAGATTGAGTATGCAACAGAGGATAAAATACGAGCATTTGATCTGAAATTTTTCATTCATAATTTTGTAATTAGAGGGCTGAATTATGGCGAAATTTTGATAAAGTTGGGAGGGCGAATTTTGCGTTGAAAAACATAAAATTTTTGTATCATATTAAATAAGGTTTTGATTTTAAATTCTGAGACGCCTGTTGCACATCCGATTATAAATTGCTGGAAATCTTGTGTTAATATTTCTTGTTGGTCGTCATCTCTGTTTCTTCAGGGTATCGTTTATTTCCAGCGTAAGGAAAGCGCCTCCATGCACCTTCCTGCATAAGTTCAGATTTCGGGTGACTGAAACAAATCCTTCAGTCACACGTCAAACATATGTATGTAATTGCAGACTAACACTTTTTGAGGGAAATTTATGCATAGCCTATATTATTATATATACTGCCTGTCTCTTAACTGTCTGTTACATACAAAAATTCATATTCTACCGTACAGGGCAAAATGCTTCATTTAGAAATACCTACCTCTGACGTTGTCTGGAGAAATAATCTCTGTTTTTTCAGAGAATCCCACAGAACACATTAACACATTCCTTGGGCAAATTGTGGATAAATCTAAGGTTAGGGCAGGTGGTATATATAGTTACCACTGTGGCTTAAATACTTAAGGAAGTAGGATATGAGGGTGTGGGATGGAAACATCTAACTCGTATGGTCTAGTGACAGAGGCTTCAGAGCATGGTGATAAGAACAATAATTTTATAAAAGTCGGGAAATGTTTTTGCCAACTGAGCGTCTGTGAGATTCTCAAGAGGGCGCTTACAGGGACAGTTATTCAGTTCTTGGGCCGACTGTTCTGGTAGTCACATTTCATTCTATCTGCAGTTGGTGATGAATCAGTCTATTCTTTATTCCAAACCCCCACCCACTTGAACCCACAGTGCCCAGCACAATTTACGGTACACGCTTCGTCTGCCCCAAATTCTCCAGAAAAATAAACTTTATTTCTGTTCGATTTTTCATTCCTTTCTCCCGTTATAGACAGCACAGTACGGACCGTACGACCAGATGGCCGGACAGGGAACAATAAAACACTGGCCTATATGCGCATAATTTTAATGCCTTCCATAGCAAGTCTCACGCATCGGTGAACAATTACAACTAGAACAGAAATAGCGCTTCCATATACACATTTACAAAACTCCTTTTTTTTTATCATGTCTCAGTGTTTTGGCTATCCTTGCACCATCTCACGCGTTGCGCCTTCAGAATACGAAGACCAAGTTTCATTGGCGTCCAGCTTCATGGTTTTGTGCAAACTCGCAAACTTCATTATTTTTTAATTATGTGAGATTACGAGTATATAAATATACTAAATACAACAACAACAACAACAACAACAACTACTACTACTACTACTAACTACTACTTATTATTACTACTACTACTACTACTACTACTACTACTACGAGGGGGTGCTCATAAATCGTTAGCCCGACCTACTTCCCGATGTTGTAGGACGGAATCGATAGTGTCGTTGGAAAAAGGGGTCTGTTCATGTGCCGAATTTCAAGTCTTTTCTTGTTACAGAGGCTGAAAGGAAGCATGTCAGGCGACGCGCGCGATTTCAACAATATGGAGACGCGAGCTGTCATGAAGTTTTATTTCCTGCAAGGCAAGGCGCCGAAAGAAATTCAAGCCATTCTGAAAGAAACATTAGGGGAACAGGCACCATCGTAAGCCACCGCCAAAAACTGGGTGACCTAGTTTAAACGTGGTGATTTTTCCACCTGTGATGCGCCTCGTCCTGGACGACCCAAAACAGTGTCAACCCCAGAGATTATTGAACAAATTCACGAGCTAATCTTCGAAGACCGCCGGATTTCGGCTAAATCAACAGGTGAGCAACTGGGCATCTCACGTGAGCGCGTGGGGTCCATCATTCATGAAGAT
>Ga0123352_10006214_pt1 | contig 18231 bp, 13 predicted proteins | sample TergutLab28metaG_FD_89700 | JGI IMG/M metagenome (GOLD analysis project Ga0123352, IMG submission 89700) | Labiotermes labralis P1 segment gut microbial communities from Petit-Saut dam, French Guiana - Lab288 P1 | ecosystem: Host-associated > Arthropoda: Insects > Digestive system > Gut ... | reverse complement strand
TTAGGTACTATATTATCTATATGGGTTTTCCAGGAAAGCGTATTTTCTATTATTAGTCCAAGGAATTTTGTAGTGCAAGTTTTGGCTATTTTCTCATTTTTATGTCTAATATTTAAGTCAATTTGAGAGCTATTTCCATTAACAAATTGCATATAGTGTGTCTTGTTCAGATTTAGTGACAATAAATTAGTGTCAAACCATCTATTTATATCATGGAAGATTTTATTAATATTTCTTTCAAAGTTTGTAGGGTTAGGTGTGGTAATTATTAAACTAGGGTCATCAGCATATAGAATTATTTTTGAGTTTTCGTTTGTTATTTGTGGCAAGTCATTAATGTAGAGAAGAAAAAGAAGTGGACTAAGTATTGATATAATGTATGCATGTATGAAGCCTATATGTGTGTATGTTTATTTATATATATATATATATATATATATATATATATATGGATGTAGTATTTGTGTGTGAATGCTTGTATGTATGAATATATGTGTGTCTGTGATTTGTGTGTTTATATATGTAAATACCATGAATGGTGTGTTGGAAAAGTAATATTATAACACATTTTCCCTCGGTATAATCAGAATAAAACCCCGTGAACAGTAACATTTTTTCCACATCACTGAGGAGATGCTGATTGTGTCAGGTTTGTATTCTAACTATGCCTAGGGGATGTATGGTAGAAAAATTAATTTTCTAACATAGTATTTCGAAAGTGCATTTTTAGAAACGTTTTAAGCTCTGTGCATGATGTCAAGAATTAAATATTTGCTTCCTTCTTTTCAGCCATTCTCAATTATCAACACAGTGATTTTCCAGAATTAGTTCCTAAACTTGTGCCACATTCACATCCATCCTATCACATGCTGGGCCACCTGTCATGGTCATAACTGCAGATGTCTTTTCCACCATTTTTCAACGCCTTACACAAATTGTTGACATGCTCCACTCTCATTATAACATCAACATACTCTTTTATCAATTGGCAGTGAATTTCAATGGGGATACATGTTTCACCCATAAAGACCAATCATGCTGTGAACTTCCCTGTTGGACCCATATAACAATGTTTTTGCCTTTACAAAAGGCATTTGATACACACACTTTCTGAGTCCTGTACCATCTGTTGCATGTTACCCCTAATATAAGGGCTGCTTCATTCTGAAAAATACAGAAGTTTCAGGCAAGGAGCCTTGCTTATTGTGCATGTTTCAAACTAATGAAAAATTTGACCAAACAGTCAGTTGTTACTGAATAGATACAACATGAGGAAAACAGTTACTGTAATTACTGTTCTGAATTCCATGGGATGTAATAACATATAAGTTTACTACTGAACAAAGTGTAGTATCCCAGAGGACTTGATATTGGAAACAATTGGTATGAGAGCCTCTAGACTCTGAACTGCATTAATTATCATGATTTTGACAGTTAGATATATTTGTGTAATTGGATGTGTCGTAAAATTTTCAGTGTATTTAATCGACTAAAATGGTGGAATTGACATGCCTGTTTAACTAAAAATCCAATCACTATTACTGAAAGACTTACCACTTACATGAAAATAAAGTTTGTCAGAAAGAAGAAAGTGATGCCATGATGAGCAACCCTATTGAATGTTGCCAAGCTTGAAATATGGATGACATTGGGTAGAGCTTTCTGAAACACAGAGCATGTGGATTCTTGTGTGATGATTCCTAGCATATAATTAGTATTTCCAAGATTTTTGCAGCTTGTATTGGCTAATGCTACAACTGCAATGACATTTGTAAATACAATGCTGTGATTTTCTTCTGCAGCCTGAAGTTTTGATACACTGTTCAGTTGTGTTCTGTCAGCATTGTTTGGTGCTTGCAGTTAGAATGTTGATGGTAATGGTGACTTGTTGCATCCCATCTCACCCTGTTGTGTCACCTGCCTGGCAGGTGATTTGTCAAGTGTCAGAAAATGCGTCTTCTATACTGATGTGTAAGCTATCCAGGACCTCCTTTTAGAATGAGTTTTTCATATGTGTAAGCCCCAGGGAAGATCCTGGAAAGGAAGCAGAAGACCAGTACACTTTGTTTTGCATCTATGCTTGGACGTTGTGCAGGGTGTGACACCAGTACACAAGCAGTAGACATCATATGTTTTGGCACCTCCTCTATTTTACATGTCCTTGCATGTTGCAGCTGCATCAGGTTTCAATCCCATATGTCTACACAGACCAGTGATGTCATACCAGCTCTGCCCTGTGCAAGCGAACTTCATGCTGGTGCATGGCATGCATGACTAAATGTCACCCCCCCAGACCATTCCCTCCTAGATAGTGAAGATGTTACTTCTGTTAAAAAGTTTCCTGTTTCCATTCTAATTTGGGTATTAATTAAATGTACTATGCTTATAGAAACATCTCTGATTGTGACAAGTCTGCATTTAGATAACTGGACTCCAAGGCTGATTGTGTAGTCCATTGTCTTTTGATAAATAGAGTGAAAAGTGCTGCCTGTTAAAGTGCTGGACGTTCTGTGTGCATTTTGTCCCCTCCATCATGCAACAGGATGATGAAGCATGTCATAATGGGTACGTTGAAGGACAAAAGCACAATATACAGATGCATAATAAAATAATGACATATGGGTAGCTAACAGATTCTTTGAGAATGCAACAATCAAGTACTCTTACTTTGCCTGTTGTATTACATGGGTGTGAAATTTGACCTGTAACATTAATGGAAGAACATAGTGATTGTGTCTTTATTAAATGAGTGCCAAGATATAAATGGGTGCCTGAAGGGAATGCATAACAGGAAGCCGGAGAAAAATAACATAGTGCTGTGTTACCTGTTTTGTACTACTCACCAGACATTTGGGCAGTTAAATCACGGAAGATGAAGTGGATGGGGTATATTACCAGTATGGGGAGAAAGGAAAACCTTACACAACTTTGGTTATAAAACCATAGTGAAGAAAACTGCTAGGAAGGACTAGAATTAGGTAGACTACATTAATTTGGCTCAGAATCGGGACAAGTAGGGGGCTGTTAATAACAAGTAACATTTGTGTTTCATGAAATAAAGGAAGTTTCTTCATTAGTCAATTAGGGGTGTAATAAATAGGTTTTCAAGATTGACAGTGCTCTATGGTTGATTTTGTTTTTTTAATAGAGATTATTGTTGATGTCCTCACCCCCTTCTTGTGCCATGGTCTAGAGAGAGTACAGCTATACCTCTGCTTCCCCTATGGACTGTATGGCCTGTACAGAACCTCAGTGCCAGTACAAGGGTGCACTTTACATTTACCTTTATTGTTGATGCAGATAATACATGCAGCCACCCTTGTAATGTAAATGTATGTTAACATTGCCCCCTGTTTTATTTCTGTGTTTCAGAAGTATTTGATAAATATATCTGTTCAGTGCTCATATTCACACTGATGACCCTCAGCAAAGTCTTGTACATATGGTATTAAACTTGACAGACATTTTTTGAATATAATACTCCGTGGTTCATAACACTGATATTGCTATAAAATAAATTCATTCAGTTTTATCATGCAACTTGTAGGAAAGCGGAGTAATAAATTCCATTTACTTTTTAGGCAATTTTCTGTATTTGAATTATAAGTAATAAGCTTATTGAACTGAGAATGTGCTGTTTTAACTCCTGATTTGGTCAATTCAGCTAATTTTGTTTAATGGCTGATAACTTTTATCTCTTTCACTCTACAGTAGCCATCTCAACCTCAAAAGCACTGGTGTCAGTCACTAGACACTAAGATTTGTGTTGGATATTACAGTCTGCCTAACATGATTATCTCATTTATACTCAGTAAACACCAAAAGTTATTATTTTTCCTATTCCACTGACTGTGGGATTGTGAAATCACGTTGTCTGTATCATTTACCATGTTCTACACTGGTAACTCTTCTTAAATTTAAGTTTTTTTATACAAGTCTGTACAACTGTTGTTCTTTGTGTTTGTTCAGTCCTCATTAATTTTATCCCTTCAGCATACACACTAATAGTTGCTGAAATGTCTAAAACTTTTGCATCTTACACTAATCAGAATATCTGCATTCGACAGTATTGTGTAACCATTGCAGTTTATCATGCTTCTTCTGATCTGCAAAATTTCAGAACTCGTCATAACGAGGTTTATGCCACTTATGTAAAATGTACAGAGTTGAGATATTTATTTCCATCTAATATTTTCTGTACCTGTAGCATTGAACCTGTTGAAATTTACATTTTCTGAAGCTGCAAATTTGCAAGACTTTGATGCTGAGAGTAAGGCATTTGAACATATAAAAGTTAATTCAATGTTGTTATTATTATTGTGAGTTTTAAGGTTTTTGCATGAGTGTAATCAAGGATGGTGTTGTGTGTTGGGACCCTGATTGCTGGTTGAGTTCTTCCTGGGCCTTCAAAAATATGCCAACTTCATGTTCATGCATTCGAGGTCCTTGGAAACCTCAGGATGTACTTATCCAGCTTGCAGCATGTAGACTATCATGGCTTTTGTTTCAAAAAGATCTTTCCTTAATAATTCTTTGTCAAAGTCTACAATACTCAACTCTCTTAACTTCTGGTATGGTTCTGTTATGCATAGATGAATGTGGACCTCACAGGTGATATTCACATCTTTTATATAGAGAAAAATTTAATCGTGTGTTCATTCAGTACCATGCATAGTCCATCCGACTTAAAATACTGCTATTAAATGTGCATGAAAGAGTCATCATTGACCATGACCACTAATCTCCTGGTATTCCAAGTTCCAATCCTGTCAATCATTCTCCATCACCTATAGAATTCCAAAAGATTTTTCCTTAGTCCACTGCCCAAGACCCCAGTGGGGTGAGACTTTCCACACATGTCCAGATTAGCCCTGGGCCCCAACCAGCCTTTGTACATTTGATACCAGGTCTCCTTCCCAGGGTAAAGCAGCTGGAGTGTGCTGAGCACCCCCGCCGTCTAGTCCCAAGGTTAAGGATAGAATATACCTAGTGCTCTGCCCCACCTCTGAGACTTCATTAACTTTTCTGGGGTGAAATTTACCAAGGTCCAAGCAACATTTTTATCATGTTAGTTTCTGGTGTTTTAAGCTGTTAGAAACTCTCCCAAACCCAAGGCTGGAGGTTCACCACTTATCAGCCCATGACCTATTATGCATTACTTTGGCAACTAATTTCAATGTCTGCTGGTTATCTTCTCCATCACAAAATTGATGATGTGCCAGGCTGTGCTGACAGAGACACCGTTGATGTGGCATCTGTGCTATGGTACTTGAAATGAATGATAAACTGCCCCATACAAACATTCACAGGCAGATGTAGACCTATATAAAAATTCACTCTACTTCAGTTCAGGCTTAATCTTATTTATTCAAATACCATTTTATTGTCACCTATTGTTTTATGTGATAGTTCATTTCTACAGGAAGAACAACCTGATTAAATATTTTTTATTCTATTCCAGAGGATTTCTGTTCCTGAGGGAGCAGATTTGGGTTCCAGGAAGCATATGGGCCATGTGTCAGAATCACAGAATAATTGTGCCCAACACAAAATATATAAACATCTATGCATCAATAGTGAGGAGCACCAGTTTACATGTGATGTGTGTAAGAAATGTTGCAAGTGGTGCAGTTCTTTGAAGATACATGTACGTACTGCTATTGGGGAGTGTCTGTTTAAGTGCGATATGTGTAAGAAAGCATTCAGTCAGCGCTGTGACTTGCAGAATCATTTACACATTCATACAGGGGAGTGGCCTTTTTCATGTGATGTATGTAAGAAATCTTTCAATCGGATAGGTTCCTTGAAGGTTTGTTGCACACTCACACAGGGGAGCGAGCATTTATGTGTGATATATGAAAGAAAACTTTCATTGGGTCAAGTGCCTTGAAGTTGCATCTACACACTCATACAGAGCAGCAGCTGTATACTTTTGATGTACGTAAGAAATCTTTCAGGCAGTCTGGTTCTCTGAAGGAGCATCTGTTCACTCATTCAGTGGAGTGGCCATTTATGTGTGATGTATGTAAGAAATCTTTCAAGCAGTGTAAAATCTTGAAGGTGCATCTACGCACTCATACAGGGCAGCGGCCATTTACTTGTGATATATGTAGGAAATATTTCAGGCAGTCTGGTGCTTTGAAGGAGCAACTTACACTCATTCGGTGGAGCAGCCATTTATATGTGATGTATGTAAGAAATCTTTCAAGTTGTGCAAAGTCTTGAAGGTGCATCTATGCACTCATACAGGGCAGCGGCCATATACTTGTGATATATGTAGGAAATCTTTCAGGCAGTCTGGTGCTTGGAAGGAGCATCTGTGCATTCATACTGGGGAGCAGCCGTTTATACGTGATGTATGTAAGAAATCTTTCATTCAGTCAAGTGCCTTGAGGTTGCATTTACATACTCATACAGGGGAACAACATTATATACGTGATATATGTAAGAAATCTTTCAAGGAGTTAGGTACCTTGAAGTTGCATCTTTGTACTCATACTGGGGAGCGACCGTTTACATATGATATATGTAACAAATCTTTCAAGCGGTCACATGACTTGAAGGTGCATTTACACAATCGCTGGGGAGTGGCTGTTTAAATTTGATGTGTGACAGAACTCTTTCAAGCGTTCATAAACCGTGAAGGTGCATCTATGCCCTCATACAGAGGAACAATTGTTTAAATGTGATATGTGTAGGAAATCTTTCAGTCAGCCAGATTACTTGAAGGAGCATCAACACACTCATACAGGGCAGCTGCCATATACTATTGACGTATTTAAGAAATTTTGCAGGCAGTCTGGCGCTCTGAAGGAGCATCTGTGCACTCATTTGGAGGAGCGGCCATTGATATGTGATGTATGTAAACAAGTCTTTCAAGCTCTGCAAAGTTTTCACGGTGCATCTTCTCACTCATGATTAAGAGGGTCCGTTTACCTGGGATAAATGCAGGCTGTCTGGAAAATTCCCGAACTTATGAATAACACTTTATTTCATTTACCTAGGAGTTATTCGGCCTTTGTCTCCTTCAAAGTAGTTCTCTGCGCTCATAATGTACATCTCCCAGTGTTCTCTCTGTTTTTGGGAGCATTTCTGGAAAGATTTTTTTGGAATATTGTTCAGCTTCGACAGTGAATTTTTATTTATGTTGTCAATAAGCTCAAGAGTCGATCTTTCAGTGTGAATTTCAACTTCGGGAACTGAAAGAACTCTGTTGGTGCGAGATGTGGCGAGTAGGGTGTTGTGGGACGAATGTGTTGTTCTTTGCGAGAAAGTCTTGAGTAGTAACTAGTGGGGAAGGAATGTGTGGGAGCGTTGTTATGATGGAGCATCCATTTTTCTCTCCTTCCTTGAATTGAGCCTTTTTCTTTTTTGCTGCCTCTCGCAAAACTTTCGTCATTTCAAGGTAGCATTATATGTTGACATTATAGCCATGAGGCGTAAATTCATGGTGAACATCTCCGCCACAACAACAAAAAAAACTGTCTTCATAACCTTCAAATTTGACCAAACATGCCATAGTTTCTTGGATCTGAATGAGATTTTTGAGACCCATTGTGAAGACTGGGCTTTTGTTTCAACAACATAGCCTTAAACCCTGTCTCTTTTCCTGTAACGATTTTTTTTTAAAAAGGTTTATTCATTGTCTGAATGGAAGAAAGTTCTTGACTGACTACAAGGTGTTGTGTTTTTGATCTTCTGTCAGCAGACGTGGAAAAGATTTGGCAGCAACATGCCACATACCCAAATTTTTAGTCAAAAAATAATTATAGTGCTAAACATTAACAAGAAGTAATTGTGATTTGCATATCATTGTTGTAAGATGCTGAACAGGACTGCTTGTTTCAGTAGCATGGTGCCATGTCACTTTTAGGAAATTAAACAATGAAAATCTTGACAGAGAACATGTACAAATTCAACTGGAAGAAAGTAAAGGCAATTGAAATAAAATGTTGAACCCTGCATTTAAATCATCATCATATCATCTGTTCAAGAGGCTCCATCAGATATGAAAAAGAGAGTAAATCCATTCATTGTAGAGTGTGAAGGACATTTGCACCACTTAACATAAGATCGTGTGTTTCTGACATTAATGTACCTCTATCTTGTCACCTAAAATATGTTTTAGAAAATGTATTTTACGACAATATCATTATCTTGTGTGTATGCAAAGACATGTAATGTTTGTCAGAATTAGTTTCTGTAGTGTTCTCTGTAGACATAATGGAGAGTGTTTACAGCTGGATGAAGTGTGTGAGAAACTGGTTAGGAAAACAGTAGCTTACATTTCTATGAATTGGCATATACTGAGCTGGGAGCATTTCTGTTCTTTGTGTAAGAAGTTGCAGCTGTCTTTTGTATGGACATTAAGTGAACTAATGTACAGAAGATTTGTACTGCTGCAATGTTTCTAAGAAATGGTTGCCATACTTCCATAGAGTGAATAAATTTGACATTACATTAATTTTTGTATGGGATTTTATCACTATTATTTAGCTTACTATTACTATCCTTGTTGGTGTGGTTAACTATTTGTATGTTCTTGTTTTTCTCGCTTGTGGTTACTCAAAATGCTTGATGAAAGATTTTGTGAGTTTCAGGTGTATAGAGGTAAGTGTGTTTCGTCTTACAAAGACAGGGCTGGAATTTTCAGGGTTGGTATGTGCCGTATCTGAAGTAATGTCATGAACAGCTGACACAGAGTAGTGTGCTGCTAGTAGTTTTAACTTTGGAGTGAATATGTCAGCACTGCTGGTCATAAAGTCTGTGAACAGGTTCTTTTGCGGTATGTGTCAATCAACAGGATATGGTTTTTATATCCTTCCTGTTTTACCTGTGTTGAATCTCACTTGATATCCATATATAATGTGTCAGATTGCATTGCAGTTGTGGTTTACATTTATCAGCAATATTGAACACTTCACAAGGCCTACATGTTTTGAGTCCTTCTTGGGAATTACATTCACTTAAATAATTATGTGTGTGGTGGTTAGATTGAAAAATATTTTGAAAAGAAATTGTGAAGTATAATGGCATACAAACATGAAACTTTCATTTCTAAGACGCTGCACAATATGCTTATCCTTGTTTCAGCCACTGAATGTTGCCATTTTCTGGCCAAAACGTGTAGAAGAATTGGATAGTAAATACATGCAACAGGCTTTAAACTGATGCTTATGTGCAAGAGGCCATCAAAGGGAGGGTGTATTATATTGGATTCAAAAATAGAACAGATATTTTACGCTTACAGTTAACAAGGTAATTAAATTTATGTACTGAAATGTAATGTTTGTTTTCTTAGGCTGTGAAGATATTCTTCACAGGGTTTTGTACCTCAAAAGAATGATTATTTCACGAGTCACGACAGAGTTTAAGCACAACTTGATTCTTAAATATTCAAATCACTGGTAATAGAAACGATGTGAGAGTGGTATTGGCTTCCTTGTGATAACGGGATTATTAACGGGATAAACCTGAAGCGTCCGAATTATATTCGGTTGGAAATTGACCGGACTGTACGGGGTGTAAATCTGCAATAGATTTGTACATACTACCCTAGACATGTGTGGTTCCCACCACAACATATGTTCACGATGAGTCAAATATTTTGAGACTTGTGAGAAGTCACTTCCAAAACCTGCTTAACATGTAGTAATACAGACTGTAAACGTATATTCTGGAGTCGACTTTAAGCTGAACACCTGTACTAAGTACCAAATACAATATGAGAACAGAGTCCTTATGTATAAAAACCAGGCTAACAAACATTAAGCAGTTATATTCTTTCCTTTGAGTGTTTCCCCGGCGTCTGAAGTTATATGCCAAGGTTTTGGAACACTCTGTCCCATATTCATAAGTCGTTTTGTTCTCACGACATATGACGATGGAACAGAATGTTCTATAACATCGGCACATAAAATTCAGCCACCGGAGAGTCACCCAAAAGAAAGAATACAGTGCTCACTACACGGAAAAAGTTTGAAATCAAGAATTAAACATTTAGTTTCATCATTACGAGAATGGGAAATGTCAGAAGGTAAACATGCAAAATTCCAGCAGGGGTTTTCAGCTGCATAATCACCCCTAACTAAGTGAAGTGAGTGTAATAGCAATTTATTTGTTTTGGTTGTAGTAGTAGTGATGGTGTTTGCGGTTGCAGTAATGCAATTGTAGTCCTAATGGTAGTAATGTTGGGCTGGTAGCAGTAGCTCCCTTAGTATCAACAGTGGTAAGAATAATTATGTAAGTGCATACTGAACTGCCTGGTGGCCATTTACAGGCAACAAAATTACACCGAACAACACTAAAAAAGACACTCCAAGGCTGTACAATCATCTTCATTATTACGTAGTCTGTCTTACGTCAAGGCCATAACATTTTCTGAAGTAACTTTTCCAAAGATTGTTATCTAGTGTTTCCCCCTTCAATTCCCAGAATATTTTGTCATTAAGGTAATCCAGTAGCTACTTATGATTTCTTCCTCATCCTCCCATCTCTTTCATCTTTCCTTGAATAGCGTGTTTTAGAAGAGAGTCCCCACAATTGATGTGATCAATTCAGTTAGCCTTCCTTCGGTTTATTGTATATTTGGTATTGCTTTATCCGTGAGTACTTGTAATACTTCTGCACTTCTCATATGTCCGGTCGACCAGAACCTGCCCATCCCTATGTATTACCACATCATAATTTTCTACTTTCCAAAGTGACCAAAGTTTCGGCACCATCCACAGCTATGCTCTGAAGGTAGCACTTTACACATTTCATCTTTACATTAAAATTTAATTTGCTGGCTGAAACGGTGTCCTCGTTTTGAAAGCCACTTTTGTCATGGAAACGCCGGATTTAATTGTACGTGTGTATTTTGGGTTGATTGTTATCAGGATACCAAAGTTCGGAGTATTTGACATATTCCACATTTGGTTTTGATCTAACGTAAACTGTTTTCCGGGTGGTCTCCTCGAGATTTTCATTTTTTAGTTTTTTTCCCATTTATTTTCAATGCATATGTTTTTCCATCTTGAATTAGTCCTGCAGTCATATCTTGCAGTACCGTTTCTGCATGTTTCACAGTGCAAATTATTTTTTCCCCCAATTTTAAGTATCAAAACCCTTCAAGTCCTTCTTTGGAAAAATATTCTTGTTCAAGTTGACATTTGATGGCAAACAGCTTCCCTGTTTGACTTCTTGTCTATCTTTGCGCTCCTTGTGTACATTTAAGGCTGTGGTCCATGTATATTTTGCTTATCAGACTTCTTTCACCACAGCCGATGGCGGTTTCCTTTAGGATCTATGTTAATAATATCCATTTTCCACAGTCAAATGCCTTCTGCAATTCATGTAGCAAGCATGCAATACCTCAGCTGTGTCCAGAGTTCTATCTGACATTATTCCCAGCTTCGCAGTTGTTGCTTGCTTCGTGTACCTTTTCCAAATGCAAACCGTAGGGGAAAGTCACCTAATACAGGGAGGTTTTTTAAACTGCTATTAAACTTAGGAAAATGTAAAACTTTTCAAAACACAAATATAACTTTATACGTTTAATGAAGAGACAGTTGCTACATAACATCATACATTATGAAATGAAAAATGGGTGTAAAATTCGTTTCCGCAAAAGCTTCATATCCCAAAATTAGGCACACGCGTGTTCCTAATTTGGGGAGGTGAATTATTTACAAAGAAAACACAAAGAATAGTAAAAAAACACAAAAAAATAAAAATACAAAGGATACAAACTAAGAACAAAACAATTTTTATCCTTGACATGGCTCACAAACAAAATCTTCTTCCATACCAGCACATAGTGTGTGCGCCCATCTGAAATATTTCGCACATCTTATCTAGTCTTCTCCATTGCAGTCTTCAGAGAAACGACCAGTACAGAACACACAATCAGCGTCTTGTTCCTCATCTTCTTCCGTCGAATCGTCAACGAGAGGAACAGCTAGGCCAGTATCCGAATCTGATGAGATGTAAGGCGGTATTTGATCCCGGCAAATCCTTCTCTTCCGTCTTTTCGAAGGACCAAGAATAGCATTCGACGCAAGCCAACTGGTTTTGGATTTAGTGGCCTGTTTTATTTTCTTTTTCTGAGTTGCCTCAACAAATTTTTTGTAAGGTGAGCTCATTATTTTCCTTACTCTTCCACCATGAGTATTTGGCTTTAGGTTCAGGATTGGCACAGGGCTTATATCTGATGAACCGAGAGCCTCAGCTGAAGTGAATGGCGAAAAATTAGCAGAAATGAATGATGGCTGATAGCTGGTCTTTACCAAAGCGGCATGGTTCACAGGACCAACATCCTTGTCCTCTGAGAACAGTGGGAAATCATATGGTCTGAAGGTGTTCTTGTCACAAAGAAAGAGGCCTGTGCCCGGAAACCATTAGGCGCTTTTTCGCCTGTTGCAGCTCGCTTGTATGCATTTCTGAATAGTTCGCCAATTTGGTAGACGTTGACAACTCGCCCTGGGTGTGAACGGAGCCATTTTTTCAATTTCTTGGCAGTAGGATGTTTTCAGGGGCCCTATGAAAGCTTTATCCAAGGGTTGCATTTTGTGGTGGGAGGCAAATGATGTCAGTATGATTCTCGCGAGCTAAATTAATTACCTCCAGGTTCCTGGCGTGTGAATAGTGTCCGTCCAGTACTAAGATAACAGGATCTTATTTTGTCGGCTTTGTATGTTTGATGAAATGAAGAAACCACTGGGAAAAAAGTCTCACTCTGTATACACCCCGACGGATGGCACGCCTGGATTGATCCAGGCGGTGTGTCATTCATCAGTTCTTGTTTCAATTTTTTTGGGGGGGAAATACAAGTAATGGAGGAATGAAGTGTCCAGTTGGACTCATACAGGTGACGACTGTCACAAGAGATTCCCATTCTGCGGACTGACGATAAGATATCTGACGCTTGCTTTTCAATCCTACTATTTTCGTGTGTTTGTGATGTACAGTTTTGTCGCCGTTGTAAAGTCTTGCAGGATTATGTTGAATGGTGTCCATTGCGGGTTCGTAGATTTAAATGAAACTGGAGCTACCGATTCAGGAGTGAAACCCTTCGCTCTTGAGAGTAAAAGAACTTCAGGTGTTCTAACTGAAATTTGTGGATGACGTAGGAAATTTTTCAATCACTTCCTTCCAGCCTTTTCGTTTCTCTTGCAAAATTCGTTTTTAATTCCGTTTCTTACGGCAAGTTGGTAAGCGAGACGCATGACATCTGCCATTGTCAAGCCAAAAAACTTTCTTTCCCTCAAAAGGCAGTGCTCAGCCAGATCATTTTCTGCTTCACAATGAAGAACTTGCTTCCTACCCAGTTTTGTTTGACTGTTTCACTTGAGCTTTTCTGCCAGGTTTTTAACACAACGCTTAATGTTATTTGTGGTACGTTGAAAACTCTGGATGCTTTGCAGCTGTCCATTTCCTTGTTCCTTAAATTTCCAATAGCTGCCTTCTCTTTTTGTGGTCCCATTTTTTTCTTTGAGCCATCTGTAATATTATATAACCCATAAGCTATAATTCACAAGGTACTAACTTCCTATTATGGGGAGCCCTATATTAGGCTCTTCAAACCTCGCCTTAATAGGTGCAAACAGGTGCTCAAGAAAATGGGTGAGTAAAACAGGAAGAAATAAAATTCTATCAATGAACCAAAGCAAGTGTTTAAGTTTACACTTAACAGAGAACTGAGCACCAAACTAATTCAGAAGAATAGCTTACCTTCAACGGCCCATGAGTCACAGTTTAGAGATAAGCAAAAATTTCACAGCGCATCAAAACAAACATGCCCACTCAGTCCCGAAGTCGTGAGCAACTGACCATTTATACTGTGATTACAAAGAACAGCCTCACCTGCTTGATGATTTACATTCTTAAGCAGAGGGCACAGCACCTCGTGGTATAAAATAATGCACCTCCCCATATTAGGCGACTTTCCCCTATCTTCAACAAGAAGGTTGAAAAATTAAAAAAAAAACACCTTATGTCATTTGAAATGACAAGTTCAGAGAATCGTTATCTCTGCAAATAACAACAGTGGTTGATCCAAATGTAGCAGAATATAAATTCTTGCAAGAAGTATTGCCGTTAAAAAAGAGAACGATTTTCAAGTTAGAAAAGGAAGGCCAAGAAAATTGTTAATCAGTACTGGTATCTCCCGCCTCTCTTTGGAACTTCGACAGCCAGTGATTAAGTTTACATTCTGTGTGATCAGTAATGTATGTCCGCTTGTCCGCCATGACTGAATGTGTGCTTGGGCACGTATGAAGTTTATGTGTGTGGGTTTGCAAATAATTGTGAATATTCCTGGTTGATTTGAAGTGTGCCGTTTCTTTAGAGTTTGACATTTTGTTTTTGATTGGTGTTACGCTAAGGGCAAATTTTATAATAACTTAATTGCTATGTTTTTGTTTTGTTATTTTAATTTGTGTGTAAGTGTTACACAGCATCTTTGGGAGCGAGATTAACGCGGGTATATGACGTCATAGCGTCCTTTCTTTGAAGTTAGCTTCGCTTCAGGTAGTTAGCTTCGCGTCTTTTGAGTGATAACACGACGACACAGCAGTCTAGTGGCTGGACGCAGCCGTTCATACGGAACGCACAACTCGTGTTATTACATTTAATACTGAGAACAAGGGGTTCTGACACCATAAGGGTGTGTTATAGAGAACAAGGGGTTCCAGCAGTCTTCCAGAGTCAGTGTGTATGCGTGTGTAGCAATCCAAGGGGGAACAAGTAGGCAGCACGTCTCATCATAATTGTGATATAACAAAGGGTGATAATTCTGGGCTGCATAGGGCAGTAATCGCATTCAGTACTCATAAGGATTGTATGCTTGAGTGCATTATCAACAATCAAGGTGTTAATATATAAGTTGAACAACAGTATTAAATGAACTTGCGTGTGCAATATAATACTGCATTATATAACAATACATTCAGTGAATACTTTGGTACTATATGATAAATAATTATTGTGTATGGCAAATCGACATTAAGAGTGTTATTTTTAATAATGATTCATAATCATTAATGAACCAGCAATTACTGACAAACAAAAACCCTGTTTGTAGCTTTATGTTCCTCGAGCCAGACGAGGCGACAATTGGTAAGAATACTTTATGGTCCGTTTTTCTTAACTTTTGTTATAATGTCAAAAATGGTGTTTGTGCCCATTATGATAGTAAAATCGTTTGTAGTGAATGTTATTAGGTTTGTGATGTCAGAAATTTATGTTAGAATGTTTGGTGTAAATCACGTGTATAAGTGACAAATTTGTATCATGGATGCAATTTTGAAACTTGTTTAATTGAGATGATAAACAGTGATTCAAAAATGATCAGGAATTGTTTTGATGGTATATGATATTTGCTGATGAATTATATAAGCATACTTTTGTAGGACTTGTGAGAATAAGCACACTGATATCACTGTGTACATGTGTGTGTGTGTGTACATATGTATGTATATATATATATATATATATATAGTGTCAGATATATGTCATAATATGTAAGAAGGATGATTGTGTTTTTGGTAGTCATAATTCATCAAGGAACAGATATAGGATTTTGAAGTTTTTGCTGTAGTTTTAGTTGCCTTGCTGACTGGGAAAAACTGCCAAATAAATGTGTATGACCCATATGCCTAAAGCTAAACCAGACAGGAGTTGTAGTGTCTGTTCATGACATAAGGAGTTGTAACATAGGCATTGAAATATAGACCAAAATATGAGGCCAAGTTTGTGTGGTCTGATCTCATCTGCTTTGGTGTGTCTGCACAATAAGTAGGACTTTTAATGTTCTGCATCTTTTCGTTCCATTTTACTATTTTTGAAGTGTGTAAATCATCCAATTATGAAATTACCAGTTTAACCAATTTTTATTACAATAAATTCAACATTGTTCACAGTTTTGTGTAAAGTATAGTAAAATGGTATAATAATTTCTCACTGCTTATTGTGACAAATCCAAAACCTCCTAGTGAGGAAAATCTCTACATCTTGAATGGAACATTTAACCTTTACATTGCTTGTCATATTTCTATTTCATAATGATAACATGTTGACAGAAGTAGAATAATTTCCTTCATACAAGCATGTTGTAGAAAATCCTTTTATTTCCATACATTTTTTTATAATAAACTAACTTAAGTATAGGTATGGGTGTAACGCTTCTGAATCATCCAGGATGTGTAAATTGTTACCATGAGGATATCCTGGATTATTGGAAATGTGTAGCGACAAACTTGAATGGTGTTCTACTGTATTTTATATTGTATTCTTTGGAATGCTGGATTTTTTGTAATGAATATTTAAGAAGATACAGGTTTGATGTTTAACCCCTCTCCCTTATTTGTGCATGAAAATTTTGAGTTCTAAGTTCACTAAGAATGTCACACATGATGTGTTATGGTTGCTATTTCCAATTCTGGATTATAAAAGCTTGGTAAGGGCGAGTGGTGTTAGAAAAGATAGGCGTAAGTCTTGTTATCAAATGTGTGGCTTGAATATACATGTTAAAATATGAAATTATTCTTCATGCTCAACATAGTGATGTGTAGGGTAAATTGTGTACCTTATTTTCAGCACCATTATAGACTGATGTGCAGTTTTAACTTACTGATTTGTGATTTGATGAGGCTTAGGGCTGTCTGTGCAATTAAATGATGTGTACTGTATCAAATTGATTGTATTTTGAATTTGTAGTTTAGACAGCAATATGTCCTCGTGTTTCGTGACAGTTTTATTTATTATTGTTAGGTTCGTTACATGGAAATGTTATTAGAATTATTTGTATGTAATGTGGAGTTTGTATAATCTGGTAGTTATCCAAATTGAAGTAAAAATATCTGTCACTTGTAATTTGTGTATGATCAAGTTTCTGTTGTTTGTGTTGCCAGAACATTTATTATCATACATAATATACATGTATTTTCAGCTTGTAATAAATTATTACATCTGTGATGGAAGGGGTCTGTCTATTAAATATCACATATCAGGTACATTATTGTACATAATGGGTCATCGCTGATTTAACTTTTTTAAAGATACATGGTTCATTGCAATTTATTCAAAATAATGTGAATTGAAAGAGAAATGTTTTTCCTTATTGAGAAACATAAACACAAACCTATTCTTAAAAACAACTCCCATCATGCATCGTTCCTAAAGATAAAGCATTGGTGCACTTGATACATAACACTTTCCATTATGTGGACATGACAGGAGGTATCACATTTCTTTCTTCAGAATTTCTTAGTATGGGATTGGGTGAGTCTGCTGAATGTGTCAGAGATCCCAGTTCCATGTTGTTTTTTTTTTTAAACAGATACCACGTTGTAACCGTTGATATATTTTGTGAATGTAATGACACATTTTTTATAAATGGCTTTAGCTTTATGCATGATATCAAGAACTATATATTTCCTGCCTCTTTTTCAGCTTTTGTCAAATTTCAACCCAGTGATTTTCCAGATTTAGTTCCTCCACTTGCGCCACATTCACATCCATCCACGACAAGCTGAGCCACCTGTTATGGTCATCACTGCAGATATCTTTACCACAATTTTTGAACTCTGTGCATAAATTTTTGACATGCTCTACTCTCATTAAGCCATCAACATACTCTTTTATCAATTGGCGGTGAATTTCAATGGGGAAAATTGTTTCACGTATAAAGACCAATGTCACCATGAGATTCCCTCTGGACCCATATCACAATGTTGTTGTCTTTACAAAAGACGTCTGATTCACTCACTCTCTCAGTCCTGTGCCATTTATTTCATGTTACCCCTAATATAAGAGCTGCTTCATACTGAAATATAAGAAATATAAAATGCTTGACACAGAAGTTTCAGGAAAGGAACTTTGCTTATTGAGCATGTGTCATACCAATGAAAGGTTTTACCAATCATTCAGCTACAGAAGAGATATAACAAAAGGAAAACAGTTACTGTAATTGATGTTTCACGTTCTTTCAGATGTAATCACAATTTGATTTACCACTGGACTAAAATCCCAGGGCACTTGTTTTTCGTAAACAATTGGTTTGAGAGCCTTAGGAATCTAATTCCACTCATTGTCATGGTATTGACAACTTTGAGGTTTTTGTGTGCATGGGTGTGTCACAAAATTTTCAGTTTTTTAAATCAGTATTACTGAATGGATGACCACTTTCATGCAAAGTATTGTTAGAAACAAGAAATTGAGGGCATGTTGAGTAACCCTGTAGAAGGCAAT
>Ga0123352_10006209_pt1 | contig 18238 bp, 10 predicted proteins | sample TergutLab28metaG_FD_89700 | JGI IMG/M metagenome (GOLD analysis project Ga0123352, IMG submission 89700) | Labiotermes labralis P1 segment gut microbial communities from Petit-Saut dam, French Guiana - Lab288 P1 | ecosystem: Host-associated > Arthropoda: Insects > Digestive system > Gut ... | reverse complement strand
TCAGCAAACCTGTATGACATATACCATTGCTGTGTGTACAGTGAAAAACTCCTGATGATGGACAGAGGAACTGTCCGAAATATGTAGAGTTTTATTCCAAAAATAAATTTGAGAAATTAGTGCATCTAGTTGGTTTTATTATAATAACTTAATTGAGACATTTGATTTTAATCGCAACCCATTCTTCGTTAAATATTTATCATTTGGATCGGAATCATTTTTAAGTGGTTAAATATTCACAGTACAGTTCTAACATATAACACCTACATTACCAATAAGAACAGCTACATTCTCCCGCACAGTCTGTTTATGTGTTTTACGCTGTTCTCACACTAAACAGCGTTTATTTCACTAAGCAGTACCAACTGACAAGTCGTTACAACGGAGACGGATTGTGTGTGTGTTTACTGTAATTTAAAAACTGAAATCCTGTATGAAATTAATATGGATTTCACGCTACAAAGTGCTCAATAACAAATCAGTCTGTAGAGCAACTGCATGTTAAGCATCCGCTAAATGCGCCTGTACTACAGACTGGGAACAGTGAAAGCACAAAGGGAATATTCCAATATTAACGTTTCGGGGGAATGCAGGAAGCAATTTTATGTCTATAGTTTGCTGCAGGATACACTAGCGTGTCTCCGATATGAAAGCTACATTAGGAAGCCAAACATTTTCCATTTAATGTAATCAGCACATTAACAATCATTCGCTCGTATAAATGATGAAACACGACACAATGATGTGCCAGTCTTCATGAAACAAAGTTTGCTGTGGGTAGGGAAACTCTAATTTGCCTTTTTACATCTATTCGGAAAAAAAACAGTACTAGAAATGTTATTATACCTTTCCATGTTAACTCTAGATACAGGCCCAACAACTGGACAGACGCATCTCTTTAGTGCTATTTGTAAATGCGAGTTATTTAGTCATATCTGCCTTTAAATGTGAACTGGGATAACGTAGTCGGTATAGGGACTCGCTAAGGGCTGGACGGTCCGAGGATCGAATACCGGTGGGGGCGAGATATTCCGTACTGGTCCAGACGGCCGCTGGTTTCCATCTAGCATCCTGAGCAATGGTCACCGGGTTTCTTCCTAGGAGATAAAACGGTCGGGGCGTGGCGCTGACCACCCACTCCCTGAGGTTAAAGAAAGAAGAGACCTCTACCCCCACACTTGAACTTCATGGCCTGTTCCGGGGTGAACATTGTATCTCTCTTTAAATTCTCCGTAATTTAAGCTAATCATTCTGCTAAGTTACAGTCGAAATACTTTATATGATTCCTGAGAAGAACATTTTGCTTAAAGGGGTGGGAAACACACAGGGTTGAAAACTAGTTGAAATTTTCAATTACCGTTACTTTTTAACAAAGCTGCTCTAAACTACGTAGGCCATTTCAAAAGTTCTGCACACTGCGCTTGCGCGGCCGGTCGGATGATGCAATCGTTCTGATTTTCGCGACAGTTGTGAGCCAGACTTCAGTAAAGAGCACTGTGTGCGTATTGGCAGGCTACGTGGTACCTGTTCTGTAAAATGGAGTCTTGAAATGGAAGAAGAAACCGACTGGAGTCAGATCTCGCGTAGCGACCAGCGATCATACATTAAAATTGAAATTGCCGCGAAAACACCCAACGGAAATTAATGATGCTCTACATGAAGTTTGCGGGGATAGTGTAGTGGATCGTAACACGGTGTCACGTTGGGCATCTCGTTTCCGTGAAGGTCGGGTGAGCATCCAAGACGACCCAAGAAGAGGGCGGCCAGTAACACCAACGGACGACACATCTGTTGTTATCGTCAGCACCCTGTTGGAAGAAGATCGACGCAAATCATGTGAAGAAATTGCGCATGAAGTAAACATGTCAACCGCTTCTGTTTTCAGAATCGTGACTCAAACATTGCAGAAGAGAGAAGTCGCTGCAAAGTGGGTTCCGCATCAGCTGAGCGAAGAACAGAAAGCAGCTCGCAAGAGGGTCGCAGAAGAACTGCTGCGGCGCTACGAGGCAGAAGGTGAGCAGTTGTTGAACAGAATTGTTGCCATAGATGAAACATGGATACGAGATTTTGAATCACAACTGAAATCTCAGTCCTCTCAGTGGAAGCACGCAACTTCCCCTCGCCCGAAAAATGTCGCCGCCAAAAATAGAAAGTTAAGCTCACGATGATTATGGCTTATGATAAGAATGGAGTGATAGCAACAGAAACAGTGCCTCCGGGGTCCACTGCAACAGCGACATACTGCAGAAAGTTTCTGCAAGATGTTTTGCGTCCAAAGATTCACCAGAAAAGGTCCGCCATATTCCCAGCCGGTGTCCTCATTTTGCACGATAACGCGCGACCTCATGCCTCAGGTGCAGTATCGGAAATTTTGGAAAAGTATGTATGGCAAATGCCTACCCACCCGCTGTACAGTCCTGACAAGAGCCCACCAGCCTTCGACTTGTTCCCAAAATTGAAGAACCACTACGTGGGAAAAGTTTCAGAAGCATCGAGGAGGTATCTAATGAGGTGACCCGAGTAATCGGACGCATCAGCAACGAAGGTGTCCTGACAGGAATACAAGACTTGCCCAAACGTTGGACCGCTGTGATAAAGCACAAAGGAGATTACATTGAAGGCCTGTAAATGTATTTTGTAAAATAAATTCATTTTTAAAGAGGAAACGTACAGTGCGCAAAACTTTTGAAATGGCTCATGTATAATATTGCTCTAAGCAAAACCTTTCACCTCGCCACCTTCTTCATTTCTTCCACTGTTCTGGTTGCCGTTCGACCAGAACCGGATTTTAACCCTTATCCTGCCAACGTGGAAAAATATGGCGAGCTCCTAATAATGCCAGCAAATGGCAGATGGGATTTAACTTGGCGTTTATAGAGTTAAAAGGTAGAAACAATACCTAAACAGGACAAGACGAGGCCTTGGGACCTCAAGAGTTTGCGGCTCCCAAAATTTCTAGGCGATCGGCACAAGAAGGTGAAAAGTTTGTCGGCCTTACACAACGGCCGCCTTTACCCCGAGGAGATATCCCTGGTATTCATTTCTGTTAGAGGTTGAATCGACCCCAGGGCTACGGCTGGCAGGACTAAGTCAATAAAAAATTCAACCATCCCTTCTGGTTTGTAGAGCAGTCCCTCAACTAAATGAGCCAATGCGCACTCCAAAACCGGATTTTATGATGCATAATACGATCTGTGTCCACCCCTGTTACGTAGCTTTGTTACAGCTCAGTGCGTAAAGTGATTGATAATTTGGAACACGGCAGTCGGTAAGACACATCAAAGAAGAGGTGCTTCATGTAGTGTAGTGCACATTTGGAAGAGCTAATTTTAAAACAAAATGGATTTTTTAAAATTTGTATATAATTTACTTTAAGAAACAATTGGACAAAGAACGAAAATGTGTGCTAATTATTAAATAAAACTTTAAAAAGGATAGCATCTTGATGCAAAGGTGAAGACTGAGTATTGCCGCGTGGTTGTGTGTATGTGTAGGTGTTTTGGTAATACGTGTACTTGTATTTACTGTGTTTTTGTATTGTTTCGTTTATGTATATTCATTTTTGTTACTAGTGTAAGGACTACTGCCACCGAGTGAAAACTCAATTGAAGTAAATAATAATAATAATAATTGATCGCGTGCGTGTGAATATAGGCGCTGTTATACAAGAAACACTCGTGGCGCTGCAGGATTGATCTGCATTCTGTGGAGCGCTACTTCAAGAGCTAGAGAAACGAGGAAGTTCTTCCTTCCTTGTCACATTCTCTCACCTCCACAAAGATAATGTTACGAGAAATAGCAGACAAGACAGATGTAATTTAAAACTAGAATAAACCTTTACAGAAATTCCAGTCACGAAAAACAAACAAACAAAAGAAAGTTTCCTGCAATTTTTAAGCATGACATGCGCAATAAATATTCATAAGCTTTCTGTCTTCATTTATGGAAATAAATTTTGGGGGAAGGGAAAAGAATAGGAATACCTATAAGAAACGAAGGGGAAGAGGGGGCAGTGTGAGTGAGAGAGAGAGAGACAGAGATGGAATAAAGTGTGGTGGAAAGATACATAGAATGATAAAAATGGAAAGAGAATATCCTTTCTCCAAACACCATTTGTATTACTACAAAAGGGCACACCAATTTTCTAGAAACAAAAGCAAGGATTTAAGTTCTTACATCATGTGAAATTCATGATACACCCTCTTTTTCATTTCTACCCTCTGTGTCTTCTCACTAATTCACCCCACAACAGGCCATGAGGGCCCACAGGAGGAGTGGATGGTTAGCTCTACTCTTTCTTCAAACTTGACACTAGATGGGGCGGGGGGTCAACGCCTCGCCCCGGCCGCTTTATCCCCGGGAAAGAGACGGGCTCACCATTGTCCAGGAGGCTGGTGAGTCCCAGGGCCGTTCTGGCCGGGAGCGGAAAATTTCGCCCCCTACCGGGATTCGATGCGTTACTATACCGAATGCGCTGTCCTGGCTCACACACTCTAGCAGTACCCACCAAACTGCCTGAACTTTCTGGTAAGATGTAAACTGCTGGGGCTAAGATTACACCCGCCAAGATCACACACTTTATATTCAGGTCACAAAAAGACTCCATCAAATAACGTACAAACATACGCTTAGTTTTGAGTCCTTTCCCCGTACTTCTTTGGCAATAGTACGTTAAGTCACATATATATATAAAGTGTTCATCCTATATATATATATATATATATATATATAATGCTAATAATCGATTTTTTGTTTTGTTTTATTCCCTACATATTTTGTGTCCTGCGATTTTAATAACTTTATACATCGATCCCCTGAAGATGGGCCATGAAGAACGAAATGTATCTAGAGTACATAATAAACAAATGTTTTAGCTAACGGTTGATATATTCAAAACTGAATTAATATGTAATTACAATGAAGACAAACACAGGAATATTGACTATAACTTGCATCTTTTTTCTGTGATGTTGAGAACACTTATAAAGTAGCATTAGACCTTTAATTGTCCACGTCTGTATGCATTTGTACGCCTGGAGTAGGCCTACACATTCCTACTGTTCGTAGTTACATTAATATTTGGTTAAGAATTGGCATACAGAATTTTGTTTCCTGGTTATGAAGCCTCGTAATTTTAACCCTGTTGTGGAACATAATAAAACCGTCTAGTTTATTAACGTTCATTTGATATTGACATTGCAGATAAGCCGAGCTGTTGTTCTAGCATGTCTTTTCGCATCAAATGTTCGTTAATTAACAGGGATACTTGCGTGTAGCGGAGCGTACAGTTCGAGCAGCACGTTATTTACGAACCTAGACAGAAGAGCGCATGTACGTGTCTCCTCTCACAAGTGAACAAATTGGAGGTTATCAGGGACAACGCAGCTGTCGTGTGATTAATTTATAAGGCTTCGAGTAACTCCGATACTCTGTGTGATGCGTCAGTAACACAAGGCATGATACTGAACATACATGATGCAGCATCATGGGTATGAAGCCGTCGTAAATGCGGAGCTTAACTATGTAACTCTAATCAGACTCCTTCTTGAGCATCCAAAAATTTCGAGGTCTTGGTGGCACCCAAAGACAGGCCCGACAGTTAATTGCGGGAACCTGTCTGGACGCCAAGGCTAGGTTTCTGTCCTTTAACAGGACACAGTCCAGGGCTATTACTGGCCTTCTCACTGAACATAATACCCTGAGGAGACATCTTCACCTAATGGGGCTGTCACACAGTCAATTGTGTAGGAGGTGTTGAGCAGAGGATGAAACTTCGCCCACATTCTTACTGAGTGCGAAGCTTTGGCTTCACTCAGACATGCGTATCTGGGCTCCTTCTTGAAGCCAGAGGACTTCAAGAGTATAAGTCTGGGGGCCATCTGTAACTTTAGTAAGGCAACAGGGCTCTCATAAATCGATATGGGACACAAAGGGCCTGTCAATTAACTCCTAGTTGCATCGGGACCGTAAGGTCTCGAACCCAATCGAAAATCACTCAATCAATCAATCAATCCAACAATTCCTCACGAGATAAATAAATTCCTCGAATTCTATGGTACCCGAAGGTTCATCGCCGTATTCACAAAGCCCGCCACTGATCTTTATCCCAACTCACACAATCGTAGTTCACACACAACAATCCGAGTTACTAAAAATTAATTTTAGTGGCTCACCGAGACCTAGGTTTTCAAATTGGGATCTTTCCTGCAGATTTTCTTACCAAAACCCTGCAATGTACTTGCATTTGTTTCTTCTTCCAAACGTGCCACACACTACGATCATTCCATCCTCCTTGGCTCTATAAGCATAATCTCTGGCAAGCAATGTAAATCACGAAACTCTGTTATGCAATTTTTGTCCTCTTTTGATTTTGCCCGCACTTGTGTCCAAACATCGTGCTTGGCGCCCCGCTCTGCAACACCGTCACTGTGTGTCCTTGTCCCAGTAACGACATACCAGCAGACATTTCGTGTCAATCAACTGCACTTGTGTGATTTCAGGCTCCTGCCGCGATGTAAATGAGATCTGCGCTCTTCTGGGATGTTACGCAGCGTACAGCGGTAGTTCCGTACCGACGTTTCGGTAAAACCTATGTCTCATCTCCAAGGGTCAAGAAGTCCAAGCACTTGATCCTCATGTAAATAAATTTCAATTCTTGATTCAGGATATATCGGACGACCGCCTTTTGGTGTAGGTTGTTCCCATATTCTTTGATATTTACATATTTGGGTGTTAACTGGTTGATTTGGCATATTTTGTTTATCCAAATAGCTGCATTTGTCTTTAGTAGCTTTTCATTCTCATTCTTGTAACAATAAGTTGTTTTGCGTTTTAGGCATCTGCAAATAGAATGTTCCTTGCAATCAACTGCAACTAGCTGCAAATAAATGTTTAATATCTCGACTGTACGGAATATACTTAATCTAAAAGACGTTATGGCATGTGTAACAATACATATTGACGTAACTAATCAAACAAGAGAAACCACCATCTTTATTATTCAGTTTTAAGATATTACATTACACAAAGTTCACTGTGATGACCCAGGCACTGATGACTATGTCTATGACTCTACTAACCCTATTCCATTGGCATCTGCTTGCACTCCCGAATGTGCGAAGCAAAGAAAGAGTGGTTGCACACGTTCAAACACTGCCGTTTCTAAAAACGGGTACAAATGTCAAAACCTATTAACTTAAAATTCGTGGCAGGCGAAGGATTTTCCTAATACATCATGGAATTCCGTAAAGTTTGAGATTCACGCCAGTAATGCTTGAAGACTCAGTTCTATCCGCAAACAAGCACACCGCGCTTCAGTTACAAAGAAATATCTGTTCACGTTGCTTTTGCAAATGATATTTGGTTGCGAAGTCTAAGAGCAGTAACGAAGCGGATGCTGTCTTGTTCACAGGTGGCGGAACTTAGGGCCTTAAACTCCAATTCTTCCTTCCCCCATTTCGTTTAAACATGTCCTCCCACCGCACTTGTGCCTTTAAATATCCTACAAATAATATCGTGTAGTGTCTACCAAACGTATCAAATGTAAGTTCTGAAATCCTTCAAGAGGCAAAAGCATTTTGCGAACAAACGCCGACACTTATCTATCAAAACAGATTCGGTCCTTTTTCCCTTTTTATTGTAAAAATCAAAACCCCCCCCCCCCCCCCCAATACATCGTGCGCAATATTATAAATTTTATGCTAAAAAAGGTGGTACGTATAGTTACCACTGCACTCCAATCCTTTGAACCATGAAATTCAGCCAATTAACAAGTAGGAATCCAGTTCCCACATTCCAGTAAAATCACTGTATCCAATCACAAGTATCATCTGGTTAATGCTGTTACAGAACAGATCAATTTCTTGTAGGTCGTATGCAACACACAGACACACTTGTGGGCGGAATACAGGCTTTTTTAATTTTACGGGTAGAAGCGAGCAGTAGATTAACTATTTTGCCTTAAATAGTTAAACATTTAAAATGTGTCACTACGATCGGAACGTGTTTGTAACAATAAATATCTTGACTTGTGTGTCCTCAGTTCTTGCCTGTCGCCAACTCCCACAATGATAAATCTCACAATCTGACATCGCAGTATTTGTTACACTGCAAGAACTCGACTCTCTTTCCTTCCCCCTCTGTAGACCTCTCCTGTTGGCTCCCTACAATCCTGTACCCAATAATTTCTTTTTCCAGTGTTTCAGTTTTTGCCAGAACTTTCCATTGCACGTGTCGCTCTCACTGCAGCCGAAAAAGAAAATTCATAAAGGAGCAGGCCTATACAAAAGTATTTTCTGTCCCGGCTTACTGCAGTAAAGAAATATATCCCCACACTGAACCTATTTATGCTATCAGAACTTCGCTCTTCCTCTTCCTTACCTTGTAACAACACCGAAGATGATTTCCCGGTGGACAATTTTTGGCTCATTTTTAAAGTACCCTGCACACGACACCTCACACCTTTTGTGTTTCAGCTATTGGTAACCGCTCTTAAAGTAACAAAAACTTTATAATAGATATACACAGAAAATATATAGCACAGAGTACTTGTGTTTGGGGACCGCTTATAAAGACAGCACGAATCCTTGGCATAGCACGCAGTACGCATTACGGGAGTTTATGCTTACTGGTAATTTCGGCTATCACACCGCAGTACCATGCGTACTCAAGAAATGCGCAGTCCCGTCCTTCCGTCCTCATTTTGTGCCCATCCCTTTCACCTGTGCCCCCCCCCCCCCTCAAACGTTTCAATTGAGATGAGTTCAGGTCTCGTCGGCGACATATACCTTACGTCTCGGAATATTCTTTCTGAATCAAGTGTTTCGGCAGATGTAGCCAGATTAGGCCTCATAGCCTTCCGGTGAACTGCGTTTGTAGTTGCAATCACATCGCGTAAGGCGAAAGTAAACAGTTATCGTGCGTTATCAAGGTTCATTGCCCTCGGATTACTAGTCTGATTATGATTCGCATCTTAGCAGTGTTGTCCTTTACTAATGAACTCTCATAGTCGTTTGAAAACAGAGTTTACTAAACTCTGCTCACACGGATTAGTTGTCGTGTATGCAGCATTAATTTATGGACTCTTTACGATCGCATTTTTTCATTTACTTGGGTTCTGCAGAGCTGAAATTGACAGTGGCTGACGCAAGCCCAATAATAACGAAAGAAGGGCGCATCGTGCTTCTGCCTGATTGGTGAATACCCATGTTTCGGAGTAGTACCCTGCCGTCATCTTCTGGGTTCAAGACGCTACACACCCATGTCATTACAAGACGACTAAACTCAGAATGCCGCGTGAATCTTGAAGGCCTTAAAACCTCAAAATCTCTTATGATATACATAACTTCTAATTTAGTCCATTCTCCTGATACTGCAATGAAGATTAATTAAGTGCTGCTGAGAAAGTGCGAACATAAAGTTTTAACGCGTATGGTGGACTTGAGAAATGCGTATGAAATTTTGGTTGCGAAATACAAAGGGAAGAGACCATGTGGTCACACGCAGGGGGGAAATATGAAGATAAGTCTTAAGGAAATAGCATGTGAGTACACAGAATTGCCATGTTAGGTGGACCGAATCCCTACGGCATGGCGGGTCCTGACGTTGCGGATGGAGGAGACGGCCTCCGGATATGGACGATCGCTACGAATACATTGATAAGCAGCCAAGGATAGCTGAAAAGGAGTGATCTTCCAGCTTGGGGGTTCAGCAACAGGCCAACAACTCCTCTCCGTAAAAACTAAATATGTTAAGAAACATTTCGCGAAGCTTCCTTTGGAACAATGTAAGAAATGGAAATATATGTGAGGTCTGAAACGTGGAAAGTTTGGGGACTGGATAAGCCACGGTAGCTGGAAACAGCGGCCAGAGAATCAGTGATGTTTAGGTAACATTTAGTGGGAATACAGGACGTCGGGCGAGACAAGGGAAGAGTAGACGAGGAGGTTTTTTTTCTTCAATGAAAAGGTAAATAAAAATCAACATTCATGATAGTATTATTGGTACATAAGAATATCACATTAGTATTTCATAAGGTAGAGTCTTTTGCCATACTCTATCGGATAGGGAGCCAAAAGGTCGCTCAATGATAATATTGCGCTGCGTAGGCATGATCCAACTGGGTAAAAATGTCACTACTCAAAGAAGGGTTTGTTTTTTTGTTTGTTTGTTTATGAACATCAGGTGTTCGATCACTTTCCTAAGTACCAGTGCACAGTACGAAAATTGTGTTAGGTTTTAATTATAAACTGGGGGGAGAAGAAGTTTTAAAATCTACTAATGAGAATCAGAGTTGTCGCAATAATAAGCAAGATAATGGCGTTAGAGAAGTAAACCTCTTCAAGTAAACAACCGAACTGTAAAAAGCACAACATCAAAACATTCATAAGCAAAACTGGACCTCTCCAGACGGAAAAACTCACTAGAAAAATAATCACATCTTGATAGACAGGAGATGGCATTCAAGTACACTCGATGTCCATCGTACCGAAGAGCCCACTCCGACGGTGATCACTGTGTGGTGCCTGTAAAAGGCAGGGTGTAACTTTCGACAAGTAAGGCAGCACAAAGTCTGATATAGAGAGATTTAATCTCAAGAAGCTAAACGAAATGGACATTAAGGAGCACTGCCAGCTTAAAATCTGAAAGAAGGTTGCAGTTTCGGAGGACTTAGACGGCAGCATGGACATAAACAGGGTTTGGGAAAACATTACAGGGAATGTCAAAAGTATCAGCTACAGGGAGTAGAAGACACTACGGACGAAAACAGAACAAGCCATAATTTAAGAAAATTAAAAAATTCGTAGATCAAAGAAGGCAGACTGGGTTGCAATGGTAACAGGATCCTCGCCAGACTAAAGCAGATAGTGCGAAAAGTATAAGACGCGAAAGTATTTGGCCTATATATTTCAGGAGAAAGGCTGGAATGTTTCCAGTGCGAAATCACTAAGCTTGAAACAAACTGCAAGAAGAAGAATATTTGAGAGGAGTTTAGAGATGTAAATAAATTGAAGATTTGTTACTAACCTGGAACTTGCCTGGTAAATGATGAGAAGGGCTATCTCCTCGCAGTTTCACACACCATTTTGAAGAGGCGAAGGTGTCATTGGCCGGTTATTGAATCTAAGGGGGTCAATTATGTTAGGTAGACTTAAACACAAACACGTGAGTCACTAATTTTCGAGCCTAGTGATTACAAGGGTGGGATGGCTTTCAAAATTTGCAAAGACACAAATCAACAGGACCTGGCCGAATTCTAGCAGATCTAATTCAATAAGAAGTTCCAAAATAACTTCCTGAGGGCCACCAAGTTATTAATTACACCTGGAATAAGTAAGAATTGCCTCAAAAGTTGAATGAGTCAATTATTAATATAAAGGAGTGTAGCCACAACCGAGGCATATCACATTTATACACTGCATACCTAATGTCATTCAACATTTTTTTTGCCAAGATTAAGTCAATATGAGACAAAACTGTTGGGGATAATCGGTGCAGATTTGGACGCAACAGACCACTTTTCTTTTCATTTTGCGCAACAGCCCCCAGCGGGCCAGGACCTCATCATTCACGAGGTTTCTAGATCACATTCAACGATGCACCACACCCAGTAGGACTCCTCAGAACGAGTGATTAGCTCGTCGCAGAGACTTCTACCTGACAACACATACACGACACTCACGATAGATATCCATGCCCCCGATGGAATTCGAACCAACAATCTCAGCAGACGAGTGGCCTTAGCCAGCGTGGCCACTGGGACCGGCTAACACATCAATTAATGGTAATAAATCCTGCGTTCGTCACATATTGATAAAACACTGGAATAAAATGTGGCAATATATCATCTTTTATAGACTGCCAGAAAGCTTTCGCTTCGATTATGTAGTACCTTTTGTATGGCACAATATTTTCATTGCGTTTGATACAGACAAGAAACTAGTTACAAAAACAAAACTGTATTTAAATAAAACCTACATTGAAGTCCGAAAATACCCAGAACAAGGAAATCCTTTACAACATGCCTTACCACTGACCGTAAGAATATTCCGTTAGAAGGGTCCAAGTAAACCACATGGAAATGAAAACGAATGACATATCAACTTCTGTTGTACCATGATGGTGTTAATTTACTGGGCATTTACATACATAAATAAATCAGTCCCATTCAGGCCCGAGGTGGCCAGAGGGTTCCAGGAAGTTAAGGTTCCCAGATTACGTGACAATGGCCCAGAATGGTGGTAAGGTTGTCAGCCTTAGACACCGGCCGTTTTTACACCCATGAAATGCTCCTGGTACTCATTTCTGTTAGAGGCTGAGTTGACTCCAGGGCCATAGTGCGATCAGAAGGATTATGTCAATGAAAAATTCCAATGACACAATCTGGAATCGAACCAGCGACCTTCCGATTTGTAGCGCAGCGATTTACATACATACCGTAAAGAAAAAAAGTTCTGCTAGTCGTTCGTTAGAAGGTTGGTCTGGAAGTGAATGCTGACAGAACCAAACAGATGTTCATGTCTAGTGAATGCTAACAGAACCAAACAGATGTTCATGTCTAGTGAATGCTGACAGAACCAAACAGATGTTCATGTCTAGTGAATGCTAACAGAACCAAACAGATGTTCATGTCTAGTGAATGCTAACAGAACCAAACAGATGTTCATGTCTAGTGCATGCTAGTAGAATAAGACAGATGTTCATGTCTAGTGAATGCTAACAGAACCAAACAGATTTTCATCTCTAGTGAATGCTAATAGAACCAAATAGATGTTTACGTCTAGTGAATGCTAATAGAACCAAATAGATGTTTACGTCTAGTGAATGTTAATAGAACCAAATAGATGTTCATGTCTAGTGAATGCTAATACAACCAAATAGATGTTCATGCCTACTGAATGTTAATAGAACCAAACAGACGTTCATGTATAGTGAATGTTAATAGAACCAAACAGATGTTCATGTCTAGTGAATGTTAATAGAACCAAACAGATTTCATGTCTAGTGTACGTTAATAGAACCAAATAGATGTTCATGTCTAGTGAATGTTAACAGAACCACACAGATGTTCATGTCTAGTGAATGCTAATAGAACCAAACAGATGTTCATGTCTAGTGCATGCTAATAGAATCAAACAGATGTTCAAGTCTAGTGAATGCTAATAGAACTAAAGAGATGTTCATGTCTAGTGGAGGTTAATAGGACCAAATAGATGTTCATGTCTAGTGGGTGTTAATAGAACCAAACAGATGTTTATGTCTAGTGAATGCTAATAGAACCAAATAGATGTTCATGCCTAGTGAATGCTAATAGAACCAAATAGATATTTACGTCTAGTGAAAATAAGGCAGGACAAAATAACTAAGTTCCGCTAACAAGTCCTTCGAAAATATGACAAAGTTCAAATACTTGGAAACAACCCTAACAAATCAAAATTACGTTAAAAAAATTAAGAGCAGTCTAAACTCAGAGAATGGCTGCTGCCACTCGATGCAGAATTTTTTGTCTTCCAGTTTGCTGTCCAAAATTAAATACTGAAATATACAGAACTACTGTTTTGTCTACTGTTTTATGGGAATAGAGTTTGGTCTGTCGCGTTAATCAGGTACTGTATGGCAAAGGTAATCGATAATAGGAGACTAACGAAGACATCTGGGCATAACTGGGAGAAAGTATCAGGAGGCTCGAGGACATGGTATACTTCCGAGCTTCGCGGTATGTACTCCCCACAAGATATACTTAGGGCGATAAAATCAAGGAAGATTAGATGGACGGTGCATGTAGCAATATGTGAAAAGAAAGGTGAATGAATGCAGGGTTTTGTTTGGGGAAACGTGAAGTAAAGAGACCGCTTCGAAGATAAAGGTGTAGATGGGAGTACAACATTACAGTGAATGGATATTTGTGGACTGTATTCCTCTGGCTCGAGATGAAGAAGAATGACGAGCTCTTGCGTAAACTGTACTGAACACTGCAATGGACCTTCGTGTCCCATAAATGGCGGGGAATTTCTAAACTTCCTGAGGAACTAGTAGCTTCTGAAGAAGCACTCTGTTGTATGGATTTGGTTAGTTATTTGGTTATCAGACAGTTACTTAGCCAGCCAGACAGTACGATGTACGCGCAGACTGGACTTTAAAGACCGAACTGTACTTCCGAGAACATGAAAACAAATTGTCGATTTCCGTATATCATTGAGTATAACGTGACGAATTGTGCGACTGTCAGCTTCTCGAGCAATATGTGATACGAAATTGGTGTTCAGGTAATTATGCTCAAGGAATAAATCGGCGCTATGTATTCTGGGTTAGTGAAAATCTTATTAAATAAACTACAAACACGAATCAAATAATCAGACATGCTCTTTAATTATAAAGTTCCATGAATGCTTTAGACTGCATATAAAAGAAACAGGTTTAGTCCTACGCTTCAATGTTTCCATCATGAAAAGGATGTCTTTGATGGCAGTCGAGTTCAAAAAGCAAACATTCTTTTAGCAACTGGCACAGGAGTACTGTAATACTTCAGTACTTCAATAATTCGCGCCTGTTTATGTTCCGTCTGCCGTTTGAATCATTTCATTTGCTAACATTTTGACAGTTGAATATTTCGACCTTTGAAGTTTTTAATTAAATTATGTACACACACTGACAAAGTACATCACAAGTGCAATAATTTAGAGCGCTGAGAACTGCGTAACTTTAACATTTGCATCTGAAGAGCCGCGGAATTTTAGCAACAAAGTTACCCGACTGACTGTACGGAACAGGGTACTTTCTGGGTAAGGTAAATGTAAAGTAAAGTTCACCCTAGAACAAACCATGAAAGCCCAGAGCGGGAGTGGCGGTAGATGGTGTGGTTGGTCAACACCACGCCTCAGGTATCTTACTGTGAGAAAGAAACCCGGTACTCGTTGTACAGTACACTGGATGGGCCCCAGGGCCGGTCTGAGCGGTGAGGGAATCTGGGCTCCACCAGGATTCGATCCCCGGAACGTCCAGCCCTTAGAAAGTCGCTATGCCGACTGCAGTATCCCGTCCCTGGACAATTCCTTGAGATTATAACATCATGTCTGCTAGTCAAACACTCCAAAAAAATTACGGAAATGTAAAATTCATTATCGTGTTCATCAAATATCGCGACTGGTCCTTAATGCTCTGCCTGATGTATCCAGTACACTACTTAACCTGTTCGTTTAATCAATACGGTTTTCCATGTACGCCTTGGTCTTGAATGTCTGTCAAGTCGCCTATAATCAGATTCTTCAATCCGCATTGCCAGTCACTCTGCCAACGCGATTGAGGACGTTTACCGTATTCCAGCAAGAGTTCGAATCCCGAAACGGGTAACGATACGGACCCATGTGTATTCTGTTCTGCGTAGACTGAGGCTTTGCGATTTACCAGTATCCGATACAAGAGACACAAAGAGACGCGTACAGGTTTCGTTATTGCACAGACAAGAAGGCACAATCCATCGAGTGGCAACTTTTTACACACATTCTTACCATAGAATTTACTTCACTTTATCATCAAAATCCATCGAGCCGCAATTTTTAAACACTCTCTTACCCAAGGTCTACTTCATTTCAAACATCAATTATCGCGGAAAATTTGGTAACCGACCTTCACCGTATTCAGGATACTCCGGGTTTAAAAAGTCGGGAAGAAACTGCTTACCCTGACCAAGATCCTTTTGCAGTCTCACCCCTATATGGTACGTCAAGTAGGCTATGGCCAATTCCTTCCTTCCAATTCATTATTCGCAGTCCTATAGTTTCTAAAGTGTCAACCATTGATCTTATAATAAAAGCCAACAAGATGCATTATTTCTCAACTTTAATTTGGTAAAATATTTTGAGAAATAGTGCATCTTGTTGGCTTTTATTATAAGAATATAACACGATGCACGGTCCTCTGAATGTCAGATGTCAACTATTGACAGCTTCACTTCCCGGCCACTTTACCATTGGAGCCCTATCCTTGCTGTAGGAAACACGTTGGGGCTCCAGCGCCACCGTGGACACCATGGCGAAAGAACAATGCCTGTCGTCGCCTGGAATAACACTCCGATTCTCCTGCTGTTCGCGCATAGCCTAGTCATTGTACTGATAAACTTACGGGAAAAATTAAAACACCTTTTGATTCAGATATAAGCCGGAGGTGATCATAGTCCATTACAGTAAATTTTCTGTGTGAACCAGTTACGTCTACACCCTCTCGAAGACTCTATACAGATGCCAGGATGTACGCCGCAACTCGTCGCAACTTACCTTGAGGCGTAATGGTTTATCGCAAAGTGCACAAAATCAAATTAAGACCCAGGGTCGAAATGGGGCGGCGGTGGTGGTGGTGGCGGAGGAGAGGTTTGAGCACTCCAGATAAGGACGCCACATTTTAATTACGTCATCTGAATTCCAAAATAAAGCGACCGTGAAGTTTCGCACGTGAGTTTCCGGTAATTAATACTACGGTGCGGTTTAGCGAGTAGCCACCAGCTGGAAGCACTGATGCTCTTTCCTCTTTGTGGCGTAATGCGGGGCGCGCAATAACCCAGAGCGCGCCACATTTTGGGGGCTTTGGAGGGATATTTTTGGGGAGAGGAAAAGGGAGGATGTGAGTTTAGGGAGAGGTAAAACATGGCGATGGTAATTAAACGATAAATTATACGCATCGCTACGAGGCTTTTTAGGGAATTGGAGGGTTTGTTGGAGGGGTGAGGAAGGATAGTGCATATATGGTAGAGTCACGTGGAAGGGGATGAATCAGGAGTAGAGATGAAGGGTCACCATTAATGCTTTGGGGAAATCCTCAACAGTGTTCAAGACGTACGTAGTGCAGAAATTTCACACTGTGCAGACGATATGTGTTAATTATTTTTTCCTAAAATAATTACTTTTCCTAAATACAGGGGGACCCAAAGAGATGGAACTGCTGAAGCAATTTACGAACTGCCTCCTCGGAGTTTAATTTCCAGGTGAAATCCCTGGGATCGTACGTTACAGAATGAATATCAATTTAATGAAATGCGTTTTTCCCCCGTCAGCAAATTCATTTACTGTACTTCAAGTATTAGTTTGTTGCCACAGCCAGTTGTCTCCTTATTTATGGTTTATTTAACGACACTGATATTATCTCCGACTATACAGCATCAAATATTAGGAAGATTAGTGAGCAGAGAATTGGGAAGTATGGAACAGCAAAGTCGTAGCCTAATTTGAGGGAGGTTACTGACCTGATATTTCCCTTACACATACGCACACATACTTAACTAACATACATGTATTATATACATTATATATATACACATTTATATACACATCACACGAATATAGAGATACATATATACATACGTATATATAAAAAATTTACCTATATAGGCCTACATACAGTATATTCACATATAAATACATACGTATATATATATATATATACAATTATGCACATATACATACACGCACGTATATACAAACATACATACATACGTACATATAATACATACATACATACATACACACATACATATACACATACATATACACATACATACATACATACATATATACACATAAATACATATACATAATACATACATACACACACACATACATACATACATACACACATACATACATATACGCATACATACATAATACACACACACATGCATACATACATATATACATTAAATATATACATGCATGCAAGCATACATACATTCATACATACATACATGCACATACACACATATACATACACATACAAACATACATACATACATACATATATAAATTACATACATACATAGATAGATACAGTACATAGATACACACATATATACACAATACATACACTACATAAGACATATATGCATATATAAATTACATAATACACACAGGACATACATAAATTATATACATACATACAGTACATAGATACATACGCACATACAGTACATAGATACATACATATATACATACATACAAGCATACATAAATTACATACATACATACATACATACAATACAATACAATACATACATACATATGAGGTTTGTTCAAATAGTATCCGGATTGGAATTGTAGCGGTTGTTCACTGGGTGGGATCTGTTTGCAGTCAGTCTTGACATGTTCGTACATGTCTTAGCAACTCATGACACAGGTTGCAAGTGGCTGCGTTTGCTCAGTTGGCTGTAGTAGGTCGCGGAAATAACACGTGCGTTTGTCATAACGATTTTTAC
>Ga0123352_10006205_pt1 | contig 18242 bp, 14 predicted proteins | sample TergutLab28metaG_FD_89700 | JGI IMG/M metagenome (GOLD analysis project Ga0123352, IMG submission 89700) | Labiotermes labralis P1 segment gut microbial communities from Petit-Saut dam, French Guiana - Lab288 P1 | ecosystem: Host-associated > Arthropoda: Insects > Digestive system > Gut ... | reverse complement strand
ACCCGTTGCGCTGACCACGTGACACCCCTCTATCCGCAAAAGTTGGCACTAACTTCGCCGACCGGCGGCGGCCGCTCTGTCGGTATAGTTCGCGTGCGGACTAAGGCCACGGAGTTTTTGTTTATTCAGGCTGGCTGTGGTGCCCACCAAGGGCTTCTATTCTACGGGTTACGGCGGCTCTACCTCCAGGGATGAAGCAGCCTGACCGTAAAGCTGACCACTCACCTTCACCTATTGTCGAGGTTCAGGGTGCATGTAGTTATGCTTCTACTCACCCAGCTGTCTTATGGCCTTAATTGACCATAGGGACAACTTTACCTTTCACTTTGTGTAACCTTGACCTTTTAGGCAGAATAACGTGCGGGCTTGCACTTTTGTCATCCATTGGCTTACTAAACCGTCGTCAAAATTTAAATTGATCGATACAGTCATTAGGGTCTGCCTAGTGACGAATTCCTGTAAATTCCTCACGGGATTATGATTTTTCACGGTGCATTTGGGAATTCCCTGTTTTATCTAACATTTCCCCAAGTACACTAAGAATTGTGAACCTAAACCAAGACCCAAGCAATACGGAAACAAGCCGTCAGTTTGAAATGGCTTGGTATGATTTTTGTTCCACCGCTGATTAGCAACGGTTGTCGTGGTGTGTGGTACCTACACTTTCAATGTCAGAGCACTTGACACACATTCTTTCGAAGTGTAACGTATAGGCGAACAAGTGCTGGGTGAACGTGTATCATATGTCCTCCTTTATACTGACAAATGACCTCTGAAATTTCGTCACGTTTCAGATGAGTCCACAGATTCAGAAACAGATCCATGAACATTTTCACGACGAGTCAGTGTACGAGAAACTTCTAAGAGTTCTCAGACGATGTAGAAATCATTCTTATTTGCTGTTTCTTGTTTAAGTAATTTATGTTTGGAAACGTAGTGTGTAAATTTCAAAACACAGAACAGAGAAATTTAATGCGTTAGACGATCACCGCGCCGTTCAACTTTCTGCCACCAGGAATGCTAGGTTTGAAACGACACTGCCATCTTGAGTGTAATAGTGGAACCAGTTAGTACAACAAATTCCATTCGGAACTGAAGTTGATGTACATCCATGGAATTTGGCACAGATTCTGAACAATGGGAATGTAATGCTTATAATGTTTAATGTTTCGACCTGTCGAAAAATATATCACTAGAGTGAGTGTAAGCAAGATTTGAGAACTGCCTTCTTCTGGGTTATTACGCAGGGAGTAGTGGTAATTTCTTTTGAATTCTTGAACCCTAATGATGTGCGCGATAGGTAGTTCCGAAACGTCGCTAAGAAATTGCCGTTACTCGCTGCGTAAAAACCTATTAAGCTACTTCGCGGCGGAAGCCCGAAATCACGCATAAACAAGATTTGTTGACTAATAAATATTGTGTTCGACAGTGAATATGTACTAATTGTTCGTACAGATGATACGAGATGACAAAAGTTGACGGAATGCTATTGTTATGTTGGTACGAGTCGAGGGATATAAGCCGTAGATGGTTGCTATACAGGTTATCCCCTTACATATTAGCAATCTGTGCATAGAAAGCTGTACTTTATACTTTGCTTTACTATTCCAGTAACCGAATATAGTATAAATTTTATGTGAGTGCTATTGCACAACCTGCACCCCCGTATGTCGAATGATGCTCTGTGTGACAAATGCACAGATTATAATTGACAACGGGTATCAGACGTGGCACACGTTGAGGACAAGGCGCGTGCTAGGTACGTGGACGAAGGTTGGAAGGTGTAAAATAATTGTCAAAATGGTACATGGGAGTATATTCGTAGTTCTCGGTTATTGGCTGCTGTTTACTTGCGTGTCGGCGGATGTGTGCACGAAACCAGAAGTATCGGCTTCAGCGTACACAACTCAGGATGCCACAGTCCTAACCAGTATAGCATTTGTGGCGGAGTTAACGTTAAATTGCGGAAACCTCGTTACTGGATTGCCCTTGTATGCAGAAATTAACGGAAAAACATTGCCTGCTGCAAGGATTGGAGATGGCAACAAGTATCAAGTCAGCTGGACAGAGGATGTGAAGAAAGCGAGAAGTGGTGACTACAGTGTCAATCTGTATGACGAGGAGGGTTATGCTGCTTTGAGGAAAGCTATTAGAAGTGGAGAAGATTCTTCATCTGTTAAGTCTTTGGTTACCATTGTTGTTAATCATCCTGGTGCATATCAAGGACCGTGGGTGAATTCCGAATTCATGGCTGCGATTCTGTCTGTCCTGGTATGGTATTTGGCCTTTTCAGCGCGGTCAAAACTCCTGGCTTAGTTTGTAAACAGTGGCTTTCCAGTCATTTCATCGTACTAATGTGTAACAGTTTAGTGCTGTCAGTGCTCTCACGTGTGTACATTTCTTCCTGTACAAGCCATTTCAAACGAAAGTGTATACACAAGTGTAACTTTTTCTAACACCTGCATTCTTCTCTGTGTTTCTTTCATTCCACATCTCGTACAGTTCTGATCATATTATAAGACTGTCCCAGAAGCTGAAAGCATTGTTGCCGAGATTCGTAACGGAACAGAAGATGTACTGTAAGATGATTATGTGTAGTACCTAGAGGATGGTTCAGGTTTTATGCGTACATACCCATAGAAAAAGTAATCCACTGGAGTGTGTAGCAGCCAGAGTTATGGTTTGGTTTTTGGTGTATAGATCCTAGGTAAGGTGTTAGGGTTTGGTGTTTTGTGTGGTGAGAAAAAGAGAGAGGCCCTAGCCTCACTAGGACACATCCTTTCATTTGTCCATAACCCACTGTCCAATACAAGTTTTACTGACAAAATATTTTTGTTGGTACTCCAAGGTGCCCAACAATAGTTTGGCCAGATAATCTTGTAGGGACGTACATCCTTTGCAAGTGGCCTTGCCATATTTTCCAGTGAACGGACTACAAGGTTAGGCTTTGTGTTTGTGCATATTTGTTGGCAGCAGTAAAAGTTTGTAATTTGTTACATTCCCTATTTTGGCAGTCTGTTTGGATAACATGTTGGTTTCTTTAGGCTCTAAAGTAACAGCAGTTACAAAGTGAGATAAAAATGCTTCCATTAGGCATCCAGCCGTCCTTCAAGCTCTTCATGAGTAAACTATTGTAAACAGTTTGGAAATGCTCACAAAGTAATGCACTGAACTGTTATACATTGGCTCCATTTTAATTTTGCAAAGTATGGCATACTTTGTCCTTCAGTAGTTACTGAGATAATGGTTAGTGCTGTGGAAGATGTAAGTTGGTGAACTGAGTTGTACATTACTAGTGTTAGATGGTGTTACGTACAAAAATTCAACTCTGTACTGGAATTTCTCACCTTGTCTTGGAATGTTTATTTTCTGTGTATGCTTCTTAACATATTTAGGTGATTTTAATTTTTGGATCTTCTGATGGATAATTAAGATTGGGCAGATTTTGAACTGCGATTTTGAACATTTTGTATTAAAGAAAGAAATTTATCTTTGTGGAATTTGAATTTATTATTGCACATAAACTATCCTGCCAAGAGTTGAGGCTCTATAAATATGCATGCTCACTTACAATAGGCAAATTAGGACTGGTGGCAACTATATAATACATGCATGACAGATACTGTGTAACTGTGGGTGAGTAGATTTTCCTAAGCATCTTTCAGGCTTAAGCTAAAATGGATCCCTTTCAGCATTCATTAAATAATACTGTCTTCACTAATTGAGGTAGAATTTAGAATCATGGTGTTAAGTGAACATAGCTTTTTAATGGCAAATTTTCTTGAAAATTTTACTGTCACCTGTAATGATGGGCATGTAGTTCTTCACATTAAAGGTGGTCCTGAATTCAGATGTCAGTCCTAGACTAGCACCATGGCATATAGTGATTTTCTTCAATCCAACCAGACAAATTGTGTAATAATTTCACTCTTTCCAGATTATTTCATAATACATAAACCGACCAATTTGTAAAGCATAATTCACACAAGAATCAGTCAGAAACATATATATGATACAGTCCATACATTTTATATTACTGCTTGTAACTCTCTCCTTCCTTCTTACCAGAGGCATGTAATAAACCTTGGCACCTTTTAGATTTAGGAAAAAAATTTCATCCATATTAAACACCCAGTATTGGTCACTGAAAATACTTGGGAAAGTTATGAAGGAGCTGTTAGTGGATTAAAACCATTACATTCGTGGTTCCTTTGTTATACTGGCCTTGCTGGAATTTCTGGGTAACTGTTCTATTGAATGTTGGGTTATGTTTTGGAAGTGGTTCGTACCATTTCAGACATGGACAACCATCACTGAACAGGTTCCTTTTTTAAAAATTCTGTCTCCAAATGTTGAACACTGTGTAGTAATTGCAGGTTAATGACAGGAAAATTTTGGAAACTAAGTTCACTGCACACCACACTCAAGCAGCACATTAAGCCACCCATTACTCCCCCCCATTTGATTATGTAATAAGAATGCATCACATAAGGTCAAAATATACAGTGTAAAAGTTATCACATTCCATATATTTAGGAATGAAATACAATCTTCAATTCCAAAGAAAACGTTCGTGAACTATGACATACATGTGACTGATAACTATAATTCAAAACCATAACAGCGTAAGAGGAAAATCTTACTGAAGAAAGTATGAGGCATTCCAACAGCAGATTCCCCAGACATTTTTACAATTGCAAATCATTTTTCACACAATTTACACTTACAATCTGGCATTTGTTACACAAGTTCAAAACCAAACAAGGAAATCTGGCACTTCTTATTGCTCATCATCATCATCATCAGTGTGTCCAATATTGTATAATTTTTTCAACTAATGTAATGGTAAAGCTATCTGTATACAAGCCTGCACAGGCCTTTACGGCTCCAGGAGGATGGGGTTCCTAGGATTTCAAGACAGTCAGCACATGAAGGTGGCAAGGTTTTCAGCCCTTCGCACCCACTGCCTTTACCCCCCAGGCAATATGCCTGGCACATATTTCTGTTAGAGGCTGAGTGGACTCCGGGGCCACAGTTTGGATGGAAAGATCAAGTGAAGAAAATGTGTACTCAGCTGGAATTTATCTAGTACCTTTCAGGTTGTAGTGAATTGCCTCAACCAACTACAAGAATACAATCAAATCACACAAATTCTCTGTGTAGTTTCCAAACATTACAATGTCTTGTGCAACAGTGATGGAAGAAAAATGAAAACTTGTTCAAAGAATGAAGATGGTGAAGTCTGTCTTTGTTGTTACACTGTTTGCAAGGATTGCAGCATATTTATATTCAGGATCAAGTACTGCTTGAACATGAACATCATGTTATGATTCTCTGAAGTATTTGCATCTCTTTACTAGTTCACACGTGGGGACCACGGTAGCACAGTGGTTAAGGTGCTGCACTACAAATCGAAATGTCGCTGGTTCAATCCCAGCTGGTGTCAGTGGATTTTTCATTGACATAAAATCCTTCGGATCGCACTATGGCCCTGGGGTCGACTCAGCTTCTAACATAAATGAGTACCAGGAGTATTTCCTGGGGGTAAAGGCAGCCGGTGCGTAAGGCTGACAACCTACCACCATCCTGTGCTGTTGTCACGAAATCTGGGAAACTTAACTTCCTGGAACCCTCTGGGCCTATCCAGGCCTGTAATGGGACTGCTTTACCTTTACCTTTATTAGTTCACACTGTGTAGCAAACCAGAGGACTTAATCTGAACCTGATTTATAGTCTGATATTTTTTAAAACATGATTGTATATTTAAATCCATAAACTTCCTGATGAACACAATATTATGTTTAGCACATTGGGTATCATGTAATTTGTTCCCTTGAAAAAGTTTACGTATCTCACATATAAGGTTTCCAGTACACATCTTCCAGTACTGTTAAAATATGATTCCATATACCTACTTGCACAAAATATAAATGAAACTGGCAATGACCAGTATAAATGAAGTTCAAATTGATAAATGAAGTCTTATATATAATATATATAAAACTTTGGGCATGGGGTAACTGCATAGCCTTCTCAGGATGCAACAATCAGTATTATGTGCATTATTACTTTCCATATGTATTGCCATTCCACTGGCAGTGATAAGGTAACAACAGCAAGGGATCCAGTCTTCACTTAAACAACAGTTGGAATGTTATGATGCATGACTAAATGCACACCTGAACACACATTTTCATCAGCGTCATTCACATCCTGTGCATCGAATATTTAACACTGCATTTTATTTCCATTTCATAAAAATTAATCAAATCCTTGCCAATCAGATGCTTCCGATTCATCGTCCACTTCAACTCCTATGCATTTAATCCCATTTCTAAGCAATGGAGTACCTTTTCCCTTGCCTGAAAGAAAGAGAACAAAAAATTTCAAACTACAATGAGGATTAATTGAATTACACTTTCAGTACACATATACTTTTATTTATCACATCATAAATACATGACAAATACCAGATTATACTTACCTAAGACTCTAGCCAGTACCACTAGTGTCAACAACGATTTATCATCAGAACGTTCCAAATGAAGCTCTTCCTTCAGTAGTTTCTCTTTGTATGCAAACAGTTCAATCCTCAACGTAATGTTTTTCCCATCAGGAGAGATACCAAGCAACTTGCAGTTAACACTGGGAGCCTTCTGAGAGACGGACTCTCTCAAATCTGTAGTTTCATCAAGTTCACACTGAGATCTCGGTAAAGTCAGGTGTATTTCATACCTGTGATCCACTTGCAAAAATCCGAGATGTGCTGTTAAGTGCCAATTATCCCTTTTTTGTATAACAATTTCATTGTCTTTACCGAATGTGTCGGCATCTTCTCCAAAGTGGACCCGGTGCTGTTCTGTGAAGTTAGACACACATGACATTGATAACTTCGCCCCGAGAATTTACATACAGTATCATACCTAAATTTTAAATAACATATGCTTTAAAAATGCAATATTGTACATCCTCCGTGCAATTCATATACAAGTAGGTGTGGTTACCTATACACAAATGCAGTTAGCTGGCAATAACTTTAAATTTATGATGGGTTTTACCTTTTTCTGACATGATCAAATTCTTTTCATTGTACAGTGGAAATGTCTTTATCAAAGCTATGATGTCGTGTCTGCATATCAAACTTATCTCTCTTCGTTAAAGTAGATAAGAGCACTTGCTCTCTACTGTGACAATTATTAACGTCACCGACTTTATGCAACCATTCTCATAAATAGATGATCTGTGCTCATAAAGATCTACCAAAATATTACATTCCGTGTCTTATTCCTAAAAAAAGAATTCGCTGAATATACCAGCCGTAATCCGTGATAATACGACACCCCTTGACCGAATACAAATTGTTCGATATAGTTGTTGCCAACGTTGAAAATGATTTTCCAGCGTGTGTTGGCATTGTCGTTGTTTGATTCGTTGAAGTTACAAAAGTGATGATGGTCGATAACTGAAAATGCTCGTAGATGTAAAACTTATCTAATGGTAATTAGTGTGTGTGTTTTTGAGAAACCTTACATTCAGTAAACTGTAAACGAGATACGAATATGTCATCGTCCACGGAAAATGATGGAACAGCGGAAGCATCCACACAACCAGGGAATGGTAATAGCTTTTGATACCCAAACGTTAAGTTTCAGTTTCATATGTTTGTATGCGTAAAAATAATAATGATAAAAAAGGATTTCATATTGAGAGTGAAAGAATTATGCAGTTTTATTGTAGAGCTCTTAATTTCATACACTGCACATTGTGTGAATGCATTTACACCATTGAAAGGTACAACGCTCCAGCTTGGTAGAAGAATGTGATTCAACTGGCAGTTCTTAAGTGCAGTATTGCAGATCTTTTAGAAGAACATTTTTAAGAATTTTTTTTTCTGTGTGTATAAAATGAGGTAAGAACCAGTATGTATCTACATCTATTTCTATTCTATTACGTCTTAACATATGCATAGTGCGGGAATAGGCGCACATTCTGAGCTTGTCATTCTGACATGAACTTATTCTATTTCAGAGAACATCAGTGGAGGGAAGGATGAAGGCAGTTCAGATAATGTTGTAGGTGATAAATTAGGCGAAAGTGAACAAAGCTGTCAGAATGTTGGTGAAGTAGAAGCTGAACCAATTTTCTCGAACCCAACAGTAAGAAATGGCCGTGCCTTAATTAGAAATGCTTTTTTTACGTGATCAAGTAATCCTGCAGCCCTAGCAAATTTTTAGTAACACCCAATATAGTTAGCTTTATGAGTGAATGAGTGTGTGTGTTTGCGCGCGCGCGCGCGTGCGTGTGTGTGTCTACACCAAAACCGTGTAAACTGTGATAAAGTAATGAAATTGCTTGTTTCTTAAGATGCTCATGAATGCATTGCCATTGACTAGTGTTACATTTTTAATGGTTTTTGACCCACAAATAATTATTTGATGTATCAAATGCATGGAATGAAAGTCTGGATGGTTATAAAATGTTTTATCATTGGCATATGGCATCTTTATTATTTAAATACTCTCTTTAAAGACCCAGTTGTGTGCAGAATACTAATTACATCAAGATAACTGTGAAACATGATCCAAGTTGTAAGGAATTACCACTTTGCACTGTGTAATATCCCAGAAGAGCACAGATCTCATGATCCAACTGCCCCCCTTAGATGTTCATGATATGGTAGTACACTAGCTTTGTGTTTGAGGTGTATCCATTAAATGTCTGAGCTTGAAAGTAAGACATTTATGGTTTCCTTTGTCCTTTATGGGCAAATGCCAAGATTACAGTCTTTTCACTTCAAACTTGCATTTTTTAATCATCCACGCAATGAGTGCCAGTGGCCTATGCTGTTTGCATGGTGTTGATACATAAATCAAAGCAAGAAACTATTTGTTGCAGTAATTACTAACTTGAAAAAGCATGGCCATAAACAGTGCACTAGACAAGTGAAGCATTTTCCTTCTCCTTGCATGTGTGTCAGATATTGTTGTTATCCTTTAGGCATAATTTGTTGCAGATATAGGTGCATTATATAAGAAACAAATACATATGCATTTTGTTTTCTGTAGTATGTTACTTCATTTATTGCATTTGCAGGTCATGCTGGAGGATGACATACCAGGACAGAAGAGAAGTGCTCCGATTGACTTTGATGGTGAGTCACAATTTTTTTTTCTAGTATTGCAACTAAAGGAAAGTATTGTGCTTTAGTGTAAACTTGGTAGGCTTAACACAAGACTGTATTTTGCTATGTAAAGGGAAACAAGATAGGTAGTGTATTAATCTAACGTTGTAGCAAGGTCACATAACTGTTCTTGCCATGGGGACGTAACAGTGAGTTTCTTTGTATTGTTGAATTGCATATGTTTCTGTCAACAGTGTAAATATTGAAAGCATTACAATTGACCTACACTTGTTACTGTCAACAATGCAGTAAATATTGCTAATTTTGCCATGGACACTCAACATTGTCTTCTCTTCAGTATAGTTGATGTGCCAAGTATTTTATAACGTTTGTTCCTCCTAAGCTGTCCTAACAATTGAATACCAATTGGCTGGAAGAGATTGATTTTCTGGTGATTTTATGTTGCTGTCAGCAGTATAAACACACATTTTTGTGTAGAGTGCCTGATATTTGTAACCAAATTTGGATTTTCCTGACAGATTTTCATAACAGTTCATCCAGTGGGAACCAAGTTCATATGTGGAGACAGACAGGCACTTGACAAAGCTTATGGGCATTTTTTATGGCTTGTGCAAATGTGTCAAATATACTGCATAAAATCGGTTGACTTTTCAGACTAGAAGTTATTCTAGACACAAAGACTGCTTGCTCCTGTATTGTAAGTCGTGGTTCAGTATATAGTAAGAACTTTATTAACTGAGGGTTCACAGTGAAGGTGCAGGGATTTGTGCTGGTGTTGCAGAAAATTGAATGTATACTGATCACTATTTTGAATAGTACTTTTTTCCTGGTGGCCTCTGTGTGTGTGTGTGTGTGTGTGTAATGTGTAATATAATGGGTTTGAGGGCCATGGGTAATACTGGAGTTTCAGAAATTTAATTAACAGAAACAAATGGCATACAGAAATGACACTATAGCAGTGGAAGGAGAACTTCAGAAAGTGTTTTTTAGCATACAGTAGTGGTCGCTAGCATTGCTGCTGTTGGCATGATAGTAAGATAAGCTAAGATAAGAAAGCATTTTATACACTGAGGTTCCATTCCACATAATCTGCAACCACAGTTTGTATTACTGTATGTTCAAAATCTTACTGTGTCAGTTTCTTTTATGGCTTTTTCAATGCTTGTGTTTGTGTTTCACCACTCTGAGTAGAGAATATAGAATGCTGTTTGGAATCTTTACTGGGAAATGCTGGAAAGTATCTGGTAAAAAACAGAGTATCACCTTGATGCATGCCGAGCTAACACTGAACTCTGCTAGTTTACTACAACACTCCATGGAGTTCATCTCTCGTTGGAGTAAGTTTCAGTTCTGCATACATTTTAGTTTTTGTAGAATAAATTTTTGAAATTGCTCACATCATTTGTGTTCACTGTGTATCACAATAATGTGTGTACAAATTGCGCTTCTGACACACTCAGTGACTTCACCTATGGCATCATCTAAGCCCATGTTAAACTGGTTACTGAGCCCCATGTCTGAACGGTGTTATAAATAAAAATCATCTTGAGTACACATAAATGGGTGTAAATGGACTCATATTTTATTCCAACTTGTTTTTGTTCTACAGGAGCGTTGGGAGGGAATTTAATTTTACGGTAGATTTTCATGTTAAATTAATGAGTGAAAATATTTCATTCATTATTGATGATGCTATTCAAAAGCCTGCATGCATGCGTTAAGAGTTGATTAAATTCAAGGGATGCCTGCTGCCATGCAGTCCATACATTTTGTCTCCAATTTTCAAATACAAAACATAAAGATGATAAGTACACGGAATTGTATTTTTCCTGTTCTGTAGGGTTTTGATTATGGTGTATGATATTTGAATGCCTAGACTTTTTAGACTTTTCCCATTGTACGTATGATGGAAGAAGTCCAAGAAGTGTAAGAATACAGTGTAATTTTTCTAGTTGTTTTAAGTGCATGTAAAATCCAATCACTTACATTAAAGTAAGAACATAGTTGGAGGATGCTTGAGAATAGGAGGCTTAGGAAGATATTTGGGCCAAAGAGGGAGGGACTAACAAAGGACTGGAGAAAATTGCTTAGTGATAGTCATGGTTTACACCCTCATAACATGCTAGGGCAGTTAAATCAAGGAGGATGAAGTGAGAATTGCATGTGGCATGCGCAAGTAAAAATAAAAATGCATTCAGGCTTTTGCTGGAGAAGCCTGACATAAAGAGACCACATGGAAGACCTGTGTGTGGATTGTAGAATAATATTAAAATTAATCTTACAAAATAGGTTGGAAGGACATGGAGTGGTTTAATGTGGTTCAGGACAGGGACAAATGTCAGACCGTCATGAACAGGGTATTGACCCTTGAGGTTTCAGAAAGTGTGGGGAATTTCTTTACTAGCTGATGACCTGTTAGCTTTTCAAAGAGGACTCTGCTGCATGGGTTAGGTAGGGTTTTCATAAACTTTTTTTTCCATGGAAACTTACTCATCTCAAAAAATACTGACAGAATCCATACCAAAACTGAAGGAAGTGTAACCATCTGCCTAAATTTGCCTGACTTTCAGATCACAGTACCTTGCAAACTCGTTGTAAGCATGAGTCCTTCTCAGGGAATGTACAGGGGGAGTAGAAGCCACTTTACTTGTTCTGTAACTCTTTACTATCTGAAATTTCGCAACTGACTGATTGCTTGCATGCTCATTCTCCTTGTGTCTTTTCCCCCCTTTCAAAGAAACAAGCCACCTGCATGGAAAACCCAAGTAACATGTCCTGTAAACAAATGTACACCTGCACACAGGTGGCCACCGCTCTAAAGCATGAGAATCAAACCTTAAATGGAAAGGAGGCATGTCAGACCTCTACCCATATAGTCTGCCAGGTGCAGTGTGGAGAGCATTCAGATTTTAACTGCCAAAACCCTCTGTACATTTCAAACCAAAAACAAAACTTTGCCTTTCCTTTTCAATATGAACAGGCCAGTTTTACAGACGACCAATTTATCTTCTCATCTTTTGATTGGCTAGTCCGAGACTTGAACTATGGACTCTGGCCAGTTACAGTAGAGATGCAAAACTGCAAAGGAATTTTGATTTTTTTAATTACAAACTACAGATACTGAAAGGACTGAAATGTATGAATCTAGAAAAGTGCCTGGGCATTTCATAAAAACTTGAAAATTCTTGTTGCTCTTAATAAATCAGAATGTATGGAATTGGGTGATGTTAGTCGTAGGAAAACCACCTGATCTTTGTATATTTACATGGTAATTTTTGTGCGTGACTCACAGTTAGCTCCTGCTTTTGCAGTAAATAATCCATGCTATGATTCAGAACAAGAGAACAAATAGGATTATAGCCAGACAGGTAGTGTACATATGACAGAACACTTAAGTGTGTCCGCATAACCATTGTTGACGTGGAAAAGTAATAAGTTTTACATATTCTTAATGTGTGTCTGTAATGTTAGTTATCCAGCATGCAAAGTGCATGTACTGTATTATGTTGTCATCTGTGGCCTCTATGGGTCTACCATATTTTTACACTGTATCTCACAAAAAAAAAGCATGATTCTCAGGAAAATGTTACTGAATGTAAAATGTATGTTTAATTTTTTTTCTGCAACATTTCTCATTCTAAAAAACATTCTGCAAGATGTCTTCATTAAGGTACGTGGGTCATCATGTAAAGTACTTGTTATTCTTGGCAGACTTTAATGAGACTTGAATTTTCATGACACATTTTTTAAGAATTGTCAGATATCAAATGTAATGAAAATGCGGTCAGTGGGGGTCGAGTTGTTTCATGTGGACAGCCAGACAGGTGGCCAGATGGTCATGACAAAGATAACAGTCACTTTTCACAATTTTGCAGTCACACCTAAAGAAAGCCTAAGAGTAACTGATTACATTATGTTACATTACATTACAGTGAAATGGTAACCTAAAGGGTGCAGCTGTTATGAAGATGGTAGCTGTAAGTTGTTGTTTAATAAAGGTAAAAGATATCATCAGTAAAAACTTGTAATTGTTGTTTAGCTACCTTGGGCCATTCTTTTCCCTTGTTCATGACAATGTTTTGCCCTGTGTACTGACTGGCTGCAAGGAAACTTTTTACTTTCATGTAAGTTTGTTTCTTTTAGGAGTAGGCCCTTCAAAAAAGAAGAGAAAGAGAAGTCAGGCACAGTCACAACCAAAGAATGCTGTTTGTGCACTGAATGAGCTACGTCCAGGACTAATATACAACACAGTGAGCATGAACGGGCCTGTCCATGCTCCGATATTTACAATTTCGGTTGAGGTAGGTGGATGTTATAGAACATACTGGCATGCTGGAACTGCTGTGTTCTTTGTTTGCAAACTAGCTGCATACCTGATCTTTGACTGGGGTAATGTCTAACCACAAGTGTATAATCCCATAGTCTGTTATAGGCTGTTCTGTGTTGGGTCACTTCCATATATTCCATTGTTCTAAATTGTGCAGTTGTGATTCTGTCATTCCCCGGTCCTTAAAAACATGCTCATATTTTTATCTATCTCAGTACATACCTTTCAGAGAATACACAGACTGCCATTATATACATGTGCTACTTTATGGTTGCTTTCATAAGTACCTCAGCATGGAACTCACATGGAACAGGCCAAGAATTGTGTTCTGGCAATGGCTCTTGTTTAGGTTTTCCCTGAGCAGTTGTTTTTCCCAGGTGATGTTTTTCTGTACCTTTGCAACATCTCACATTTGAGTTTCCCGTGAGAGATAAAGTGATGGTTTTCCTGATTGGGGTTTCCTCTTATCCTGGAAACCCTGAGACCATGGCAACAGAGAAACAAAGAAAATACAAAGGAATGAAACAGTGGCTCAGATTATGGCGTTTAATGATTGGATGTGTGAATAGTGACTTGTAAAGATGTGGATGACATTGGTGACCTAATTTGAGGTACTGTAATCTGCCTAGAGAGAATAGGGAAGCACCACTGAAATCCATCATTTGCTGTTTTGCATCATGAATTGATTGTGTGATTCAGTTTTCATGCGTCACTGTGAGATGCAGGCAGTATAGCCATAAAACTATAAAGTGAGACAGTATAAATTTGATCCATAATTTCTGTTCACAATCCTTTGTATGTAAGGTTTAGGGCATTCATCCAGAATTAGGACTAAATATGTGTCACTCAAGGGCTAGGAATGTTTATTGTATATTGATAGAAATTTAGGCTGTTTCAAAGTCAGAAGAATTCTTAAATCTGGCATTTTGTACATGGATTAAAATGTTCTCACAGAAGTTGGTAATTAATAATTTTTGTTTTTGTAGTTTGCATGTTTCTTCCCCTACACACACACACACACACACACACGCGCGTGTGTGCGCGCGTGCACACACACACACACACACACACATACATGCAGTGGGGTGGAGGTAGGGGTGTAGATAATTTGACTGCTTTGAAAGATCTTACAGAAGATTTACAAGGTTTCATAAATAGCTTTTTTATCTGCTCTTTAGGTGAATGGACAGGTGTTTGAAGGTCAAGGGCGGTCTAAGAAACTAGCCAAGCATGCTGCAGCTGAGGCTGCTCTTCGTTCGTTTGTGCAGTTCAAGAATGCTCCTGAAGCACAGCAAGCAATGAATGTGCATATTACAGATCTGGACTTTACAAGTGATGTAACGGAGAATGAAGGGTCACTATTTAATGCCTTTCAACCAGTGGGCAGTATTAGTAGTACAGGAGCAGGAGATTCAAACACTGCAGAACCTGTAGATGTGTCTCAAGCACCTGCAGTCCAGAACGGAAACGGTATATCTGTCCATCCAATGCTGCCTCCAACCCGTCGCAATACTTCTCCAAGATTGCCAATTCATCCAGGAGACAAGAGTCCTGTCATGCTTCTCAATGAACTCCGGCCAGGAATTAAGTTTGAATGTGCCTCAGAAGATGGTGAACCATATGCCAAATTTACTATGTCTGTTACCATTGATGATGAAACATTTGAAGGAACAGGTAAGTCCTTACATCTGGAGACTGGGGAAATTCTTAGAGCAGTAAATTTAGCAACATGGAATGAAGAGAAACAGACTTGAATTTGTTGGACTTAGCTTATGTCTTGTATCCATTGTAGGCCTGCAGACTGTAAATGGCCTAATACACAGTCTAGTTTCTTTGTTTATTCAGTTTTATGGAAAGAGGTAGAGTGTAGCTGTAAAGGCATCCAGTTTAAGTAAAGTGTGAAGGGTATGAGTATATCAGTGTTCTGAGATAAATTATGTAGTAAATGAAGGATAAATTATGTGGTAAATGAAGTATACAGAACATCAAATCTTTGTAATTTTTCTGAATAATGGAGTATGTCAGTTTGTTTAGTTAAAGACCATGTGATACTCTTATATTTAATTTGTTTTCATTTCCAGGTTTTTTTTGGAAATTAAATAATAATGAAAAGTTGGTTGGTGCATGCTGTTGAACTTATGTATGCTTATAAGAATGATTTATTGTAGGTCCAAGCAAGAAACTGGGTAAAGCAGCAGCAGCAAAAGCAGCATTAGCCAAACTGTACAATGTAACATTTTCACCATTCACATCATCACTTCAACCAAACAGGAATTTGGGAGCTGCAGGTGCTGCACCAATTTCCTTTGAGCAGATGGCTCTGCCTCAAGTCCTTGCTGACCACATAGCCAGGTGAAACAAGTATCTTATGTACTGTGTGGCACATAGAAACCTGTTACAGTTTTTATGTGACTAAGTTTAACTGTTTGGAGCCAGAATTAAGTGCACAGTGTACTCGGCAAAAAATGTGGGATTTAAATGGCTGCCCATTACTTTGCACGCTTGTGGCAGACAACTTTAGGTAATGTGGTTTTCTCAGAATCACACTTTGTGTCAACTGAAGTTATCTTTCATTGCCAAAGGATTCAGATTTCTTTAGATGGGATGCTCGTGAGAAATGCAGGAATGATAATTATTTGTATGTAATATACATCTTCTGGTTTGGTGTAGTGCAAGGCCAGAGCCAGTGAACTGTTAGTAGGGAAATGGTTGGATTGTGTGTGTATGTGTGTGTGTGTGTGTGTGTGAAGCTTGGCAACTCACCCTAAGAGAAAGACACAGATGAAAATGTTCAAGAACAGGATGCTGAGGTGAGTATTTTGAGTTCAGGGGAAGCAAAGAAGTAACAACAGGATGGAATAATTGCATAAGGAGTAATGTTATGTTGTGTATTTTTAATCAGTTTGTAAGGAGCATGAGGTCTGTCTGACATGCAGCAATGCATGGATGAGCTAAGAAGTGCATACAAATTATAGTCAGAAACTGCTAAAAGACAGACACTTTGGACAGCCAGGCATAGGGTGGGGGGGAGGTAGTATTAAACTGTATCTTAAAGAGAAAGGGTGTGAGAGTATGGTTGAGATTCATCAGGACATGGTACATAGATGGGCTCTTGTGAACACTAATTAACTTTCGAAGTTCTGAAGAAGGGCTGTGCTGCATGGTGTTAAAGCATTTGTAAAGTGTTGGTCTTAATGTGTCAGATGTGATTTGTTGTGAATTTTGGACAGTGTTAACAGGCTTCTGTATAGAGATTAAAAGGAAACAGTGAGGAGTATTTTGCAAGAACTCACTGTTTATTTTCTCTACCCAGTTTTGGGAAGACCTCAGCTGGGGAACCTTAAATACACTTTGTCTGGAGCTCAAGTGAACAGTTTGTGATCATTATATTCAGTAATGTACTTAATAGAATGACATGTGTTTTCAGGTTAGTGATAAGCAAGTTCACAACCTTGATTGAGGGACAGCCAATGCATTCCCGAAGGAAGGTTCTGGCTGGCATTGTGATGACAACAGGTCCTCAAATGGAGGATGCAAAGGTGATATCGGTAGCTACAGGCACAAAGTGTATCAATGGAGAACATATGAGTGTGCAGGGAGCCTCCCTTAATGACACTCATGCTGAGATCATTGCCCGTCGTTGTCTGTGTGATTTTATCTATTCCCAGCTGGAATTGCACACAAACCCAGGTATGCATCAGGCTTTTATTGCATTATCTAATACTGCCAGGTTGTCATTCAACTACATACAGATTATTTTAATAATTTAATTTAAACCATCCTTGTGTACCTTAACCCTCCAACTGGCATACTCTAAAACACAGTTGAAAAGCAATAGCGGTAAAGCTTCTCCTTGTTTCAAAGCATTCCTAGTAGGAAACACATTGGACATATGCTTGCCTACCTGGGCTCTGCTATAGGTAGCATTCAGACATATTTTTGTTAGCCTTACCAATTTCATGGGGATACCAAACTCATTGAGAATATTATACAAGACCTCCCTCCTAACAGAGTCATAAGCCTTTGTGAAGTCTATAAATAGCTGATGTACTGCTTCATTGTATTCCCATTGATTCTCAAGTATTTGACGAATGCATAATTTATGCTCAGTATTTGATCTGTTGCATCAAAATACACACTGACGATAATGAATAATTTCCTCTGCATATGGAGTTAACTTTCACAGCAGGATGTTGGGTAAAATTTTGTATTTAGTTGACAAAAGTGATATGCCTCTGTAAATACTACAGTCTGTTTTATTGTCCTTCTTATTTATGGGTAAACTGATCAACTCCTTCCACTCCTCAGGCAGTTCCTCTTTACTCAAAATAGAATTAATAAGTTACTGATCTTGGAGTGAATTTTTCTACCCCCTGCTTTGATAAGTTCTGCTAGAATTTGAATGATACCTGGTGATTTGTGTCTTTTTAGCTATTAAATAGCCATCTCATCCTCTGAGGCACTTGTCTCAGACACTAATGGTTCTACTGTGTGTATTTCTGTCTGCCTAACATCATTAACCCCATGTACATTGAACAGCTAAGAGAAATATTTTCTCCACCTAGCCATAATACTGTGGGAGTCTGTAACCAAATCACCCATCTCATCCTTTATTGACTTAGTTCTAGGCTGGTAACCCTATTTAAAATCATTGATGCCCTTATACAAGTCTGTGATTTGATTTGATTTTTTTTTTTTTTTTTTTTTTTTTTTTTTTTTTTTTTTTTTTATTTTTTTTTTTTTTTTTTTTTTTTTTTTCTTTTTTTTTTTTTT
>Ga0123352_10006204_pt1 | contig 18242 bp, 6 predicted proteins | sample TergutLab28metaG_FD_89700 | JGI IMG/M metagenome (GOLD analysis project Ga0123352, IMG submission 89700) | Labiotermes labralis P1 segment gut microbial communities from Petit-Saut dam, French Guiana - Lab288 P1 | ecosystem: Host-associated > Arthropoda: Insects > Digestive system > Gut ... | reverse complement strand
TGGACGGTCCGGGATCGAATTCCGGTGGGGACGAGATTTTCCGCTCGTCCAGACCGGCCCTGGGGCCCACCCAGCCTCCTGAAAAATGGGTACCGGGTCTTTCCCGGGTCTAAAGAGCAGCCGGGGCGCGCTGCTAACCACTCACCCCCTTCTAGTGCTGCGGTCATGGAAGAGTAGAGCTATACCTCTACCCACCCTCTGGGCCACACCGGGCCTGTAACGGGATCACTTTACATTTTTATCTTTTATAAACAAATCTGCGATAGCTAAACACGATTCAAACCGCTGATGGTCCCAAGCAAACTGAGATTTCAAATACAGCCCTATGCATTCATGTTTCACATTTCCGTCATTGCCTATAATCTTCTCCATTTGGATAACAATCATTTAATGCTCTTTGGGGAGACAATCGCTGATTGTTGTAACAATCATACGAAACCTAATGCCACCGTATGGGTAAAATGAAGAGTTTATTGATGGTACAGCACATGGTATGAATAGTTATCATTGGGGTTTAAATAATTAACCGGAAAACGAATGACCCGAGAGATCTGAGGTTCTCACATCGGCATAGCTGGGGATTTGGGCCATCTGGAAAGTGGTATCACATCTTTTGGTGAGTGGTTGCCTAGTTCTGGAAGAAACTATACACTACGTTCTTCAGAAACGTCGGTGAACACCCACTGACACAGCTCCTGTGAGGAGGTCTGAATCCACTGTGGGGCGTATTTAATATTTTATATTCTCTCGGCCAGCCGAAAGAACTCCTAGGACCGTCGCGGTGTGTATAAAATCGCTTTATTGGACGCTTGCACACAGCCAGATGAATCCATTAAACGTCTTTGAAACATTACTTTTCTAATATCCATTTTCAGATAATTCTCTTGTACACAATTAGTGTGCATAATGATTCATTTTTTGAGTTGTCAGAGACCTGAATTTTGGCTGCATGGTGCACTACCTAGCAGGTTATTTTAGCAGAACGTTCCAGACTCCTTAATATGGAGGTGTCAGATTTGATTTTCGGCCAGAAGACCGGTTATTATGACTGACGTTCCTCGTAGGTTCCCTCAGTTCCTCCAAGCATATGCTGGGGTAATTCACAGAAAAAGCCATGGAAACTTCCAAATTCTTTCCAGTTCTTTACTCCCTAAGCACTCTAGCCTCGATGCTCCACAGCATCAGCAAGTGACAGATTCTTAAAATAAACCATAACCCATATATGTTTCACCTCAAAACCCTTCTCAGCCATCTTTAACCAATCTTACAATATTACGTGAAGAATGTAAGTTATGAATCGCACTGTTTCGTATTTTTTAGTTCTTTGATTCTTCGTCTAAAATTCATTTATACTCTGCTATACATCTAGTTCAGAGTGTAATAATGTCACGCCGTACAAAACATGTGTGTTGGTGGATTTTCAACTCAAGGTTTTTAGATAGATCACGGAATGACGAATTATTAGGAAAAAAAAAAGATAGTAGGGCAGACTCTTGCTTGGAAAACAGTGTAGAATAATCTAGAACCTTCTCAGAAACAACACAAAAGAGAGTTTTAACACTTATAAAAAGATTATCGGTTTTAGGAACAGTGACAGAGGGGATCTGCAGTCGGCCTAGCCCAGTAATAGTGACGCAACTGAAATGAGTTTCATGAGAATTGGTATCGGGGTCCGAGGGGTGCGAAACAGAGGGTCCGATTCCGTAATTAGCAGCTAGGCGGGGAGCAAACTACTGTCCCCATTATCTTCATTATACGGTCAGATAGGGATCTGGTCCTACAGTGCGACCAGGGTACAGTGAACTGAGCCACATGATACAAATGCTGCTATGGCAACAGCGATCTTTGGTACAGTGCTCAAGACTTATTACACACGCGACTGGCCATTAATGCACAACAATTAAACTCGCTACGTGCGCAAAGGACAATGGGGCATCCATTGTCTTTACTGAGGCAAACTCCCGAAATATGAAAAGAATTCCAGGAAGAACTTATGTTGTGAAAGAACGTGTTGTTCTTATTTTTTTCGGCACGTAGACTCTCGTCGCAGCCACAGTGAATTTTCGTAAGTTAAGCGATGTCCATTTTAAACTGCGTTGTAAAACAGGTTACATTGGACAGAAATGGACACACGTTACCGTCTCGTGGCGTCGCACAAAGCCTATCACTTAACGTCGATAACTACAAACATCGAGAAGGTGTAAGGTTTTGATACAGTGTCAAACTACTTTAAAGCAGACACCGAAAATAAATAATAAATTTCAGCATATTTACAACTGAAGGCAATAAGATTGTAATCTAATCGTGCTCGATATTGCGCTCCGCTTCGCATGACTCCGTCGCGCTCGCCCACGAGATAAACTGCATTATATCATTACGACAGCTACATCAGACATTGAAGGTATGGGATATGAATAAATGCACTAAAAGTAGGATTCATGAGTTCAGCTCCGAAATTATTGTTCGTATAGAAATCGATTTTCATTGTTCTTGCTAGGCAACAAACCGAGAAATGGTTACAAATATAACATCTAGAGATGATTTTGCTTCCCTTCTTAGGGGATGTAGGTAGTTACACAAGGGAGGGATGCATGTTTCCGAATTTTCCAGCTCTCATCTGGTTATTTCACATCGATAGGCAAAGGAAACCCTGGCGACAATCCAACGGCCAAGATCAAACGCTGCTTCAATAAATCGGATCACGCGCCCCCAGGAGCAAACCATTATTATCGTGCACCGTCTAAATATTGTTTTCTGATGTGTAATCATGTTAAGAACAGCGGTTCATAAATATGGGACCGCATCTTTTCTAAGAAAACAAGTAGAAAGGCTTCCTCCGATATGAAATACAAATTTCAAGTGGACTTATACAGCTAACTAGAGTGGAGTGTATGTACCTGTCTAACACAACTTTTTTGATGGTAGAGTTATATATAGTATTTACTACATAAGGTACAACTACATGTTTCGGCACTTGACACTTCTTTAATTTCTACTTCCCTTACCCACCGTACTTTTATTCCGACCTATATTAGTTTTACTTTGTGAAACTGAACAGATAAATTATGGAGTGTTTAACCTGATTTATTATAACAGTAAAATATTATAAAAACTTGAATAGAGTAGTGAACCTGCAACTATAACTACTAAAACCATATTTTTGTATGGTATTGCACATTGTATAAGATAAGTATATGTTTGTATATATAATTTCTACAACACACATAATATGGTATCATAGACCTAACTATATTAACTTAGACATAACATAATACAATAGCAGAAACCCCATGTACTCACACCTCCCAACCTCCATGACACATACGAGATCTCGTGCCCACCTCACCTCCTGTACTGTACCACTGTATACAGCCCACAATAAGTCCCGTATAACTGCTTACTGAGTATTTCATATACAACCTGAAGATGGCCACTGTCAAGTGCCGAAACTTGTAGTTGTACCTTATGTAGTAAATACTATATATACACCTCTACCATCAAATAAAGTTGTGTTAGACAAGTACATACGTTCCACTGTAGTTAGTTGATTGAACACAACGGGGATGACGAACCTTATGGACTTAAACGTATTACCAATATCCTGTAATTACTTGATTTAATTCCTTGAAGCCATCATCTGAATAATATTTAAAGCTCCTGTTTCTTTCTCACAGGTAACATTGCGCCACCATTACAAAAACGGAACGCTTAATGTTGTACAGGGAAGGGCACATGTTCATTCTGAAAACTACAAGAAACCTACCAATAACTTGTGTGGGCAAAGCGCCGATTACCGGTATTCATATTACAAGACTGATACAAATCATAACCACTGTGTTTTGAAAGGTTAACTGCCATTTAGGTACAGTCTACTGTTCCAAACTTCGACTACATATATTTGTACTGCATGAAGCTATGCGAGCACAATGTTATATTTTGTGCCTACTTAAATATTGGAAATGCAGACACATAAGAAGAGGCTGTGGGTCTGAAAAAGAAAGCTATACTTTTATGTACAGTATATGTATTTTATGCTACATACCAATTTTTTAAAAGAGCAAATCATTTTTAAAAAGTTATACATATCGAGCTTCGTTACTTGCAAAGTAGCCTACTGAAATGGTGCGAAACAAAATTACATTATGTGACAAATTTTTCAGTAGCTTTCAAAGTTAAGTTTCATCGAAATCCACTGAACAGATTCTGAAATAAACAAGAAGATTTATAAGCAGATAATGTGGTTTCACAATCCGAATTTTTATATGTGCACAAAAAGCAGACTACGCATAAAACTAACCTGTGATCGTTCCTCCATCCACTTTTCACGTAACATTCAAACGCCCAAGACTCGGTCAACTGGCATTTCCTCTGCTTCGGCATTCCATTTTTTCTGAATTAAGTTGTGCCTTGTTTTTGTTCTACAGGATCACTCGGCAGAACGTGCTATTTTGTAGCTTAACGACGGGAAACGCAAATTTTCTTTGACAGGAGAACGTAATGTAAACAGCGGATGAGCAATTACCACGACATTACCACACTCTATATTGCTGTAGCCCATTCCAATTCAGTTTCCCGTGAGCCAAGCTTACCCCACCCCTTGATTTCTACAGCTGCCAGCGAGATTAGTTTAGGATGCTAAAGAAAATTGTATTGCCTATCGCTACTGCTGGAGAAAACTAGGTTTTGGACAAATTGACTCATGTTGGACCATGTTTCCGACATTGCAAGAGACAGGAAATTTGCCCCGGCGTACACTGGAAGGGGGGAGGTTTCCGCCGGGCCCCAATACCTCATCTCCGCCAGCCGCTCCTTTTCATTTGGGTTCGAGCGTAACGTAACGAAAACGACGTACTGCTGGGTTTCTTGCTGGACTGCTTGACTGCCGCAAAACGAAGGTTATGAAAGCTCAACTAATGTGTTTATGATAAGTTTTAATTCATCTATAATCAGGCAAGCTAAATTTAACACATTTGTTATTATGCCGAACAAGATATCCCTTTCTCGTTTCTTATGATGTTCTTCAGCGTGTCTGCTTAATTTAATTTTCATAGTCTCTGCCTAACAACTGAGACTTTGTAGTACGTAAATTTCTTCCCTTGAATTTATCTAGTACCGTATCTCTCTCGATACCCAGATTATTGGTGTCTTCAAGGGTAAACCTGATATGATACAGAACTGTGTAGGCTATTAAGTTTATCCCATCAGAGGTTTCTCAAAAGATTTATTTGTTAAATCCCTACGTCAAGAATTACAACACAGTATTTATGTTACGTTTTGGTTAGGCAACTGTTTTAGTTTTATCCAGTATTAATACTTTGGAAGCAAAACCCGGAGTCCACAACTGTTAATAACAAAGCCCGGGACCGAACGAACATGATCCCCAGTCAGCTGCAACTAGCTCACATCCCCTTTGTCCTATTCGTTATTCGACTAGTTATTATGGCTGGTAAGTCAATTGCGTAACATACAGAGATACGAGATGACAAATTACACATAAATGAGAGAGTCACGAGAATGTATCCATGATTGATCACAGATGGCTCGATCACGAAATGGACACCGTGCCGGAAATACAGGTATCCAGAGCCACAGAGTTGTCGGGCTTCGCTGCCTTCCTAAAGAAACTCATTTTGCGGGGAGGGGGCAAGCAACAGCTTTTCTCCTTTTGTAATTAGTATTTCCTCAGAGCCAATTATTCTGACGCACGCGCATTGACGGACCCACTGCGAGCTGGTAACTTCGTTACCACGCCCACAACACCCCCCCAACCCCTCTCCAAATACAAGAATTTCCTGCACAACACTAATCGGGGGAAACTCCATTCTCTCTGACAACCCAAAAATTATTTTAAAATTGAATCCGTGGAGACAGCAGTGAAGTATTCGACACGTTAGCTTACAGCTGCAGGCTACTGCGAGGGTAGGACGCTTACGCACGCAAGTCTAAACTCTGTAATGTACAGGACGCAGTGCATGTTATGGTTCCAATGGATCAGAATTTTGACATTTATTTATAGCACAACATATTTGATAATAACGAGACGGGACTGAAGGTTGTTAAAGGAAAATCCAGTTTTTGTTCATACCTTCCCATTTGAAGTCACTTCACTACAGCTTTTTTAGACATCCATTCAAGTATCTTATGTTGCCATCTACTCATGCTACATACCCAGGCAAATCTCATTCATCTAATCGTCATTACAAATGCTGTGCACCATGTTCTTCGTCTCCTGTTCTCCGTATTTCCCCATTTCGTCTTCCTAAGGTCCAAACATCCTCTGTTGCCTCTTGAATGAATTCTTACCTTATCATTAGAACGCGAGACCAGTCTGTACTCCAGTAAACAGAACGTTCAATACTGAAAGTGTGAGCGTTGTAGTAGTGTGGACTGTATATGATTCCAATTCCGGCCGGTCTCACTCAGTTTATTTTGTGCAGTTTTCCTCATTTATGTACTGCCACGCTTATGTCCTTTCACATCTTTCACTACCTTTAAACTTCATATATTTCGCTAGGCGCAAAACTTAGTCTCTCACTGTGAGAAAAAATAACAAACCTATATAGACGTCACACAAAATCCTAAGGAGATTATTTCGACCTAACAAGGAGGAAGTAAGAAATGAATGGAGAAAACTACACAAGGAAGTGTTTCATAAACACTGCTCTCCTCCGTATATTATTAGGGCGATTATACCAAAAAAAAGGGCTGAGATGTGTACTATATACATCAACCTTGGGGAGATAATAAAACATAGAGAATTTTAGTCGAAAAACCTGAGGTCAATATGAATACCTGTGTGTATAGAGACTGATACTATTAAAGTGTGAGTGTGCGGAATGAAATCTCATTATTCATGATAGGATCGAGTGGGGAGTTCTTGTGAGCAGAGAAACGAAACGTGGGTTTCTATGAAAGCAGAATTTCTTAACTGGCTAATCGATCCTTAATCTCCTCAAAATGACTTCTTTCTCCTCCCCCTGGAGTTTGTCATTTCTTTTCTAGTTAAAAACGTGCCTGTAAATTACATAAATGACAGAAGTACTTAAGAAGTACCATTGTGGCGCGTTCGTGTAGTCATTTTTTGTCATGTAAAAGCGACAATGCGTTCTGTTTAACATGCTCTGCTACATGTCACTGTCAACAATATGTGTACTGAAAACATTAATACGCAAACGCAACAGTGAGTCCTATGTGTATTGTTGCACAACAATGATTTCATGTCAAATCCATATCGCCGGTAACAATAAAACATACTTAGGTTTTCATGAGAAATTCCCGAAAATTTTGCCCGATATTAACAAATTATATGTTATCGACATTTTATAATAAAAGTACCCAATATCAAATTTCACGAAAGTCCGTCCAGTGGAGACCGCTCTGATAACTTGCAGACAGACAGACTGAATATTAAAATGCAATAAAATATGTACTCCGTCTGACACGACTATCTTTTTGCTATTCCACTATTTCAATCACGAATTATATATTTGTGCATTATTTGGATAATAATGTGTTTAATTAGGAAACAGTGTTTCATACAGGTATGACCTCTGGTTCCTGTAATTAAAAGTTAACGATTTTATCTGCAAGCTGATACCGATACAGTTCTGTTTGCTTCAACAGGTTTTCCACTGCAAAGAGCGAACAAGGGGAAGAATACAACTGGGTGGCCCTTTGTTTCTGGATAAATGAAAGTCTGTCAGACAGAACGTGAATACAAACGCACAAAACCTTATTGTCAATAAATAAGTTGTTTGGCCTCTGACGCAGTACACCGATCAAATTGGATGGTTCTTGTCCAATATTACACAGGGCGTTCACAAATTAATAATACGGTTCATAAGGTGCACCAAAGTGTATCGGTAGTTCCTGTCACTGTACCAACTTGCACACTACACACACAGCGGTGGTTTTCATCAAGAGGACGTTGGACCACCTGCAGTTCTCGCAAGGAGAAGTTGGATTCTTTTATTGAGAATTATAACAGATCAATAGCAATCCAATCCACACAAACACAATAAGCGTGCACTACTCGTTCTTTTATTATTACTTTTCTACGACACGTTTCGGTCTTTCATTCGACCATCATCAAGTAGAGGATACAATTACAAAAAGGAAGAGTGTATTTTAGAAGAGGCCTCCACTTCACAATCAACCTGATAAAATACATTAAATGTTATTCCCAATAAGGAAGTAACAGAAACATAAAATATTCGATAAAATTTGCAACTAAAATCCACAGTGTTATAAAGACGAAATTAAAGAGGTTTCTGTATATTAAACGTTAACTGTGAGGATACGCGGCACACAACTGGCATTACTGATGACAGCTCGATTGGCACAGGTAATCTGTAAATGGTAAAAAATTTTGATGGTCTTCTATAATAAATTAACTTTAAACAGATCCAATATATTTCAAACCGGTCATGGTGGTTGCACGGTCTAAGGCGTAGGTCTGCGGCCGCTCGACTGCTGAAAATGTGGGTTCGAATCCCACCGGGGTCATGGAAGTTTGTCTGTTGTGGGTGTTGTGTGTGGTCAGGTAGAGGTCTCTGCGACGGGCTTACCACTCGTCCTGAGGAGTCCTACCGACTGCGGTGCGTCGCTGTGTGTGGTCTAGACACCTCGTGAATGAGGAGGCCCTGGTCCACTGGGGGCTGTTAAAAACTGATTATTTTTTACAGTACCACTCTGCTAAACGACCAAAATGTGTCGTACTGAAGTAACAATAAAAGGACATAGAGTGACTTGGTGTTGTGTTTGTGCGGACTGGGTTGCTAGTGACTGACTAGCACAATGGGATGAAGGTACGCAAAGTACAGGGTTATTCGAAATGATTGTCGGGGTTTTAACAACTTGTCATACACAATATACTTGAGATAGGAGTATGCGTATTTTTTTATTTAATAGAACAACACTCTAAGTTTATGTTACATACCTTACAGGTGCTCTATATGTGCACCCATTGTGATACTACAAACATCAACACGATAATCGATATCGTTCCGAACTGTTTGTAGCATGTCAGCGATGGTGGTTTCAATGGACGTTCTGATTCATACCTTCAATTCCGGGAAACTTGCGGGAAGAGGAGGAACATAAACCTGATCCTTGGCGTAACCCCACAGAAAGAAATCACATGGGGTTGCATCTGGAGAACGGGGTGGCAGTTGTTAAAACCCCGACAATCATTTCGAATAATCCCGTATAAGAAATAGTAATCTCAATAATGCTTGCATGTGACAGTCGCTTGGCTAATGAAGACATTACCTCAGTTTTGAGATTTTCGCAGCGGTGTAGCACAGGACCCCTCCTGGGATATGACGCAGCTTCAGTGGGCAACAGGATCCCGATGTTCCGAGGGAACATAACGCCCTCATGATTTGAAAGGTTGGGACCAGGCGACCCATGGATGCAGTATCATATCTCAGAAGAAAGGAATCCCTAGAGAACGTTTTTACCATTTTTTGAAAAAAAAAGCACATTCCTATTTTTCAAGGGCTCATCTCTGGACCCTATCTTGACCCAACACATTTCGTCTTATTATTAGCATCTCCTCTTATTCCAAACGTCTTTTTTGTCTGGTACACACCGAACACTACATACAGAAAATATTATTTATTATGTGCAAGGCGATCAGTAATGAAAGGATAACAAAATCCATTACGTACGGAATATAAAAGTAACAGGACATGTTGGTGCAACACCACTAAACCCAAATTCTTCCCTCAGTTACAAATTTGAGGTAACGCATCAACATAATACGTACTGCTTTAAATTGCTTATCTGTCTTATTCTCTTGTAGTTTTCAGCGAGAAGAAGTTTTTAGACCCTTGTCAGTTTACTGATTTCTGTCCTATGTAAACCAGTCTTTAAAACACTAGTTTAGAACGAGAAGTTTATATTTAGTGTTTTCGATTGAACGTCATGGCAGAGTGCTTAGCAATTTTGCTATGTATTACTTAGGTCCTAATTGTAAATATCGGTCCGGAGACGAGGTATATCAATAATTATTCCCTCCTAAATCCTGAGAAAGTACCTGAAACTACACCATGACATCTTCCTTCAGCATCCTGTCTTATTGATTACTCACTAACTGTCCTACCATCTGGCGGTACATAAAATTTTTAAGAATAACGTGGCTGAATAAGCCAGGAATAACTAAATTTTGTGTTTTGGTACTAGACGTAATTGCAAATGGTCGGTAAAATTAATTACAAATACAAATAAACAAGGAACCTGCCAATGTGCGGAATGGCAGTCGGGAACAGCAGGCAATGAGTGGTCTTTACACCTTGTGGACCGGGCCTACGTTTAACAACACTTGACTGAAAAATGTTTTGTTTGACGAACTTCGTGCAGAGCCCTTAAACATGAATTTTGAAATCTGTGTTCTTCAACCTGGGTTGGGCCATCATCTTTCGTCTCTTGCTGAAGTTCATTTCAGCGTACCAATCTTCATATGTTACATCATGGTTACAGCGGTCGAGGGCACATTCTAACTTCGAATGCTCCAACAATAAAAATGTTAGCTCGAATTCCACGTGTCTTTGTGTCTGTGTTTTTTATGTAAGTAGAGGTCGTGAGGGACACACCGCGGTTTTGCTTAACGATGCAGTAAATTGCCAGGATTATGTAACTAGATATGGTGACAGGTGGAAGAATATGAGTGCGGATCATTCGTGGAAGGATAATGACAGGAGAAAATAGAAGTTTTCGAGATAAACCTGTCCCAGTGCCGCTTTGTACACCCTAAATCCCATATGGACTTGCTTAAAAACGAAACTTGTCTTGAACCATCCATCTGCCGAGAAACCCTGCCAAATCTCCATAAAAGATTTGTACTTACAGAAGTTAATCCCAAAATGCTGCATTACAGAGCGCCTAATCGTTTTTTTACAAACATTTAAACGTGACAGTCGAATGGTTCAGTCACAGCTGTCGGAGCCCTCGCATGCGGCTACAGGTAATTCTTAAGAAAGCGGTATGGTCATATGAATAGGCCTAAGCAGGTCTCAGATGTCGAACACATCTCGAAAAATATTTTATGACGCTGGTGCTAGCTTGAAAATTAAAATCTAACTGCAATTATGCAAAGTGTATTCAGCAGCTTCATGAGATTCACTGCTGTACTCTTTTTATAAGAGGCCTGTATGGCTGCAGAATGTGCTCTGCCTCTTTTTTGTATCGGATACGCTTTATCGCAGGACTGTGTAGGATTTGGTCTCTCAGAAACGAGATTTAGAATACGTTTTTGTATAAAAAACAAAATTATTTGTTTGTAAGATTCATATTTTCTGGGCTATAAAGTCATATCGGCTGTTAACTACTGACCTATCGGTGGTGAGTTCTGCATGCGGCTTTAATAAATTCCAGAAACAGATCTTCCAATAGGCCAGTAAATATTTACCAAACGACAAGTCTAATAACCAAGAAAACTTGAGTGTTCGTCAGCAGCGCTGTGAGAACCTTGAACTTCCCAGGATTGCTCTACATATTTCGCCTTTTCTACAATAAGGCTTCTTCCTTAAACTGGTTTTAGTTATAAATACGATTTCCTTGTCATTATTCCAGGCACTACGTAGAAAAACATTTAAAATTTGGGCTTTTCAGCTCAGTTACCACTGTCCTAAAAGGAGTTTCTTTCTTCCTACTGCCTGTCAGATAACATATTCCTGACGTGCAGATAAGTTACCTTGTGCCTGCGATGTGGCGTGGGAGCTCCATGACCCCTTGTACGATGTGTCTGGAAAGAGAAATAAAATTTAATTAACAATCCTTTCAGTAAATTTTATGTCGACAAGCTGGGAAGTAGAATATAGTTTCGATGACATACATCCTTGACGCAAGAATGAAGTGATTTCACAAATCTTTAATATAAGGCGTAATATGAAATGCATTTCCTTACGACACTGTACAGTGTACGAAGTGCAAATATCCTCAACAAGGTGTTTATTCTCTTATTCAGAAGCTTGTTTTTGATTACCGGTCAAACAGAACATGGAGATGGCAAGGATTTCCGACAGTAACTCGTAACTGGTAGTTTCCTATTAAAAGAAATTAAGTGCCGCTGCCAATTCGTGCCGTTTTGTGAATGCAGTTATAAAACATAAACCGTATGGGCTTGAGACTTCCATGCACGTAGTCAGTACATTTACTTGGGAAGGGTCATCGCTCGTGTTGTCTACCACCGTGCCGGCGCACGGAAATCTCCAGTAAACACTTCGAAATTCTATCGCATTCTAGCAACGGGACTACAATGGACTGCTGAATTTTCCTCGAGCGGGATGAGCTCGTTTGGGTTATCCTCAAGCGGAACTCATAAAGCCAAATTCTCAATTCACAAGTTCGCCCCTAAGCCACATTGTTAGTAAATTAAATTTTACGGACTTCGGGAAAAACCATGGACACGCACAGACAGACAGACAGACAGACACACATACACACACACACACATACACAGTTTACCTTTTTATTTCAAACAAGGAAGGTAGGCTACAAATGAAAGCGAGGATAGCTCAGTTGTTACAGTATCGAGACTGCGGGCAGATTTAACGAGGAGTGTGTGTTCGATAACCGTCAGGGGCATGAGAATTTTTTCTCAAAAGCCTCCAGACTAGATTCCCCCTCCCCTCCTCCAGTCTCCAATTCGAGGGGTACCGGGAGTAGAGCCGATGGGACGTAAAGCTGGCCGCTTACCTCCTTCTAGAGCCGAATTCAAGAATGCGTGGAGATATACCACCACCACCACCCATATGTCCTCATGTTGTGCTTATGAACAAAGTTACTTTTACCTTCTTAGCGACTAAAAACAGATATTAAGAAAACTGATGGTTACGATGGACCGAACTGGCCCCGGTAATTCAAGACCGATTTCTTGTCATGACTGTTTCGTAAACTAGAGTTTCATAAAGGTCGCCAATTTCTTGGTCATATGGGTGACTCTAACTGTTCAAAGAGCGTATATAAGCCGTGAAATCAGTGTTAGCATGGTACTTTCTCTGCACGACATTCGTTTGTGAAGGCCTAGCCTATCTCGCGTCGGCCGGAGACTTTTCGATTAGCGTGGTTATATAAATTAAGGAAATGCAACGTTTTTGAAATATTTTTTTTTATGTTCCAGTCTTAATGTCAAACGGTTCAAGTCAAAACAGATTTTTTAAAGAGTGAACATAATGACATGTACACAAAAAGTGATCGTTCAGTTCAGTTGGTGTCTCCCTTCACTACACTTCATCTTGATACATTACCTTCTGTTGTTTACTCCTACATTATGTTTTGTAAGAAATTTTTCGTGTTACAAATAAGCAAGGAAATTCTGGCAAGATCTGTACACTTTTCCTTCTACAATTGTAGGCCCATGGGTCAGAATTTACGCCCTTCTTTGTGTTGTACCGTGGCTCAATAACACACCAATTTTGTTTTCCGTTAATTCTTTGAGGACTATGATTCTTAGTGAAAAGCAAACCTTTCTCTGGTGCTACTTAGTCTTGTTACAAGTAGCCACACACACACACACCCAATTCGGAAATACGGTTTCTAATTAAAAAGGATAGAGGCATTATGGAGACCAGAATATGGTTGCATAGGATGATAAAGGGTGTGAAAACATGAAGTCGAATCTGTCCATGGATACTAAATCGATTCTTATACCATTGGTCTCTGTATCAGCTACACATTTCACAGCACAGCAAGTGGTTATCTAGAATGCAACCATATGGAGTTAAGGAAAACTATTAGGGGGAAAAACATGTTATGTAACAGCTGTCGTAACGGCGACTGAGCGATAGTTGTTACCAACAAATTAACACTATTCCATTATCTACAAGACGTAGCAAGCATCAAGACCAGATCCCCGAAACCCTTCATATTATACATAAATGAATACAACGCTGAGCGTTACGAGTGTTCTGGGCTTTCCGACTTGAATGGTTAACAAGGTGGATTCATCACTAAGTCGACGATTCGGTTATGCTTGTTCACAAATCTGCAGCCTTCTGCCACATCAAAATATAACCAGGTGCTCATATAACACCATCCAGTTCAGTGAATAATCTGCTAGTTCGGTTCCGTTCACGACGGACGAAAAATTGTAAATATATGTAAAACTACAAGCGATGAATAATACAACACAGTTTTTATTCACAGACTTGATCGACGTTTTTAAATTACGGAGGTTGTAACGAACCGACTTCGTAGTTAGTAACTGCTCTTTAGCTGCAGAAGGCCGAGTTCGATCCTAGTCCAATTTACATGGATATTGCAGTGGACAAATTAGCACTGGGACAGGTTCTTTTCGGGAACACTTCGGTTTCTACTGTCAGTACCCTACCAGTGCTACATATACACACTTCTTTCTACTACCATCGATGATAAGTAGTCTTAGAGCTGATACCATCATTGAACAGTACATTTCCCTCTCTTCTGTACCATGGATACGGAAACAAGATAGACATGAAACTAACAATACTGATAAAGACCAACCTTGAATATACCCACTCCGCAATCCAGGTCCGGATGGGAGAAAACTATTAAAGCATGAACACGACGCTTAATAAAGACGAAATGAACAGTTTCCCTTGGCAGGGCATTGTTGTATACTTAGCGGTAAAGAGCCCTTCATAAGCAAACTGCCCCGTGCAGGCCATGAAGACACGTACGGGAGAGGACACGGTACACAGCACAGTCTTAAACTTGTTATATGGAGACGAGTATGCGGCTTAAAATACTGGCCACTTTACCCGGGAAAAGGGCCCACCCAGTAGCCATTAAATAAGAAGCCTAGTGGGCTCCAGAACTCTCCCCCTACCCCATTGCCGGCGAGAATAGACCTACGATTCCTTGGTCATTCAATCCGTAGCACAGTAGCAGTTAAGACCATGCTTCCCTATAAGGAGGAACCTCACAATGGAGATTAAACATTTTAACAATCTTGTCATTGTGCGGACCTGCTGCTGGGTGTCAGATGCATGTAAATAATGAAGGCAAAAACCTACATTTATTTTGAACTAAACTCTCGTACGTATTCACCTACATCTATTATGCGACTACTTTGCAGAGGGTAGCAGCACTAGAACCTATTCCTACCTCTCAGATATACGAGTAAGTACGTTTCAAGAAGTTAAGGAAACAATACGAAACACGTTAAAGTCGGGTTTTGTCTATTCTTTCTGTTAATTGGACAGAGATCAATGCTCATACTTCAGACACAGCGAAGTGTGGAATCGGTATGACTTGTCAAGCATACGTAGAGAACATGCTTCAGTATGAGTGTTTGAACAAACGTGAAAGCAACAAGACAGGAAGATCGCCATCCGTAAAGGAACATGCACAGAGAACACATGCATCATGTACACCGTGGCACTATCACAGTCAGTAGTCATTCCGAATAGTTTTATTTTGTCTTCAATGATCCAGCGTTTTCGCAATGCCATCCGAGAAGAAACATGAAGCCTGCATTTACTTAACTTACAGTGCAAATGACGATGCATTTGAATATACGTGTATTTCTTTACCCTGGAAAATGGTAAATCTACTTTGGCTAAGAAACGCACAAAAATACTGTCAATCACAACAGTTTTTAGGTAATATGCTCTACTGTCTGGAGTGCTACATGTTTCGGCTTATTCACAAGCCATCGTCGGGCACAGGCAAAAAATACATAAGCAAGAAAGCACTGATATGCAATATGTGGCAACACGAGTTGCATGTAAGAGCTCATTTTTCATATATTTTTATCCTGTGCCTGATGATCGCTTGTGAATAAGCTGAAACATGTAGCACTCTAGACAATAAACGACAGTGTATAAAAGAATACGCTTGTCATTGAAGGTCCATTTGTTCGTTTTCTCTACTCTTCACTGAATCATTCCAAAGGCGTGTCTCTCCCTAAGATTTGCGTGGTTATTATTGCTGTGTATTACAGAGGTTATTTTGGTTAGTACTGACATTTGGATTTAACATAGCGGTGAGGGGAAACATCCCCATCTTTTGGGAAGTGACGCCATTAGTGTGGCGGAAATTTACCAAAGTTACGCTGGAACATACTACCTCTGTCTTCAGGGCAGAAGAACAAAATATCACTCCCACCTCGAAAGTTTGCGAACCCGTCCATCTATGACGCTACAATCCCTTCTGGGCCCTGGCTTCCCTCAGATGACGACTACATTCTTCTCCGGGTTCCTAGGATCTGTGATGTACCCCTCCGAACGAAGTCCTCCCATCATGCTCTTGGTTTTTCCACTGGTCATAGAGCAAGAATATTAGTCCTCCAGTTTTGAGGAATGGTCGGACGTTCCAAGTACGAGAAGTCAAATCCTTTTCCTCATAGCCAGGTCATATTGTGTTTATCAGTCCTCTCCTAGGCATCTCTGATGTTTCCTCAACATGAAATTTTTTTACGGGGCGAGGTTGTCATCCTTACGCCCCAACCCCCAACTTGGACCAGACTTAGTCTGGGTTATCACATTCGACCTGTCCGGAATGGCAGGACCTACCAGCAGCTACGCTACCGCCGGCAGAACTTTCAGGATCCTTTGACCAGCCAAGCCCCACCACTATTTAACAATCAGGATACCATCGGAGGAAAATTTGCGAATACACCACGCTATTTTTTCTAGTACCGGCAATAAGAGATTAACCTTTACAAACACTTCCAATGCTCTCTTTCCTATGAAATTTAATCAAAATCCGCCCAGACGTTCTTTGATATGAAACGTAAATTAACAGGTAGAAGGACGAACACCTACGATTTTTCCTAGTTGCGCAACGTCAGTAATTACAACAATAAACAAATACGTGGCAAGAAAATTTGTAAATTTTTAAGTCTGTAAGTTTACATCAACGTCACTGCTCAGTTATCAAACTGCATTTTTTACGTAATTACACACAGGGCAATGATGGATATTTCCGCCTTAAAGATAAAATATATTATGGCAAATAAATTTATACATTTTTAAATTTACAACTCATTGCATCATAGACCGCGGAACCTATACAACTATCAATTGCAATTACAATGAATTCGAGCAAAATACAATCTTATCAAATGGAGTGAATGTTAATTCGATTAAAGGAATTTGATATTCAAGAAATTATCCGTGTAAAACCTTAAGTGTACATATCAATCCAGTTACAATTAGGTTAGATCACTGTTTTTCCAGATTTTAAATTCCACATCTACGTACAAGAAGACTTGGAAATTATGCATTTTTCAAACTCTCTGGATTTGTCATATTAGGCCAAAGCCACTCAAAATACACTGAAGACAGTAATTTCTTTAAAATTTTTGTAATAGCCGCAATGAAATCCTTCCGTTTATGTTTACAGCTACGTAACTATAAATACATATTATTTAACTTAAAAACTAAATGGTTTGGTATAAAGATTTGTGTGTAAAATGAAAGCAAGAGCCACTAGTCTTTCAGACGCTACGAAAAATAAGGTGTCAACACTGCTAAGTCTACAGGTCTACTGAATCGACTGAACGTTCACAAATGTACAGAATAAATGAATCAAATAAGCTGACGTGCGTTTTAAATATCTGAGACCAAAGGTCAGTTGTCATCAGACGTGACTAAGAGGTATCAAGTGACATGATATAGACGCTTTGGTATGATAATTTTCAAGAGTAAACCTGCACTTGATATACATTAGGTAAGCCGACAGTGGAATGAGGCAATGTCTTATGTATATGGAATTTCAGAAACAAATGAGGAAGGGAAAAGTATAGAAGGAGAGACAGTACAAAATACTGCACATATTTTTACTTGTGAAACTAATGTCAGTATTATATTTGAAGTATTTAATCCTACCATAGACAGGAAAAGGTAGGAAGAACATGAAGATAGAATGGATGAAGCCAAGTGGTTGAAGACAGCACAACATTATAAAATTACGATATGAATTTAACAGAAAGAAAAAGAAAAAGAAAACGTCGATGTAGCTGTTAGGTCGCAACAGGAAATGGAAAGTTGAAGTTCACCCTAGAAAAGACCAAGAAGACTGAACGGTGAGAACAGATCTGATTAATACGTGCAACAAGAAAAATAAAAAGAGACGTCAGTATTCACATCGAATATTACGCAACTCAACAAATTTTATTTCAAAAAGGGCTGCGGAAGTTTAGACATTGTCTATATTTACCGGCAAACAGCATGGAGAAATTGGTGAATGTCCCGGTTCTGCTGAGGTAATCAGCCGACGTCTTGATGTCCAACATTGTTCACTGTGACGTCATAGGC
>Ga0123352_10006200_pt1 | contig 18248 bp, 12 predicted proteins | sample TergutLab28metaG_FD_89700 | JGI IMG/M metagenome (GOLD analysis project Ga0123352, IMG submission 89700) | Labiotermes labralis P1 segment gut microbial communities from Petit-Saut dam, French Guiana - Lab288 P1 | ecosystem: Host-associated > Arthropoda: Insects > Digestive system > Gut ... | reverse complement strand
TCTGTTTTTAAAATTTTGGAATATTAAAAAAACGCAAAAAAACCCCCCCCCCCCCCCTCAAAAAAAAAAAAATTACAGAAAACTGAAGAAACTGGAAAGGTTGTTGACTGGATTCCCAAAAGTTCCCCCCCCCCCCTCCCCCCAAAAAGCGAATACCTCAAAAACAATGGAACGAATGTTCAGATGCTTCATTAAGTTTGCTGTAATATTACTATCATTTTGTCAATTTGAATTCATACTTCAAGCATTATGTGACTCCTCTTGGCAACAAGTTGTCATTTTTCTGCCTTGTGAAGTATTGGTTTCTCGATCATTACTAATGGAAAAAACAGTTATATGACGAGGCCTGACAGGCTAGTTATCTTTTGTACAAGCAAAAATACTGAGATGTACAACTGAAGAGGTTGGTGTAACAGTAATGCTCTAGACTCTATTCAGGAAATGCTTTGTTCAATTCTTGGCTGTGCCAATGGCTACTCTGAGGTTTTCACAGTTTTTCTCAGTCAGTCCCCTAAGGCAAACGCTAGGATAGGATCTTAATTCACCCATGACTGCTTCATGTCAAAGCTGTTTTCCAGTTCATACTTCATCAACCATCCTACCATTTAAAAACAGCACAGTCTGCATTACTGACAGAATCACAAAACGAACAGGAACATTTATAGGGAATACAAATGTACAAATAGTTCCACTCGAACAGGTTTAAAGGCCTCAAACTGTTCAAAGAATTTTAGTTTCCTAAATGAAACAATGATGACAGCAGACACACTAAATCATTCACTTCCAGCCACAGAAGCCTAACTGAATTAGAGTTACCTGAGTACAAAACACCACCAATAATAAGAAATGTAAAATGAAGCTGATATACATGTGTGTGTTTGTTTCTTGAACATGTAACACAACATAAATAATTCAGTGCTGTATTACCCCACACACTTAGTGAGTGACAAGCAAACACAATGGAAGCAATTAGTTCAGCTTGGCTATACAGTGGAACATTCCAAACAGTGACATTGCCACATACCAAACTGTATTTCACTACAGTCAAAAGGTAACTGATGCATACACTGTGCATTACAGTAATGTTTTTTCATTACTGGTTCCATGGATCAACTTTGGAACATGATTGGTCTCTAGATAACAATGCTCCTATTCACATACTATCAGCACAGACATGGAAGTCTTACCTACTTTCACTAGCATCATAAAAGAATGACTGTGTTCTGCTTAAAATAGAGGTCAGTGTACCTTCAACAAAGGCATGTGTAAATTCATAAGGACCATGTTTTTGTATATATAAATCTCAGCCGCTTACCACTATTCCAAGAACATTAAATTTTCAACACTGGACTGTGTGTAGGAACTGTTAAAATTGTGGCCAATACAGGTTAACACGCTGTACACACAACTACCATTGGGTATTGGTTGATTTGTAACAGTTTTGGTCACAGCTGACTGAACAATTAAGGTGTGGTCACAATTAGCCCAGTAATTTGAAGTAATGAGCAATCACAAAGGTAGATGGATACATTAGAGGGAATATAAACATACTGCTTTCTTTTGCACTTGGAACTTTTGGGGGAAACTTGGTTATCATATCACCTTCTTAGTTCACAGTAAAAGAAAAACTGTCCCTGCCCACAACATGATGGATATAGAAGGAACAGAGGAATAGCTCCACTCATTCTTGACCTCAGGCACTAGTTTGAGGTGAGTGCCCCAGTAAAGAACTCTGGTTCCCATCAAATGGGAGGCTGGGTGGGTCCCACAGCCAGTGTAGATAGTTTTTGAAGAATAAAAAATCTCTTGTCCCTGCCTAGTATGAATGCAAATTTTGGTCACTATAATTTTAAACACACTGCATTTCTCTTTATGCAATAAACAGGAAAGTGTTAAGTTCCTAGGAAAACTGCATGCCCTGTCAACACTGTACAAGACTGAAGCTAAAGAAAAATGATGTTCGTAAACAATTTACAGAATCAATGTCCAAACGTGCAACTCTGATGTTTCAGATTACTGCTCAGTGTCATGGTGCAACAATACAGAGATTACTTCTAAGAGACTACACTTCCGAAAACAGATGCTGTGGAGGAACTCGTTATGCAGGGCCCAGACAGTTCCGTCAACAAAATAACAGTAATCGTCGACTTGACTATGATCCTTCCTTCTCTACACACAGACATGAACATCACACTGATTCCCGAAATCATCAGTACCATGATGATTATTATTACAAGCCAAACAAACTGCAGTATTCTGATCACAAATCACCACCACTGAAATACCCTTATCACAAGGAATATCCTAGGAGGACATATAATAATCCATCTTTGACAGAAACAAAATATATGCAGAGAAGAACAGGATTTGTGTTCCCTGACACACATAAGAATATTAATGATGGAAGAGGAGTATATGAACCATACAATCCTCCTTCATATTTCCAAAATCACAGATACCATGACAATAACTTCAACAATTTTAGAAACAAAAATGGACACCACGGGTACCATGACCTAACTGAAGATAAGCACAGATGGAAATACAGACCTGCACTGCTGGGTGTATCAGTGGGTACATCAGGAGGAGTGGTTGTTACAGGTCCTGATGGATATAAACATGTTATTCATAATCTTCCACCATGGACACAGCCAAATACTACACCTGAGAAAGAACATTACAAAGGGTCATTCCATCCACGAGGCAGCTCAGAACATCTTGGAAGCCACAGGTTTACAACAGGATTCCGTGAGAGCCCAGGGGTGTATGAACATCAGAATTATCACCATCAATCATACAAAGGGGTACCAACATACCACCTAAATTCTCACATTAAAAACAGAAATCAAGAACAAGGAGCTCCTAAGTATTCTTCTAACATTCCACACCAAACATATGACAGAGAGGAACAGTATTACAAAGTACCTTCAAAACCTGAAAATTTCCATCCATCACCACCATTTTACAAATATTCTGAGCCTGATCCTTTGCATCATCCTAATGGATTACCTCTGCAGACATACTCCACATCTGAACCAACTCAACATCTCACATCTTCAAAAGCTTTAGCAACTACTGAACATAAAGCCAAATTCAATTCTGTGCCAGAAAAATCTCTAAAATATCCACATTCCATCAATGCACAGTTACCACCACCAGCTCTTGACACTGACACAACAGTACCATATGAGGCAACAGAGCAAATACCAAATCAGCATGTAACTAATGCAACTCAGGTACCAGATGCAAACTATAACTCATCCTTGATACAGGTACTACCAACAGAACCACCTGGCCAAGGGTCCACAGAAAGTGAGGTCTCATCATCTACTGTAATAGTGAACACCCCCTTACCAACTTCATTAATTCAGAAGACATCCATAAATCCAGAACCAGCTAAAGTTTCTATACATCCCACACAAACAGTACAGACAGACAGCAACATAAAGACTGAACATTTCTTACCAACAGTAATTACAGAGATGTCTTCCATTACTCCACAACAATCCACAGAGTCACAGACCTTTAACAAGTACATGACAGAACCAGGTCACAACATAATAGATAACAAAACTGCACCACACCCTACAACCCAAGAACTTCTAGATGTCATTCAGAAATCAGACATCAAACAAACATCAAGTGCTGAAAATAAAAACTACACTGCTACTGTTTCTGTAACTGATATGGCCCCTATACAAAGCTCAAGTGACCCAAATACGTCTGCCTCGGGTTTCACAAACACAGCAGTGTCCACTGAAGGCAACACAGAAGAGTCACTAGTGACACAAACTGTACGCAATTCAACAGAAACAAAAAATGAGGACAACTCAAACCTGATCAAGGATCCAAATTCTGACAGTGAAGATGTACAGCCTACGGTTGAAACATACCAAACAGAAGAAGCCATGTACACAACAACAAACGAACCAAACCATCATACATCATCCATGCTGAAAGAACTCCATACTCTGATGAACCATGCCCAGTCACTCAATTATCTGTATCAAGATTTCAGCACTACTATCAGTCCTACAGATGGCAGTGACCAGTAAAGATACACAGCTCTGGTAATGTCAAATCTGAGCACAAATACATCCAAACTCAAAGGCTGTTTGTCATAAAATTTGACTACTCTTCTGCTCCTTATCTGGACTGGCTCCTTTTGCATGTTTTAGTTCAAAATTTAATTTTTAAAACATTGCTGTTATCATAACTGTCCCTTTATACAGTACTTCCAGTGTATCCATTCCGTCCTTTATTGTTCCTCATTCACTGTTATGGTGTTAAATATGTTTTGCATTTTTGATCATAATACTATTATGTCCAATATCAAGTAAATGTCCAGTCCATCAGACTAATATCCATCATGTTTGACTCGTGTACATGTGACAGCATTCTAATCACTTTTATTCTGTACATGCCACTGTTGTTAAAATTTCTCTCTACATTTTTAATGCACTGTTGTTTTTACTTTTATGTTATTAGCGACTATGTACAAAATGCTGATATCAGTGTGTGTTAGTATTTTAGTATGCATCCACGTGTCCTTATCAAACATGTAATACTACTTTAATTGATTTTTATACACATTTTGTTACATACCTCACTCTATTACTTCAACCATGCAGTTTAAATACCTGAATACAATTGCCAATGAACTATTTGCACAATAATTTCACCACACTAAGCTTCAGGGTGTACATTTGGAAGATTCTCCGACATGAGCCAGAAAATAAATAATGCCATATTTTAAGCTTTTCTCTTCAGCACATTCTGTATGACATCAGACACCTTTTTAATACCAACTACTGCACACTATCATTATATACATACAATTGATGTATAATCTCCTATACATTTCGGTGCATGTGCACCATCCTCAGGCAGAACAACTATGCTAGTTCCTTGAAAAATCAACTACTGTTATGACATTGTTACCAATTCTGTAGCTTATAGATAACAATGTCATAACAGTAGTTGGTTTTTCAAGGAACTGGCACAGCTGTTCTCCCTGATGATGGTGCGCAAACACTGGAACATGTAAGATATACACATCACATGTATGTGTATAAAAGATACTGTACACTCAATTGGTATTAAAAAGCTGTCTAATGCCATATTTATATAATGAAAAATACATGGCAACCATGACATGAACCTATTGTGGTCCGATTGATCTATCTGCATCTCATTATATTTCTGTATTAGTTATCAATGTGTGGTCCCCATACATTTTGTACCTCTCGTATTCTACAGTACTTTCTGGTACATACTTATTGTGTGGGACTGAAAGTTTAAGTTGTTTTTCAATGAGACCTTCTACATATCTGTTCAGTTATACTGTCTGCCTGGTTTTGTATCTAAGTGACAAATTCTTACAAACAAAAATACTGTACCATGTGCTTTCCTTATCACAGCCACATTTTTTGTGGGCATGTTGTAACTTGTGGATCACTACGAATATGTTGCATATAATTTAATACATTAATGACATGGTCCTGTATAGCTATCATAAAGGCCTCTATTTCCAGTTATAGGTCTCCAAGTAAGAGTTATATGCTTGAGTCAATTTTGTCAACTTTGGGTTCGTGTTACGACACAGGAGTGTTGGCTAATTAAGACATAAGCAGTACAAAATTTGTATGATTTGAACCTGGCAACAACAGAGCAGTCTTATGAGCTCTAATGTAAACTCATGTTATTCAGAACTGCAGTTGAGCATATGAATGACCAGCAAGCTGACTGTATGTGCCATGTATATACTCAGTACTGCAGGAGTTCCCAGTGGGCCTAATGGTATTCACGGGCACTTGTCTACAATGTTCCAGGACAATTCAATGATAATCCAGGACGAGGATTATGCTCTTCTGGGATGATGCTATGTCATATCCCAGAAGAAGAAAGTCCTCAATCACTGATGTGACAACTCAAAACTTGCATGAACCAGGAAATATGAATGATGTACACATTTATTGTAAGATCATGATTATGCCACAGCTGGAGTACGGTAAGTCCCTATTACTGTTGGAAATACCTGCCATGTCCAGATCTGTATCCTGATCTGACTGCAACATGTAATGGTTCCACGGAAACAATAATTCAAAGGAACATTGTTTAAAAAATGTCTATTGCAAATAGGGGTATGTGGGAGAACACAGAAAAGGGCTACATGTTAGGAAGATTGACATTCTTTCTGACAGTCAAGCAGCCATCAAGGCGCTTGACAGTCTCCAGATAAATTCCAAATTAGACTGGGACTGCTATCAATAACAGGATTCAACTGGTATGGGTGCCAGAACACATGGGAATTGATGGAAATGAACAGCTGATCAATCAGCCAAAGAAGGCTCCTCAAATCCACTCATAGGAACTCAGCCTACAATTGGAACATTTGCAAAGGTTGCCAGGGGAATGAGTAGCGACAGGACAAGCAGGAAACACAAGGAGTATTGGCAATCCATACATGGACAAAGGCACACTAAGGGCTTTATATATATATATATATATAAAAAATCCTCTGCAAAAAAAAAAAAACTGGAGAACTGTTCAAACTGAGCTGAAACCAGCTAAGAATGACAGGGTTGCCAACAGGACACTGTCAATTAAAAGGACATTTAAACTGGAGCTGGTAAAGAGTCCCGGGTGTAGCGAATGCATGCAGGCATCTGGAATGGTCTCGAAAATTCTATGTTTTGGCCACACTAAGATTCAGACACCTGGTTCATCATTAATAAAACCATCTCTGTTGACAGAATACTGCGCTTTGTTCGAGGTATGGGGCTGCTGAATGCATGAGCTAAAAGCGCGGCACAAAAATCGATAACAAAGTGTGGTGTGGTGACTGCCCTTCTGTATCATGTTCAAGTGTATGTACACAAAGAAAATTAAACAATCAACACTTTGTATGCAAGATCATTGTGACTGCATTAGAGGACACTTTAGAAGGCTAATACATCAGTATCCTGCCGAGTGGAACAACAGTCAATAATGCCTAGTACTGTTCTCTATTAACCCGCTGGCACCAAACTTAATGTATATAATGCACAGCGTGACTCCTGAGACACTGAAGGTAAAGCTATCCGTATACAGGCCCGAACAGTCCCTTAATGCTACAGGAGGTTGAGGCTCCCACAATTTCTAGACAATCGGCACATGAAGGTGGAATGGCTGTCTGTCAGCCATATGCACAGGCTGCCTTAACCCCCTCATTTATGTTAGAGGCTGGGTGACCCCAGGGCCACAGTGTGGCTAAAAGGATTAAGTCAATGAAAAATCCCAATGACTCCCGTGGGAATCGCATCTGTGACCTTCCAGCTTGGAGCACAATGCCTCAACCAACTGCACCACTGTGTATCCCAAAACATACTGAAGTCTTATAAATATCCAACGGAAGTCCTTCAATGCTCTTAAGTCACTGAAAGACTAATCATGACGAGCAGGTTAAACAGTAAGTCTCAAAGCTTCTACGGCTATATGGAACAAAAATGGGGAATTGCAGAAAGAATATGGAGAGAAACAGAGGTGCCAAAACCCTTACAACATATAATGTAAACTTAAGCCCTAAAATTTAGTAAACTCTCCCTGCATCACCATACAACTGTAAAGGTTTTACAACCCTGCTTGCATGCCTAAAGTTCACAAAGACTAAGACGAAATCTTGAAGACAAATACAGTGTAAAAATTATCAAAATTTAAACTTAGACACAGAAAAACACACATATTAGTCAAAGAGGTTATTTTCTTTTTAGAAAAGATTTGATGAAATTTTATACTTGATCCTACCTGCACCCTCTGCAGCATACTTGAACTTTGGCTCAGGTTTTGCTGGTATCAGGGATTCAAATGAATCTGGCATCATATCTTTAATTCTTTGATGGTATGATAACCTGGAAATACAAAAGCATATTGCACACAACATTCTTTGAATTTACTGTACTGAGTTTGGTTTACATAAGACATAAGAGGGAACATGTTACCGTAGAGATTTCAGTAGAACTTCTCGCACAAACTTGGGACGAGGATGTTCAGGATCAAGCTGTAAACAAGAGTCCCAGTCCTCCCAACTCCAGCGAAATTGAAAGTTACTTAAATGATAAGCAAACCAATTCACAAACCTATAAAATAAGAAATTAACATTATTATTAAATGAAAATTAAGTGTAACCTATGAGTGTAGTTTGTGTCAAACATTTATTGGCCATTACCTATCAAAGCAGGCAGTGTTCATTGTGTCAATCCTTATGAACAGAATTTCTGTAGCCTGAGCTAAAACCTGGAACATAAATGCAGACAGACTGTTACAAAATTAACGTTATTATACAGAAAACCAGTTAAAAACTGTTATCTCCATTTTTCAGTAAGTACTACACCAAAATGAATCTTGAGGAATGGAGATATAGCTCTAAACATTCCTAACCTTGGCACTAGATGGAAGCAACAGTTTTATGCTTCAACTGCTTCACCCATGAGGAAAGAGCTCCCAGTGCTCATTATACACTAATACTGTTTTGTGGCATGTTTGCATGTCTACACGTGTGGGTGCACACATGCGCGCGCACACACACACACACACACACACACAAATATGCAGCAAAAACTGAAATTGTACACTCACTATTTAGAGCTTACTCAGTTAGAATAAATGAACACCAAATAATCCATTCTTCAGAGACCCATTGGTGGAATAATCAAAATATGCCTTGAGCAGGGGTGTACATATCCCTGGCACTTGGTTATCAGAGCAATCAAATTTTTTACCATGGCACCGAGGATTTGTGTGTCTTCAGCATGATATCTGTTTTATTTCACCATTATGGCACCTCAAATTTTGAGATGGCACCCAGATTTTTGGACAATTTGTGTACCCCTAGACTTGGGCATTGTATCTGCATTTTTGAGAAGACTCTGTGTAAGGTACCTGAAGATGCACAAGCCAATGGATGTCAAATAGTGAGGTATCAAAATGCAGTCCCGTGATGTACAAGTGAAGAAATGTACAAGCTTCAAAAGAAATGATGTGTGGCAATATGATGTACACAAAAGCTCCCTGTATCTGAAGTCTGCTTGACAACTTCCTATGGGGCTGAGCGCAAACTTTACTTGGATTGGCGACCAGTGTACTGCTGGGTAGGAAGGATGCAGAAAGAAGTGGTCATGGGCTACTTGAAGGTACCTGACATGCACTTTATTAGAGGAACTGGGGAAAAACCACAAAAAGACTGCAGTCAGGACTGTCAGCATCCTCAACAAAATCAGCAACGTACACTTATTGAAAACAAGTTAGAAGTGTTAGTGTTTGAGCCACTGAATTTGGTACTTTACCAAATGACCACGGATCTCAATTAAGGTAACAGCAAACTGATCATTTCTGGAACTCTGATTTGGTTTTGTCCACAAGGCAAACTGCAGTGTGTGAGCCAAGGGATTAATTTTTACCACATTTTCTCTAAATTAAAGTTATAACCAACCAACCAACCACCTTAGAAACCAACGAATCAAACAACTAACTTACTAACTAAACTAAACTACCTACCTACCTAACCAACCAACCAACTAACTAACTACCTAAATAAATGCAGCACATTCCTTCTTTACTGAATGACAATGGGTCTCAATTAAGGTAACAGCAAACTGATAATTTCTAAAACCCTGATTTGGTTTTGTCCACAAGGCATACTACAGTGTGTGCCAGCCAAGGGATTAATTTTTACAACCATATTTTCTCTAAATTAAAGTTATAAATACATAACCAGCCAACCAACCAACCAACTAACTACCTTAGAAACTAATCAACAAAATAACTTACTAAAGAAACTACCAACTACCTACCTACCCACCCACACACCTAACCAACCAACTAACTATCTAACTAACTAAATGCAGCACATTCTTTCTTGAGTAACTAACACTTAACTAGTATATTAAGATTATGCATAATACCTGAGGCATGGTGCTAGGTTGTAATTTACATAGTTCAATCAAAATTGAACCATAGACAATCTCCAAGTACCGTGGTGATGGCATGTGAAACAATTCAGCAAAAATTATTTCCACAATTGAATAGTCAAGTGGAATTTTCAATTTATATGGGAAGTTCAGTAGATGTGCAGCACTGAAAGGTCAATATAATATAAACATTAAGATTATCTAACATCATCAATATCAGGCAGTACTACATAAAGATCCTAACTCTAAAACGCTAGAAGAAGAAATAAAGAACTGGCTTGATAAGGACAAAATTCCATTTAGTACTGACATGCTCAAACCGACACTGTATGAACTAATCTAAAAATTCAAGCCCAGTATACACTGCAAATGAGACTGTTAACAGTGCAGGAAACAACCCACTTCAAATACAGTACTAATCTGACCTAAATCTCAGAGGAATGGGTAGCATCGCAAAATGTTTCTTGTAGTTTAGAACCTGTAAAAAAACTGTGCAAAGAAAACTTAAAAATCATATGTAAACAGGAATGGATCCCTTTTCATAAATATGTGACTAGTAGTGAACCTGAATACAGAAAACACGGTACCCATTGAAGATATTACTGATAGCATAATTATAAACTGCAGAGTAATGGGGGTAAGAATGATGAAAGTGTTTGAAAGGACAGTGATGACAAATTATATGGTATGAAAATGCAGTGTAGTGATATGGAGCTTGGGGTCAGTGTATCCACACTCATGCTACAGATAAAAGCCTCACTCTGAATGATAATAAATGGAGTGTACCTGCAACATTAGTGATCCTAATACTGGAAAATTTGAGACAACAAATAACAATATGACAAAAAATTAATGTTTGTTCAAAACTTACCAATCCTTTCTCTCTAAATGATGCATCTCAACAATCTGATGAAGATGCTCTTCTATCAAGAACCTTTCTATTGAATGAGCACCTGGAAGGATTGGACCCTGAGGAAAAAGATAAAACAGAAAAAGCAGATTTGCTTGAACTTTCACTTCCAGTTGTTCACAGTTTTGATTAATGAACACTTATATAAGTACCTCAGGACAGTCTGTGTAGTCAAACATACGGAATACAACATGTGGCATTGGGTACTGATAGCTGTCATGATGAGGTGGAGGCAGAATTGTGGGCAAGTTGTGTTGCAGTGCCTCACACAAAATGCTATCAAACGCCAAGTAGGGACGAGGTATGTGCTTTTCTGCCCAATTATCCTGCCGCAATTTCCGAATTTGAGCCCAAAGACAGTCCAAGTACTGGAAAGAAAGGGCATATAAAACCTCAATTCCAATAAATCCCCATGCATATCATACTTTGAGAGGAACAGTGACAATATCAGAAATGAAAATTCATGAGAAATACAACATGAAGTTACATAAAAGTTTACTGGATATTTATTCATGGGTATCACATACATAAACAGTACAGCAAAACAAAAAGAACTTTCTAGTCATAATGACTTTCTGTCTTTCAGAAATGGGGGTGCACATTATATAATAAATACTGTAATGGACAGAAAATGGTAGTGGATCAGAACATTGAGGATTTACAGTTTTCAACAAAACCTATGACTCAGTCAGGAGAGAAATACTTAATAACTTCTGACATAAATGTGGAACAGTCAAATACATGAATGTCTAGCTGGGTTTGTCATTTTCCACTTCAGCTTTACTTCCATAAAACAACATGATGCTGCATTAGTTTTACTCTGGAACATACACGCTAATGGTGATAATATGTTGGGTAACAACACAAATATGATAACAAAAAACACAGAAATTCTTTCACAGGTTAGCAAAGAAATTGGTTCAGAAGGAAACATGGACAAAACCAAATACAGTAGAACCCTCACTTAAGGTTCTGTTGGGAGCAGTGGATTTAAACAATGAACTGAGAGAAACCCTACAGTAATAAATTTTGACAAAATGAAACAATGCAATTTGAGAATTTTTAAGGGATACTATAAAACAAACCTCTTCCTGAGGGTGAGGAGTGTCCAAAGCCCAAACCCGGAGGGCTGCGTGATGTTTCTTACTTCTTTTTCCAAGATATACCTCAATGGACACCAGAAGATGTTCAAGGGCTTGTTCCTTCTTCTCATATAATTCTCGTCCTACCCACGGTAAAGTTGACAGCACTGCAAACACATACCAATCCTTGCGAACCTGTATGGTGAAGAGGTAAGATTCGATAAGGTCCTGTGTTTCTAAGAAGCAGGAAAAAGTTTTTACAAAACAGAACAACTTGCACATAGCACGCACGAGTGTTTACTTATTTTACCTGTGGTACTCCATCTTCTTTTGCGGCATCCACCATATTATCCAGCAGTTGTAATAAAGTTCCTGCAGAGATTACGTGACAGTTTACTAAGTCAGCTAGGAACCGTAATGAATAGCGTGCTGCATTCCACTTGCAGGATTTCAATGAATCTTTCAAGTTCCGCACCATATATTCAACAAACTGTAGATAGAAGCCATTAAAGCAATTTCATCCAATCACACTAATGAATCACACATGTGCCCTGCAAGAGGATTAATAATAAACAGGAAGATGGTGGAAAGTAAAGGGGACAGCATGCTAATGTTTAGGACCATAACACTGTGTATCAAATGGATTTAAACAAATAAAATTGTCATTTACAATATACATTGATTTAAACTGATATAAGGATAGCATAGTCAGTACAGCAACTCACTACAGGCTAGATGGTCCAGGGTTCAAACTGCCCAGTGGAAGCAGTATTTTCCATACCCAATCAGACCAGTCGCAAAGCCCTTCCAGATTCCTGTACAATGGAAACCAGATATCTTTCCCTGGGGTAAAGGGGCCAATGTGTGCCATCACACGCCCACCCCCCATCTAGTGCCAAGTTTAATAAAGTGTAAAGCTATACCTCTACCTTCCCTCCATGCTTTCATGGGCATGTTATAGGGTGGACTTTACTGTTTTTAAACAATAACAAAGAAATATTAAACAGGTACAATCAAGGTTGCACAAGAAATAGAACCAAGAACAAATCTTAACATATTTATGGTGAAACACAGTTCAACACAGAAAAATACTGCCTAAACTAATAACTAATTGGGTAGAAGTGAAATCAAGGCTTGCAGATACTTACAATAATGTATCCCTTATCAAAATCCAGAAAGCAGTATGTCGTCCCAGACCAAACTTATACGCCAAAGAAGACGAAAAAGAATAAGCACAACCCAAAAATGAGAGATTACCAGTTGAATAGCACATGATGGACTGACTTTTTGCTCAGATAATCATGCAGTGGGGTCAGAAGGAAGAACCAGAACACATGAGAGGAGACCTAAGGCTAAGAGGTGTGATTGTAGGCACTTCTTTGGAAAATAATAAGAAAAAAAATTTTATGTTTATTATTCTGGTTACAATCCGAGTTTGAAGTTCGTACACTAGACTGTTACCAGAAAAATGCAAACAGCAAATGAATCTTTTGGAATTAACCCCTTCTAAGGCTTTTAACACATAATTTTGAAAGTTCTGATTTGTTCAGATCACGGTGAAGACCTTGCAAATAAAATATGCATCTTCCAAAATTTCATGGGGTTTTGCACTTGTTCAAGAACAGACCAAGTCTTTTAAGTAACACCCTTAGTTATTCTTCATGTCCCTTTTCACACAAAGCATTTCTGGGGGGAATGCAACCACCATGAAGTATTTCTATTACACCCTATACACATATGCAGACCTAACAAGAAGCTTTTGTTTGCTCTGCCACCAAGATGTGTGACATAATTGGAAAACATACAAGAATAATGCTACTTCTTTAAAAATCTGCAAACCTGGGTGACTTGTTCTCTAAAAATTGTTAAGTTCAACTGAAAACTACTTCTAAGCAGTGCTACACAAACTTACCAAAATTCTAAGCACCAGACAGGTGACATGAAGCAAGTTCCACCCTGAGGACCTACAAATATTAGGTGCCATGGTATAGAATTTAGTCACCCAGGTAAACCGGCATGCAGGATTTCCACACCTCTGCTTCTAAGGAAAAGGGCTTTATAATGTGTAGTCATTGGTACTAGCTCAAAAAAATCAGTTTTCATTTTCATTCTATGTATGTCAGATATAGCACATGACAGTTTAGATACACAGCTTCACAATCTGGTCTTGCTCATGACATATTCTAAAGTACAGTGTATTTACTTACTTCTCCACCAAAATTGTAATTTTTGGCATTCAGCAGTCCAACCAGGGTTGTGTATATGGTGCATTTTTCTGGCATTTTGATAGCACAATCAGTTAGAATGCGAAGAATCTTGCTACGGAAACTTGCCAAATCAGCTTCTAAAACACTTGCCAAACCCTCCAAGTTACTTTCCAAAGATGAAGTACTCTAAAAAGAAAGAAGTATATGATTTTCTTACAAAACATTATTTTACACATAGTCTTGCCCCTTTACAAGCAACAGCCTATGCAATGTCTCATTTTTAAATCATCCCATTACAAAAGCTCTGTAACTCTTTTTTTTTTCAGGTATGTGTGTGTGTGTGTAACTGTATACCAGCTGGCAGTTGTGTCCTAAAAATCGGTCATTCCATAAGCCATGGCATGGCCCTGGGGTTGACTCAGCCTCTAACAGAAATTAGTACCAGGAATATTTCATGGGGGGAGGGAGGGGGGGTAAAGATGGCCGGTGTGTAGGGCTGAAAACCTTACCACCTTCATGTGCCAAATGTCTTGAAATCTGGGAGTCTCAACCTCCCGGAACCCTCTGGGCCTGTCCAGGCCTGTAATGGGATTGCTTTACCTTTACCATAAGCCATGGCAACTTTCTTTTGGCCTAAAATATGGCAAAGCAGGAAATGGGAGTACATAATTTGAAAGCGTGTCACATGTACTTGTAAATATCAACATCAAATGGGGTATACATACAGCAGTGTGTGCAAGTTCAGATAATTTATTAACTATAACTTAGTGAGTTAAACTCCACAATCAATCAAGATCATGTGCCACATTACACAGTTTTTAAGTCTGGGAATAATCCATCACTTGTAAAATTACACTGGGATGCTAGAGGAATTGCCCCACATGCTTCAGCACTAAATATTACTGCCACACTATAGTGAATTGTAAAGCCTTTGAAGTGATCAACTACAGACAGAAGTAAGTAACAAGCTGGCTTGTCATGCCTATCCTACATTTAGAGAGTGGTGATGAATGAGAACAGGGTATCTGCAGCAGAAACCCTACGTAACCAGAGAAAAACCTGCCCAAGAGAATCCTTCTCTCTCAGCAGATCATGCAAGCCTTTCACTCACATGATGAAGGCATAGAAAAAGACCATTATGAAGTCTTTATTTGGCTCCTCACCACAACCCACCAGGTTTTTTGCTACTCTTTCTTCTATGCTATGGAAATGAGAGCTTCATTATGTTTCTTATGAGACATGTATACAAAATCTTTGCTACAGTTCCTTCTGTGTCCTGTGAAATAGCTGTCTATCACTGTTACTTCTCTGACTTGCATAAGTGCTCATTACATTTCCTTCAGTGCCCTGCAAAAAACTGTCACCTATGTAACCGTTTTTTGTTACTATCTGTCCCAGAACCCACAAAAGAGCTCAATGTTACTGTTCTTTCTGTCTCATATGTATTGAGTTCTGCTACTGTTCTTTCTGTCCCCATGACAGAGCTCTATGCCTTCCATGCCCTGCAAAACAACTCTTTGTAATCTCTGGTGTAACACTAAAATTTCATTTCATAAGCTTACCAAGACAATATGCAGAGAACAGGAAATATAACAAAACACAAACTACAATTTCAAAAGTTAAATTTTGAATAAGATCTACATTTCAGCAGAATTGGTGTGACTAAAACCTGGTAATCTTTCCCACACACACGCAAATTCTTAAAAGTTCAGTGACATTAAGAGCAATACCTTTTCCCCAACTCTCAGTATCAGTGATTCCAAACGGTCTTCTATTTCCTGGTTTTCAGACACTCTCCTCCGCTTCCTGTAGGCTCGTTCTGCAACATCATTATGATCACCACCACCACAACCATAACAATCCCACACATAAAATAACCATATACAAACCTAGGAACACACAAAATAGCAAGACGTCTATCATGGGATATTCATCTTTACCTTGTGGCATATTAGAATTAGAAGAGAAAACAGAAATTTATCACAGCAGTAAGCCTATATTTAAAAAATGTCATTTATTACATTAAAAATTCATCACAGAGCAAACAGAATATTTAAGTTTAGTTACAAACATCACATTAAAAACCCAAAGCAAATACAGTGGTTCCAGAACTGACAAAAAGGTGCCTCCTCAGCCCATCAAGAATGTAGTCAAACTTTGTGCATGTGTGTATAGGGAACATTTTACTCAGTTTTTGATCTTGTAAATAAATACTTTCAAGGTTTTTATCAATGAAAGACACTTACCAAGACTCTTATAAATATCACTGAAATAATTTGGTTTTGTTATTAATCATACACCCAGTATGCATAATTTCAGCCTTCCACAGCAAAGATGACAACTGTGCTCTTCTGGGCTGCTACATACTGAGTAGTGATAATTCCTTACTGATGTTTCAGGAAAACCTATTACCACTTCTTGCTGTGTAATAACCCAGAACAGCAAAGTTCTCATATATCCAGTACACTTAATATAAAATATATGAAGACTAGGCAACATAGAAACTTGTGTAAATAAATGCACATATTATTTGTGGTAGCCTGCCACCAAGGAAATGAGTCAGATGAGTCCACAGTGACCGTTGCATCATCAACACCATAACATCACCAACAGCAACTGCTCACACCACTGCCACTAATTTCTGCTTCCAAGATTAAAATATCTTTTTTGTTATGCATAAACTAATCTCAATTATAAACAGTTTCAATAATTGTGACATTAATAATTATACGGTTTTTATTTGGCATGTAAATTTACCATCATCAATCTATCCACAGCACTGTAACACGCTCTCCGAAAGCTCCAAATAAACTAAAGGTCAGAACCATTGTTCCAAAGAAACCACAAAATATACAGGATATAGGAAGATAATGACCAAATTAACAGCCAGTACTATGGTGGAGACATTAACCTCTTCAGTAGGAAGACAAAATAGAGGTGATGGTCCACACCTTGATGCAGATGATGATAAAAAAAATTCAATTGGTCAAAAAAAAGCCATAACCTTTAGTAAAGAGTAAAACTCTGTAAGAGTAAGTTTTTGCAATTCTAAGTCATATACAGATACAATCACATAAATAGGAGGAAGATACCCAGTTGATCTACAATATAAACAGGTACAATAATTGTGAAATTAATAATTATATAGTTTTTAGTTTGCATTTTAATTATGCATCATAATTCTTCTATTCAAAGCACTAAAGACACTCCCCAAAAGCTCATGGTACACTAAGGATCAGAACCATCGTCCCAGACAAACCATGAAATATACAGGATATGGGAAAACACCAGGTTAATACCCAGTACTATGATGGAGAGATTACTCTATTCAGAAGAAAAACAAAACGAACGTGAAGGTCCAAACCTTGATGCAGGTAATAATAATAAAAAATCCTAATGGCAATACAAAAACTACAACCTTTAATAAAGAGTAAAATTGTGTACGAGTACTTTTTACAATTCTGAGTCGGATACAGTTATGATCAAACAAAAAGGGAGGATTCCAAGTTTATCGACACTGTTTACACTAGCTGTACTCACTGCCACTGACATTCACATCCGCAACATTGCAATTATCATGTGACAGTTAAACCTACTGCTTCGTATGTTGCAAACAAGCTGTCAATCACAATGCACTGGTCTCTCGGTAAATAACGTCAATTTAAAGTCCAAAATTCTCAGACGAGTCTTATCATGCATCATGACGCCCCTTACGTTGCTCTGCAAGTTGTACATCGATGTACAACCTGCCTGCAGTGGCATAGGTTAGGTTTCCATTATCCTTACTACTATACGGAACGCGTATAACATGAAACTGATCAGTGGGGTTTTAACAGTTCCGAAAGTAATTCCAATATTTCCTACAATAACAACACGGGGCATCACCAAGCAAAGCAAAACACCCCCCCCCCCCCCCCCCCCCCCACAAACCCAACCTCCCTCCCTTTTTTTTTTTATACTATGAAAACATAACAAAAACTTCTTTTTTTTTTTTTATTTTTTTTTTTCTTTTTTGTGTTTGTTTTGTTTTTTTTTTTTTAATTTTTTTTTTGGTGGGTGGTTTTATAGAAAGCTTCTTTTTTTTGATTTTGTTGTATGGATT
>Ga0123352_10006196_pt1 | contig 18252 bp, 8 predicted proteins | sample TergutLab28metaG_FD_89700 | JGI IMG/M metagenome (GOLD analysis project Ga0123352, IMG submission 89700) | Labiotermes labralis P1 segment gut microbial communities from Petit-Saut dam, French Guiana - Lab288 P1 | ecosystem: Host-associated > Arthropoda: Insects > Digestive system > Gut ... | reverse complement strand
TCAAGTATCTCCTTTGGCTTCTTACCTTCTTTAGTAAGAAATTTTATAACTGATCTTTGCTCCAAATCGAGCAGTTTCTTAGAAACCTCACACACAGTTTCACTTGACATGCTGTCACTCTGAAAGTTAGAATCGCACTGAGCTGAGGCTGCATATGTGACACCTCAAGACATGTCCCAACATGCACAGACTTGTTTCAATCCGCTCATTGCCTTCTTTCCTGCTTAGGTAGATAAATTATTAAACACCCCTCGTACATGCTCACGGACAGACACGACAAAGCTAATAGGCTGTTTATGCGACTGCGTGAACAAGCCTAAAAACACATTACGTAACAATAAATAGGAAGATATGGTACACATAAAGGAAAAAAGGAAGAAATAATAAGACTGATAACAACTTCACCCCTTCGTGATTTTACTCCGTCATTTAAAAACATAAGGTTACGTTGTTTTGCGATGTGATGCCATGTGTTTTGGTTGATGAAATCAAACGCTGCGGGAGAAATCTGCTCTTTCCAACTATGTGTCTACCTAACACAGTACAAGGATTCAGAGATAAAGATGGCTTAAGGACTGCCTCCAGAATGGTGGTATTCACTTCCGTGGCTGCCTGGTGTCGGATATCAGGCACCCTAACTCTACGAGCAGATATTCATCTTGTGAAAACTTCAAAGCCCATATTAGGAACTGCGAACTAGTTAAAGATGCACATTGCACCATTCACCTTCTTCGTTAATTAGCTGTACACAATTCACTCACGTTCCTATTGCTGCAATCAATGAATAATATTTGCCCAGCACATTCACGCTATTTGAAATATTGTAGAAGCTTTCAACACATCGTTCATAATGAGTTCTACTGTACTCTGTCTTGTTGTCAGAGCAGTAAACCAAACTCACAACCGGATTCGCGATAAACACATTCTAAGACAACTCACTTCAAGGAAATAAATGACTGAAGTGCGATATTTTAGATTTTCGAAATTTTGGAACGTTGCTTTATGTAACCCCGTAGTTTAATAACGTCGTTTCGGCACAGCGTGTCTCTACCGTCTTCAAGGATAGTGACGTCCAAGAAGCACCATTCTTTTTGGGCATCATTACCCTTGAAAGACTGAACTGAGACAGTAACCAAGCTACCCATTGAAGTTACCTAACACCGAAGGAACTCGAAGACATCAGCTGACTGGAGTGTTAGAAAAAGGGTACATTCTGGACCAGCCTGCTACATAGCGTCAGTAGATCAAAGCAATATTATTTAATAGGCCGAATCACCAGCGATTTTCATTATAGCAACAGGTTGATAATTTACGGCATCTGATGGGATTTTGCGTAGTTCTAGCCAAAACATTGAGGCTCTTCTACTATTTTAATTTATCACATTTAACCCTACAGAAAAAAATTATAGATTTTTGGAATACCTAGAATAAAACATACCCAACAAATTTCAACTGAACAAAATGTTAAAATCGACTGCCTTTTTAAGTATGACTGTGTCGCCTCCATCTTCAGGGTACAAAGTAGAGACGACCGTTTCTCCGGAACATTGCTACATATCTATCAAACTACACGGCGCCCAACCTACACGACCATAAACATGATACTGCTGTATGAAATTTAAATATTATATCCATGAAGAAGGCTGCCAGTAGAGTACAATAACGTGCCGCGTTTTGAAGGCTTATAAGGGGAATTAAGGTTAGAGCTCCAGCATTTCTTGACTTTGGCATAGAGTGGGACAGCAGGAATAAATTCATCCCTATACTGTTGAAGCAGAAGATAGTGGACCTTGTGGGCAACGGATAGGATTGTGCGTGTGTGTGTGTGTGTGTGTGGTTTCAGAGATGATGTGGAAGATCTGATGATAAAAGTCCTGTACTCGCTGTCATTAAAATTCCATCTTTTTAGCTATGTCGAATCAATTTTCTGATTGAGCTACGCTGACCTATATTAGACATTATTATTATTATTATTATTATTATACGATTCAATTGGCACTTATGAAGATGCTGGCAGAACAGCACAGTGCCAATTATAAAACCACATAATAATAATAATAATTTATTAAAGTGCTGATTGAATAAGCAAGTGACAAATAACTGAAACAGCATAATATAAAACACCAATAATGAAAGACAATAAAGAGATTCAATCAAAACAAGCCATTAAAATATTCAAATAAACCATTAGGGCGCCTTATGATGTAAAATTATTATTATTAGTGCCATTCACGCAATTAATTCACCGTTGTTATTGAATCCAGTCCGTTGCTGTGTCTCCAGCAACCCATCCTTACCCCATATCCTGACATCCATGTATTCAAGGTCTTCATACCTCCACTGCTTTAAGAACTATTTTACTATGATCTTGCCTCATATACGAAGTATCTATACACCCCGAACTGTCTATTTCTGTTCATTTTCCTTACTGCAATCGTACATGTATTTCTCAAGTTATCTGTGCGATGTACTTTCTAGTATTACATTCATATACCTCCTCATTTAACATTAAAATTGTATGTCAGATGCTCAGTACAAATTCAGGCCTACGTGATTTCCTATCAGCCTCTATTACGTCATGGCATTTAGTATTATCTATTTTACTCGCCAACTCGCCACTGACATAAAGTAAAGTTTTCCCTGCCCACGACATGAAGGTATATAGAGGGAGAAGCAGTATGACTCCTCTTATTTTTAACCTCATCACCAGATAGAGCTGAGTGACCACGTTTACGCCTGAACCTTTACTTCCGTGATAGAACCACGGTCCCTGTTGAATAAGAGGCTGGGTGCGCCCCGGAACCTCTCTGAACCTTCTGGAGAAAAGAAAATCTCTTATTCCTACAGGGATTCGAAAACCGGATCGGCTAGCCCGTTGTCTAGTCGCTATACCGAATACGCTACTCCAGCTCGCCGTTCGACTGGGCAGTTTGCTCTTAAACTCAAAGAACTAAAGCACGAACAAACGTCAGATTGCAATCAGCATTCCTTCCACCCCTGACTACAACGTGAATCGTATTACCACGCAGTGGACTTGGTGGATAGAAACATAACTCTGTAACATGATCAGTGTACATCTAAAGTATGTTCCAGGTAATAAAACAGATACCTAACATAGCCATTGTCAGCCTGGAATCCAAAACCCGCTTCGACATCTTATCTGTACTACGTGGAAACTATTAAACTCAATTTATGCAAGGGATACTGTCGATATGCATTGTCAAAAATATTATGTGTAACATCTTTGGATATTTCTTATTCCGCAAACTGGAGTACTGCTCTCCCCTGTTGTTTCTGTTAAAGTTATTGACTGGTGCTTTCTCGCTTTCGATGATGCAATGGCCTGTGCCGTTCCATTCGAAATGACATTGAACTACGTGGCTATTTGTTTGTTTGTTTGAGTGTTTGGTTCTTTGTTTTTTCTATACTTTTACTTCTGAAGTTGTAATACCGGTAATAGAATACATACAGAGTGTCCACAATAATCCCAAATTTTTTTGTTACTTTGTGAATCATGAATTGATTTTTCGGTAGGTTCATATTTGTGAATGTTTCTTCCACACTCATCTAATTCCGCTCTTTGAGTTCCGTATGTTACAAGTATTTTCTGCTACCGTCAGGTGCTCTGTGTCTTAGCTCCCACACGTTCGACATAATCACGACACTCGAAATCAAACTTCACGACTTCAAAAGCGTCACGTGATATAAAACAATTCAATGAACCACTTACCTTTTAATCTATAAGTTGTATTTACTCTAAATAAACCCTTTTTTTGGTACGGTTTGTAGTATATCTGATGGTGGAATGTAAAACAAGTTAGAAAATGAAAGCACAGAGTAAATGTGCTGCGTCACTTACTTCTGTAGAATTATCTAAAACAATAAATAAAAAGACGAGAGAAGAAGGTACTTTGAATATGAAGAATGTTTCATTTCTCTCTACAGCTGTAGCTGAAAACACCTCTCAGGCCGGTAAATATTTAGACAGTGATGTAAGAATTGTGCGCAGAAAGTCTTGTTAGTCCTAATGTATAGAGTTTGTGATTTCATTCGTCGTTTAAAATGTAAGTAAGGGTTCAACATATTGGAATAAGGCTTCCCAATTTCAAGTTTAATAAATATCTGTTTAGTGGTTCTGTGTTTGTTATGTTTGGAGTCAAACGGACAGACAAACGAAGAGAAAGCACCTGCTAGGCACCAGTTTGCAAATCCCCGTTATGAACGAGCCCAACATGATGGAGCTCAGCAAGCACTTCCCTCTCTTTGTTCACGGTTGCATGTTTAGTTGCATGAAAGGTTCTGCTTTCTATAATGGCAGTAATTATTTACATATTTTTTAATCAAAATAATTATCTCGTAACCAAATTTGTTTGCTCAGTATTGATGGATAAACCTCAAACAGCTATAGGTGTCTGAAACCTTGAAGACAGAAATTTATCTAATTCCAAATTAACTCCCAACAACACAGGCCAACGGAAGAAGTTAATATTCGTTTTGATATTCTTGAAGTTCCTTGCGTTTTATGGAACACAATGCTTCACGATTCCGCCAATCTTCCTTATCCTAAGCCAGACGAGTCCAGTTCATATTGCCACACTATATGCCTTTAAGATTTATTTTAATATTACCCTCCCTTCTAAGTCTACTCTGTCGTTCTTAGTAAAGGATTCTTTTACGGTTTTAGTCCAAAGACTTAACAGGCGTTTTCCGTATCTCCGCGTTCGCATAACATAACGTTCCCAACCCATCTTGTCTCATTTGATCGCCCTATTAATATTTTCTGAAATTACAAATTATGAAAGTCCTTACCGTGCAGAATTCTCCCCTTCCTGACACTTCCAACATTTTGGTTCCAAATACTCTCCTTAGCGCCCCGATATTCGCTCAGCGTGGCAGGTCAAAATTCCCTCCCATTCAAGACCACGTGTAAAATTACGTTTAGGTTTTTAAATATTAGAAGAAGCCATAACAGAGTCTAAGCTATGTGATAACACACATTAACTGAATTTCATGTCCGTATTAAATATGCCATTAAAGAATATGTATTTTATTCAACATAAGTCGTATGTTATATCCTACACTGTAACGTTCGAAACAAAACACAGCGATACAAACTTGAATACCTTCTGCCCAGTAACAGTAACATCCCAGTCGTCAGGTTTTGTGGTTTTCTTGATTGCCGCCAGAGGGGAGTTATGATCAGAGAAGGAAAACGACTACTACCTTAGCTGCATATATGCAGTACGAAAGGGAAGAAGGGTGGAACAGGTCTAGCGCGATTAGAAACAGGAAAAGCGACATAAGTCTGTACTAACACAGGTTAGTAGAAGAAGTATAAATAACGCGAAGGAGTAAAAGAATGGCGAAGAATATCCAATCAAAATTTTTATATACGAAGTAACAATATGACATTAATGAAATCCGGAATAATAAGCAATAGGAAATATTCTATGAAACGGCCTGTCTTCTAAAAAATCTCCACAAAAATTTCACTAAGAATGCTTGAGTTTGACAGCAAATTTTGAAAATACGTTTTAGATTATTGTATTTTTTTAAATAGGTCTACAAAGAGTACAAAATGATATCTCCTTGGGGTTTCGTACATTCTTTTACAAGCTATGTAAAATGTAAAGCAGTCCCATTACAGGCCCAGAGGTTTAAGTTAAGGTTCCCATATTTCGTGACAATGGCACAGGATGGTGGTAGGTTGTCAGCCTTACGCACCGGCCGCATATACCCCCAGAAAATACTCCTGGTACTTATTTGTGTGAGAGGCTTAGTCGATCCCAGAGCCATACTGCGATCGGAAGGATTATATGTCAATAAAAAATCCACTGACACCAGCTGGGATCAAATCAGCAACCTACCGATTTGTAACACAGCGCTTATAAGCTCTGTAAGTGCACATTAGTATCTGCAATAAAAAGCACCAGTACCAATGAATTACACTAGGGAAATTTAAAAGAAGTGCCTTGGAAAATTCATGATTTCCAGTGAATTAATAATTCCAATAACAGGCACAGATTTTAGTGTTAGTAAGTTGTCAGTTGTTATTCGTGGATTTTAAACTCCATATCTGGATTATGAGGTTAGGGTTGCGATCCTAATACAGCCAAGACGAGAATGATTTGGGGGTGACGTATTGAAATGTAAAAAGAAAATTTGGAACATTTTGTTTGAAAATCGAAGAAAATGGTTCAGGATCGTGTCCAGTGACAGATAGGCTATGGTATTAGTGGTGTTTAGTCTTTAATACTGGCTACTGTGTATCTACTTTCACAACGGTGTATTGCACATGAAGTAGGTGTGTGATTTTTTAATAAAGGTTGACCAACTAGATGACACCACTAGTGGTTCAGCCTACACTCGGATACCACATCACCAACAGACAATCCCGCTACATAATACCAGCTCGCCTCAAGTCAGCCTACACAACGCAACAAGTAGTCGCAAGCTCCTGAAGATGGACGTATTAACGCCTGAAACATGTTGAGCAGTAGATAATAAAGCAAGTGCAATCTAGTTGGTCAACCTTTATTCAAATATCAAGATGATGCACGGTCCAATACGCATAAGATAGGTATGTAATGTTATTCGCTGTGGCTACTGCATCCTTTCTCCAAATGTCAAATAGTAAACGACTAACATGAAACTCGTGCAGTTCAGAACTGACCAACTGAAGGTATTAAAAAATAATTCTCTACGCGGCTAGCCATATTGAAACATTATTTCCTGGGACACATTAGTTTTGGTTGTCCAGTAGGATAAAGATAAGATCTTCGTTCTTTTGCGATGTTACGCGACGTTGATAGGTAGTTAGTTATCGAAATTTCGGGACAGGCTATCAGTCTCATCTTCAAACGTAAAGCACTCCATCAATCAACACTGCATAACATCCCAGAAGAACACAAACCTCATCTACGATGTGGCGGAAGCCTGAAATCACGCGAGGAAGAGATAACTTTGCCTCTCTAATAGGCACAGTGCCATACAGGTATATGGGGAAATGGATACAAACCTCCGTTCATGGGCGGCTCGTGTACCCCTTGCAGCAATTAAAGGAGTAGCCCTCCAGCCTCCATTCGTTTTAGGTGTTTTTGTAATGGAAAGAAGCATCATGTGGACGACACATTTGTCAGTCCTTCTATCTATGACCTAGTATCTGAGATTAAACTCTTCGTCGGATTTAATTAAATTCAGTACAAGAATTATTTATCAGTATTTGTGGAGCTGGCTCGAGTTTCATAAAAATGGCTTCAGTAATAAGCCATAAGTTCTTGAGAACGTTAAAGGATTTCGTCCATGTTTCCGATATTTTTCGCCGATTCTTGGGAAATTAGATACAGCAAATTTCAATGTAATAATGTTGAACAGTTGGGAGTTGCACTGAAATCTGTGCAGCGAAAGCCATACTTCACTTAAGCGCGTTGATGAAATTTTGTCCCTATTTTCTATATTTTTATTACATTTGGACAAAACCTCGGCACAGGAGATGTCCACATTTGATTTTTTAATTACAATCAATAAGATTCAACTATTTTTAATTATTTATTTCTAAGAGGCTCTACATGTTTCGGGCGGTTCCTCCGCCCATCATCAGGAGCACATAACTGTACGTTCAGCTTCAGGTATTGTCAGCCAGTATTGCTGCAGTCTGGTATCGTGGATGAGATGGAACTGACTTAAGTCCCATCTCATCCAAGATACCATTAAGTCAGTTCCATCTCAACCACGATACCAGCGTGCAGCAGTACTGGCTGACAACACCTGAAGCTGAACGTAGAGTTATGTGCTCCTGATGATGGACGCAGGAACCGCCCGAAACATGTAGAGCCTCTTAGAAATAGATAATTAAAAATAGTTGTATCTTATTGGTTGCAATTAAAAAATCATACTAACGATGCACGGAAACACGAATATCAATTGTCCAAATTTAATTTATGTTTGTGACTTGCGTTTAAGTAGGCGTGATGAGAGCCTACTGCGCTTAGGGTCTTCAACACATCTGTATCCACACTTTCTAAATTTTTTTGTAAAATTTGAAGTGGAATTCGTTATCAGATATCAGCACAGAATGTTATCGAGTACTGGTGACTTTCGTGAAAATCGCCGAAGGCGATGCCGAGCTTTTCAAATGAGCGTTACTGAATCTAAATTTACGCGAGTAGAGTGACAGCCCGCGACACCTCGCAAGCTAATACTGGTTTCGCACAGATTGGGTAGTACGTCATCGATTACGCTATTTGCAATCTTGTCAAATTTTCAGCGATGAATGGAAATCGGTGGTTAGCTCTCTGCTCTTGCCATTTTACCTTCGAGGAACAGCCCTTCCCTCCTTCGCTACTCATTCCGTAGGGGCTTTGTGGATCCAGTGCGAGTAGACGCGATGACGGAAGAAGAATATCTTTACCACTGCGGTTCTCCCGTTTCCTATTCTTATCTTGATTTCACATATTCGTAGAACTTGTGACTTTGAGTTCCCTTTAACAAAAAATATACCACATCTTCCATCAAATGTTATGCTCGTTGTACAGGCATAGAATTATACAGGGTGATCAAATAGTTTCTGTGCACCTGATGATTACAATACAGAAAGCAGGTGCATAGAGGCTTTTTGATCACTCTGTATTTAGAGAACTCATTCTTATGCCTTTGGTTTACCTCATTCGCTGTGCCACCGAACTTCTGTGTTAATTTTTCTCATTCTTTTCCGTGGTAAAGCTGATCACACAACAGAAAACTTAAATTAAAAATACGACACATTTTGCCTTTTACGGTCCTGCGCTTCTTGCGTCATATGAGATAATATTTTGGATTACAATTTTGGAATTTAATGAAGATTTTATGTAATGTGCCACTGTCTTGTCTCGTAATCAGCTTTTAAGAAAAACTTCGACTCCGTGTTTCTTGCAAAGGACAAGTTTTACTGGAATGACGGAGCAAAATTAAATTATCCACATTTTTTCTTTAAACTTAATCGAAATTCTTTGGTTAATTTCGGTGGTGCAATATAAGGGCAGATATACACTGTAGGCTTCTGTGTTGAAGTACATTTGACGTAGAATTATATACAGGGTGATCAAAAAGTCTCTGTGAACCTGATGATTACAATACAGAAAGTTACAAGAAATGTTCGAATTGTCCCCCGCCAGTCTCCACACATTTATGGACACGCCGAACTGTGTTCTCGAAGACCGCGTTCATTATAGTACGGTCCACATTTCAAATGTATTCTGTTGATTGCCATCTTCATAGCATCAATTATGTGGGGATTGTAATGGTCAGGTGCACAGAGAATTTTTGTTCACCCTGTATAAACATACACTGTTTTTTTTTTATTAAAAAGAGCAAAGCCACCACAGCCAAGGTAGCCGAAAGGTAACTATGCGATGGTTATCGGAAGGTACATGGTTTGAAACTCCCATAGGAAGAAATTATTTCGACTGGGAATTTCTAGTGGTCTCACTCAGTTCTTCCATAAGATATCTAATAGATTAATTTCAAGTAAGTCAAGGTCGACTCCTTTCAAATCCCTACCTGCTGGCTGTGCACGTGGCGTAACTGTTTGTGTAATTTTATGCTTAATTTTATTTTAAATAATGCTGTATATTTACCAGTTAGTCACTGTTCGACTAGCTACGAATATCATGAACCTTTAACTGGTTCCAAGCGAATGGTTTCATGTAACGTGAAACTACAGTATTTCCGCACAAAACTATCGCTTTAATTTCCGATATGAAAATTGGAACAATTGGCATACACCGAGCTTCATTCAAATAAAATCTATTAAGATTTTGTAACCATTATTTTATAAAACTCGTGAGAATTGTTAAAAGCAACTTCAGTTTGCTGTTAATCGTGCACAGCGTAGGTGAAATCAGATTTGTTGTTAACCCTTTGGCCCTGGAGCTGGACATTTACAGTTTAGCACACCATTTATGTACAATGTAAATATTTTATGAACCAAGAAGAGTAACATTAGGAAATACACGATATTTTGTGGAGGAATAAATGAAGATGGTGAAAGTTTAAAAAAATAAATAATATATTTGTTGACTAAATATATAAAAAGCGTACTATGGGGAGTACCGGTACGTCTGTCCTATATATATATATATATATATATATAGGATGCGTGGTGCCTAAGGGTTAAAGGCGTATAAATTTCAGGGCCGGCGCCCCGGGCAAGCCGTTAATTTTGCGCCCATTCAAACCGATATTCTTTATAAGCTTTCAGCCTAGAACAGGGCTGACGAACATTTTTAAAGGCTCGTTCCCAAATTGCGGATAATTTGGGTTGATTTCTTTTTTCGTCCCGAGAAGCTGCCCGGCTCACATGCCCCTTATCCGACCGTGGTACGATCATGACTAAAAGATGAATCTTTTTATAGGAAGCGGATAGTGGAGACTGTAGAGAGAGAAATGTCTGTCTTGACTTTTATTTAGAATATACTGCCACAAGCAACACGTATTCACTGTTCGACATCAAGATTGCACGTCGTAAAATAGGTGTGCTTTGGTGTGCGGTAAAGGGTGAAAATGGTTTCATTTAGTTGCGTGTAACCTGTTGCTCAAAACCAGTTTCTTCAGCTTCGGCGCCGTCTTAGGTTACCGGTACGCTAGCAGAATCGAGTCTAGTCAAGTCGAGTCGATTCTAACACAGTAAAATGATACAACGCCAGACCCTTAGCTTCATTCGACTGACTCTTACATTGATACAGAAGTATATAACAATTCTGTGGAAAAGAGAGTGAGTGGTCTGCTTTACAACGTCTGAGGGAATCTCACACGATCCGACTGAACACTGTGCGACTGTTGGGCCGGAAGTCTTTAACCCTTTCATGACTAGTGGTTACTTTATATGCCATCGGTTTTAACGTTCAAAATTTCTACCTTACTTCCAGTATAGTTCATTTATATGACTTGTGTGGATCTTACAAAATAAGCAGCGACTATTTCGCGACACAATGTTAACAGACTGGTTTTTACAACTTAGGTGAAATTTGTTTACTGCCGGAATGGAATGAATCTTTAAACATTAGTGAAGTTACATTTTTTCTTCTTAGGGTTAAGATGGCCGGACTTAGATTGCTGGCTGGGACAGGGGCTTACCTTTTCCTTATCATATTCAGATCAGCTTTATGACCCACCCACACGTCTGTCTAATGACGAGGGTCAACTCTATATCCGGGGGTCAAGCAGACGAAATATTTAATTTGATTACTTATCCCCATATAATACCAGGCTTGTGATTCTTTAAACCTTACCTTCACGATCCCTCACACCTTCATGATCTCACTTCTGTTTCAGATACGTCTCTGTATTTTTATTAGTCAATATTAATTACTCCATTTATTTTATGTTTTGTTGACCGTGCATCCCTGTATATATATATATATATATATATAATTAAGCCAGCTAGGTGCAAATTACTTCTTAGTATATTTATTTCAACTTCTCTGCATGTTTCGGGCAACTATGTCTGCCGACCAGACAGCCACCCATACAGAGTGAAAAATACCAGTGTCGCATAGATACAGTAAGTTCTCGTGATGGTGGGTACATAGTTGCCCGAAACATGCAGAGAAGTTGAAATAAATATACTAAGAAGTAATCTGCACCTAGCTGGCTTAATTTGTAAAAGATACTCCATGTATCATGGTTTCATCATTCTGTTTTGTTACAACTCATAATCAGGAATGATTCTGAAATCTTTTAAGATATTTGTTAAAATTTCTTTTATCGCAACTCGACCCTTCACGAGTCGGAATGCGCAGGACAGAAAGTCGCAGACGTACTATACTTTTGAGCTGGATTCGAAAGCCCAGTTGTAGTTTCGCGTGGACAAAGGTCAGATGCAATGTTCAGAATGATAAGCCACATCTGGTCGACTCCGCATTATATTTTCGGTTCAAACCTATCATTTATTTACATCTCACTACTTTAAGATGTAATGGACAAGACTTTCATCTTGCCTTTGTAAGTCGGATTACCCTAGGACAGGTCCTGCTGTAATACCACAATGTATTACCTATGATGTGTGTATGGTGGCTTCTAATTTGTCATAAAATATGTCTACTTTCTACAGTGTGTGTTTTTACACGTTTCATGTCATTCTCCGAACAAACAGTTATTACTTTTTTTATCTCAGTAATTAACCAACTTGATGCACAACATTTTTGTTTTACAATAAGTTTATTTCATGCCTCTACATGTTTCGAGCATATGTGCTCATCATCAGGAGGTCAAAATTGCATTACACAGCCTCTGGTATCATCACACCTATAGGTGTGACAAATATACTGAGATGCACGGTCAGCCAAACGTAAAAAAGTCATTACTTTGTTACATTACATAAACTATTGTTTTTGCTTATTGTAACAGACACTCTTTGTGTTCTCTGAAGAGTAGGAATTAATTTTTGAACATTATTTAGGTGACATTCAGGCATCAAAGTGATTTAACATGTCATGAAAATTTTGTAGTTTTATAAGGAAGTCTTCTATAAAGTGTTTTAATTATCTGTTGGTATTACAACACAATACGAAAAACATTTTGAAATGTCAAATCGATATTTTCAGCAATGGTACTAGAATGGCACGAGGGACCAGACATGTGTAAGAAAGAGAGAGAAGAAACAACGGGGTGCTTTAAGGGGGAGGGGAGGATTGGTGGGGGCGGTTGTGGAGGAGGAGGAGGTGGTGGTAAAGCCTTGGAGAGGGACTTCTTTAGGTTTTTGTTCTGAAGATGCAGAGTGTGCCTTTTACTATGCAGGTGTTCCTGCGAGCCATCCAAATGGGCCTGAGTCTATTCTTATACTGTACAGTATCATTAGGCCTATTTTTATTACTCAGATAATGCCATTGTGTCTAGTGTATGAAATTTATAACAAAGTAGTTATTTAAAAGTGCGTGTTGGTAAACAGCCGGTGTTCTCAACATACATGATGTCTGTGACTTCCATTGTGTGTCGAGATGTATTTTTGATGCGTCGATAAATTTTTTTTATGTATCGCGCTCACTTGATGTGTTATTTCACCAAAACATGTTATAACGCGTATTTGACTGATATATGAAACTAAAATGGAAGGACTGTTCTGTATGTTATGTGAGTATAAATCATTTTTTTTTATTTAAACATAAGAATATCGATCAGAAAATTAGTTTACAAAGTTTATGTGTAGTGTTTTTTATTCGCAGCTCCAATAAGAACAGTTCGAAATTCATTGTCCTTCTAACACAACTATTCTGCATAGTTCCCACTACATTTGAGGAATTCATGATAGCGTGGTACTAGCTATTCTATTCCCTGTTGCTAGAACTCTGTGTCCTGTATCATCAATCACCTTGTCAACTTAAATTTCACTTTGTGATCACCTAGAAATTTTGACCGTCAAGATTATGAATCTTTCGGGGTCAAAACCCGCTTAAATAATCACAAGAATTATGTGTTCCTAAATTATAAAATTTTAACTTTGTAAAATTATTTTCTGACTTATATATATATATATATATATATGCAGGCGAAATGAAATTATGCCTGAATAATAGGTTTGTAACTTTAGGTGATGATTAAGTATGATGGATCAAGAACATAGGCTAATTTTTACATTAAATAACTTCACTAATGTAGCTTTTAAAGAAGTGCACACAGGTTTTGTAAGTGAGCACTCTTTAGATAGGCTCCATGACAGGATTTTGTAAACACGTTGTTTTTTAAGCTTACATTTAGAGGACAACAACAACAAATTCCACGATAAGCTGTAATTGTTAAATCCTTCAGGCTTATCTGGTGTGATTGAGTTACATATTTAGCTAATTATTTACTATTACCATAGCTGGCTGATAGTAAAGCGTTTCCTTATTCTGATATAAAATAGGCCAGACAGTTTGCAAATTATTCACCTAACAATAAATTAGTTTGTTAATTATTAAACACATCTTAAGCGTGGGCACATATTTTGATGTGCACTATTCCGTACGGGGGTTGTATAGCGGAATTTATTTCAGTTGGCTTTGATGTTTAAATCATTACAAATAATTTTACCCTCAAATTAGTTTCAAAAGGCTTCATATTAGAAGCACACGTCGTGTATTTGAATAAATATTTATTTCATAACGTTGACCCATTTAAATGCCATATCCATATTTTAGTGTAATGTATATATATATATATATATCAATACCCCATTTATGATTTCTCTTTGTCGCTCTTTTGTTAGACAAACATCTTCAGAAGCTCTGTGACTTTCCTATTTGAATTACGTTTCAGATAGGCACACGTCGAGAAACTGATACAGTAATTTTATCTTAAGGCTAACCAGAACGAAGAGCTTCGTTTATATTAACGTCACATCCAAAACTCGTGAATTTGTCTAATAATGTGAGAGACCGATACGTTTTAGAACCCTAACAATAATAAAAGACATTATATCAAATGATGATAAGTTTAGCAGACTTTAAAGACCATGTTGCACAGACATGTTTGTCTTCATACTAGAAACTAAAGATTGCTACTTTTTTTTTTCTTTGCTGATCTAACCGTTTCTTTTAAGACCATTTAAACGTGGGCCCATTATTTTGTGAACAATCCGGAATTGAATTACGAAGTGTTGCACGTGATTGTCTTGTTATTTTAACCTTCTAACGTAACCTCCTTGTGTTCCGTAACTTACTGTTTATAATGTCTATGAGTACCTGCATTTGAGGGTTTTGTCCATTGATATACTGCTTTAATAATTCTTTCTTTAATATTCTGCGAACATCTTTGATCGTAGTATTTGTTTATTGCAGACACAAATATATTATTGCAAGGATATAATCCCACTGAGGATAGGATACGTCGCACGATACAATAATTTAATTTTGCCTGACATTTTATGAAATATTTTCTGCGTAAAAAAAGTGTTTCGTATAAATTTATAAGAACTTCATTATAAAGGGTATAGTATTTATATTTTCGTTATTTTCGAGTTTTTTATATTTTCGTTATTTTCGAGTTTTTTATATTTTCGTTATTTTCGAGTTTATCAGTCTCATTAGTTACAAAACAAAATAGAGATTGCCAGTGTGATTGGGTTAGGATTGTATTAGATAGATGGATTTTGTACTGGCAATGGTGAAGGTTCAGGTTTTTAGCCAGGTAATAGAATTTTTGTAGCTGAATGTTATCAATTCAGCAAATCGTGTATCTCGGAGACTAGCAGGAGATTGAGATTAAATGTAATACAAAAAAAATAAAACAAAATAAGTCAATAACTATTTTGGTTTCTGATTTTTATTTCAGGTTTTTTTTAACTTGAAAAAAAAATAAGTACAGTCAGTGCCATAAATTTGTGTGTTAGGCGTATATGTACAAATATTATTGTTTGTAGAATTATTTATTCATAAAGATCGGCATGTGAGGCTAGAGACTTAAAGATGAAACCAGGCAGTTATCACCGTATAGCAGGCGTATTAATTTAATTAGTTAATTTTTACTCTGTTCCGCAACCTACCAAAGAAAAGGAAATATTTCCTCAGCTGCAAATGTAATATCGAAATTCCGGAGACTTTGAGCTACAAATATTGAAAGGATTATGCAGGTCTTCTTCTTCATCAGAACTGATCGCATTTGTCCGTGACTGGGCAGGGATTGCTTCGTTTTGGTCGCATTTGACCACGAGCTCCTGAACTATTCCACGTCTTGTCAAATGGAACTTATTTTATTACTTTAGAGTCTTTTGGTAATATTTTTCTTCGGCGAAAAATCCGTAAGTTTAAGGCTTTCCAGTCTGCTTAGGGAATGTATTCCGAATGAATAATTTCAAAAACATGTTAACGAATGATGATTACAGTAGACAAAATTATGTACTGCAGCTAAGATTTCATCATCGTTCGGTCTGTTTTGTGGGCACACAAACCTACTGTCATGTCCTAAGGAAAGAATTAGAGAGACTGGCTATTAAGGGAATTTTTTGGTAGCATTACGATAAGGTCCTACTCGGGAGTAACGTTCAAAGACGAAGCCGAAGTCCTGATATACATAATACAGAACTGGAGTGCAGAGGGGTACACTGGATGCAGCTGGCACACAATTGAGTCCAATGACGCGCAGTAGTCAAAACTATATTTTAAAAAATCGATTTCTCTAAAATTGGGCAATTTTGGACGAGCTGTGCTGTTAGAGATTTAGGGAAAACGCGCGGCAGCAGAAAATCGGTTTGAGTTCCTTAAAGAAAACAACAGCAAAGAACCTGTTCATTCACAACTGTCAAAACTTCAATTATCACACTAGCTGCTGAATCTCAACCCTTACCAGTCCAGTGTCAATGACTTCCGAAATTAAAATTACAATTTTTTTAAATAAGCGGACAATAAATTGGTACACAATACAAATCATAAAATACATTTTTAAATGTATTTGAATTACCAACACACATGCACACTGTTATTAAAACATTATAAAACCTCACTTGGTTAAAAATATGATGATGGTTGGAAGAAACAACCGAAATATGTCGGAGAGTTATGAATGACTTTTTAAAATATTTTTAACCAAGTGAGGTTTTATAATGTTTTAATAACAGTGTGCATGTGTTGGTAATTCAAATACATGTAAATTTGTACAATATGCACGGTGAAAAACTAAAAATACATAAAATACATATTTAATTCAGGAAATTCCTGCTACCTCTCCGTCCAAAAGGTTCTTTCTTACAGATATATAGAAAAAATTTACCTTTTGTTGTACATTGTTTTGAAATTTGTTCCCCTATATTCAGGTAGGAACCTACAATGACAGATTCGAGGATTAAGTTCATAGGAGAACACTTAGGCATAAAGAGGACGAATTAAAGTAGACTGGAAGATTTTCCATAATGAAAAGCTTTATAACTTGTACAACGCACCAAATAGTTTTCTAGAGATCAAATTAAAAAAAAGAGTTTAATCGCCGAAACGTGTAGCATGTATGGGGAAGTAGAGAAATGTGGTGAAAGAGGCCACTTGGTAGACAAGGTTTAGATGGGATGATATTATTGAAATGAATTTGTTTGAAATACAGTGGGAGGTTGTGAACTGCTTTAATGTAGCTCAGGAGAGAGGAAAGTTACAAGATGGTCGCAAAAAGATAATGAAACTTCGAGGCCCATAAAATAAGTGAAATATTTTGATTAGCCGTGGAAGTATAAATAACAGTTTCCAAACACAGTTCTGCACCATACCGTCAGTTACATAACGCATGTCGTGGAAGATCTCCATTTCTTGAAGATTTTAGTCTTTTGGGATGGTCCGCCTTCTGAAATGCTAGATAGCAACTTTTTACATGCTGATGTGCCCTACTTAAATTTACCATATCATAAGAGTGCATATTTATTATCTATATGTACGTTTGCAACAGTAGATTTATATGTAATAAATGAAAACAAAGGTTACATAATTGATAACTGGGAACAGACAGTCTCGAAAATTAATTTTATGATTAGATATGACGGTGATAATTGCCTGGAAAAAATTTATCACAGAATTTGAGTATGTCATATTGGGAAATATGAAGACTTGATATGACTTTCTGTCTACTCGTGAGATCTAGCGGTTTAGATAAGAGTGCCTTCTCCCGCGTCAAAACATGGTTTAGAATTTTGTTGCAAATTCTACCGAAAGCATTTAATTCATTATGTCTAACAGACCCTGTCGATGGAGCAGTTAGCACCAGTTTTGTATATTGAGGATTCTTGGCTCAATCGGAACATCGAAACCGGGATACTTCAGTCAATATTGTGTCTAGTCTATAGGCTAGAACATCGTGTTCGATTCCCAGCTAACCTTTACTGTAGAATCCAAAATGTCTCTCGAATTCATTCATCTTCTCCTACCTTGGTACCGGAGCTTATTTCGTCGGGGTTAAGGCGGTCGGGACTTAGAGCTGAATAATCACGTTCCTCCAGTTGATGCAGAGTTTAGGAATACGTAGAGGTTTAGTCCATCTCCACATCCTTCATGGAGATGTTCATAGTTAAATACAGGGACTGGCAAATACATCAGAAAGGGCTATAGAAGTAAGAACACAAACTAAAACTAAACTCCGTGGCCTTAGTCCGCTCGCGAACTATACCGACAGAGCGGCCGCCGCCGGTCGGCGAAGTTAGTGCCAACTTATACGGATAGAGAGGTGTCACGTGGTCAGCGCAACGGGTCCCCACAGCTGTTAATCTCTGTTTTCTAGACCTGGAGCCGCTACTTTTTTTCATTCAAGTAGCTCCTCAATTGACCT